>Ga0207871_100425_pt1 | contig 15557 bp, 12 predicted proteins | sample Passage260A_FD_187371 | JGI IMG/M metagenome (GOLD analysis project Ga0207871, IMG submission 187371) | Cellulose adapted compost microbial communities from Newby Island Compost Facility, Milpitas, CA, USA - Passage2 60A (SPAdes) (version 2) ...
GCCTGAGGATCCAGGACCGGGTGTGCCGTTCCTACGGCATTCTCTGCCACGCGGCCGTCATCGACTCGAAGGAGGCGGCGCAGCGGTTGTCGGACGTGCGGCTCGGCATCGACCTCGGGCTCATCCCGGACGTGCCTCCGGCGGTGATGAACGAGCTGTTGGTGAAGACGCAGCCCGCTTTCCTGCAGCAGACGTTCAACGAGACGATGACGCCGGAGCAGCGTGACGTCCGCCGCGCGGAGATGATTCGGGAGCACTTCAGAAAATTCAGGTACGGAGGTGCGTGAGGTCATGATGTTCGGAAGGTTTACGGAGCGCGCGCAGAAGGTGCTCGCGCTTGCGCAGGAAGAAGCGGTGCGTCTCGGCCACAACAACATCGGGACGGAGCACATTCTGCTGGGGCTCATCCGCGAGGGTGAAGGGATCGCCGCGAAGGCGCTGACGGCGCTCGGCCTCGGCCTCGAGAAGATTCAGGATGAGGTGGAATCGCTGATCGGCCGCGGCCAGGAGCATCCGACCAGCATCGCCTACACGCCGCGGGCGAAGAAAGTGATCGAACTGTCGATGGACGAAGCCCGCAAGCTCGGCCACACCTATGTCGGAACGGAGCACATCCTGCTCGGCCTGATCCGGGAAGGCGAGGGCGTCGCGGCGCGCGTGCTGAACAACCTGGGCATCAGCCTGAACAAGGCGCGGCAGCAGGTGCTGCAGCTGCTCGGCAGCAGCGAGGTCATGTCGAGCAGCCACGGAGCGCCGACGAACGTCAACACGCCGACGCTGGACAGCCTGGCCCGCGACCTGACGGCGGCGGCCCGCGACGGCAATCTCGACCCCGTCATCGGCCGGAGCAAGGAGATCGAGCGGGTCATCCAGGTGCTCAGCCGACGGACGAAGAACAACCCGGTGCTGATCGGCGAGCCGGGCGTCGGCAAGACGGCGATCGCGGAAGGGCTCGCGCAGCGCATCGTCGCGAACGAGATTCCGGAGACGCTGCGCGACAAGCGCGTCATGACGCTGGACATGGGTTCGGTCGTCGCCGGCACGAAGTACCGCGGCGAATTCGAAGACCGGCTGAAGAAGATCATGGATGAGATCCGGCAGGCCGGCAACATCATCCTGTTCATCGACGAGCTGCACACGCTGATCGGCGCCGGCGGCGCGGAAGGCGCGATCGACGCGTCGAACATCCTGAAACCCGCGCTGGCGCGCGGCGAGCTGCAGTGCATCGGCGCGACGACGCTCGACGAATACCGGAAGTACATCGAGAAGGACGCGGCCCTGGAGCGCCGGTTCCAGCCGATCATGGTGGAGCAGCCGACGCCGGAGGAGACGATCCAGATTCTGCACGGGCTGCGCGACCGCTATGAAGCGCACCACCGGGTGAAGATCACCGACGAGGCGATCGAGGCGGCCGTCCGGCTGTCGGATCGCTACATCACCGATCGGTTCCTGCCGGACAAGGCGATCGACCTGATCGACGAAGCGAGCTCGAAGGTCCGGCTCCAGTCGTACACGGTGCCGCCGAACCTGAAGCAGCTGGAAGCGCGGCTGGAAGAAATCCGCAAGGAGAAGGACGCCGCGGTCCAGAGCCAGGAGTTCGAGAAAGCGGCCGCGCTGCGTGACACGGAGCAGAAGATCCGCGAAGAGCTCGAGATGACGAAGAACCTGTGGAAGGAGAAGCAGGGCCGCACCGATTCCGAGGTGACGCCGGAGGACATCGCGCAGATCGTCTCGAGCTGGACCGGCATCCCGGTCAGCAAGCTGAAGGAGGAGGAGACCGAGCGGCTGCTGAAGCTGGAGGAGATTCTCCACAGCCGCGTCATCGGGCAGGATGAGGCGGTCAAGGCGGTCGCCCGCGCCATCCGCCGCGCCCGCGCCGGGCTGAAGGATCCGAAGCGGCCGATGGGCTCGTTCATCTTCCTCGGCCCGACCGGCGTCGGCAAGACCGAGCTCGCCCGGGCGCTCGCCGAAGCGCTGTTCGGAGACGAGAATGCGATCATCCGCATCGACATGTCGGAGTACATGGAGAAACATTCGACGTCCCGGCTCGTCGGTGCGCCTCCGGGATACGTCGGCTACGAGGAGGGCGGCCAGCTCACGGAGAAGGTGCGCCGCAAGCCGTATTCGGTCGTGCTGCTTGACGAGATCGAAAAGGCGCATCCGGAAGTGTTCAACATCCTGCTCCAGGTGCTCGAAGACGGCCGCTTGACCGACTCGAAGGGTCGCGTCGTCGATTTCCGCAACACGCTGATCATCATGACGTCGAACGTCGGCGCCGACCAGATCAAGCGGAGCTCGACCCTCGGCTTCACGGCGACGCAGGATTCGAGCCGCGAGTTCAGCCAGATGAAGGAGAGGGTGCTGGCCGAGCTGAAGAAGACGTTCCGTCCGGAGTTCCTGAACCGGATCGACGAGACGATCGTGTTCCATCAACTCGAGCAGGAGCACATCAACCAGATCGTCACGCTCATGGCGAACGAGCTGCGCAAGCGGCTGCGCGAGCAGGACGTCGACTTCGAGCTGACGGATGCGGCGAAGGAATTCCTCGCGAAGGAAGGCTACGACCCGCAGTACGGGGCGCGTCCGCTGCGCCGCGCGATCCAGAAGCACATCGAGGACCGGCTGTCGGAAGATCTGCTGCTCGGCAAGATCAAGAAGGGAGACAAGCTGACGATCGACGTGCGGGACGGCGGGCTCGTCGTCATCCCCACGGGTTCGATCGCTCCGGAAGAAGCGGCATCGAAATAACGGCAAAACAGAAATAACGGTATAAACGGCCTGTCGGGGCCTGACGGCACCCGGCAGGCCGTTCTTTGTCCCGGGATCCGGACGCCGCGGTGTCCACCGCTCGGTTCCGTGCGGATCGCATGCGGCGAAAGCCCAAAAAAAGGCCGTCCCGACAACCGTCGGAACGGCAGCGGCCTGCCGGCGGATCACACCAGCTTGTATCCGCAGTTGGAGCAGAAGTTGCCTTCGCCCGCCTTCGCGCCGCAGTTCGGGCAGAAGTTCGGCCGCGCGGCCCCGCCGGTCCCGGGCGCCTGCCCGGCCGCCGGCGTCTGCGCGGGACGGGGCTGCATCGCCTGGTTCATGTTCTCCAGCATCTTCCCCGCGATCTGCATGCCCATCATCATGCCCGCCATGTCCGAGGCGACGCCGCTTCCGCCCGTTTTGCCGGACGCCATCGCCTCCGTCATCGCGATCTGCTGGTACCGCCCGATGTCGCCCACCATCCCCTGCGACGCCACCTTGTTGATCATGTCCTGGACTTCCTTCGGATAGTTGAAGCTCACGATCGTGAACCCCGTGATCGTGATCCCGCTCTTCATCATCTCCATGTCCAGGTCTTCCCGGATCCCCCGGCCGATCTCCGCCGCGTTCGCCTGCAGGTTGAACATGTCCCGGCCTTCCCGCGTGATCCACTTCATCAGCAGCTGGTCCAGCACCGCGCTGATCCGGATCCGCACGTCCTCGACCAGATACTGGTCGCGCACGCCGGCGATCTGATCGATGAACGTCACATAGTCGCTCACCTTGAACGTGTACGTGCCGTGGGCGCGTACCGGCATGCCGCCGGGGAAGCCCGCGGCCGGAATGTTGATGACGTTCGGCGTGCCCCACTTGACGACGAATTCCTTCGTGCTGACGAACAGCACCTCGACCCGCATGCCGCTGTTGAAGCCGAACTTGAATCCCTTGAGGGTGGAGAGGAACGGGATGATCTGCGATTCGATGTCGTACTCGCCCTCGTCGCGGAAGATGCCCTCGATCTTCCCGTTGTTCAGGAAGATCGCGTCCTGTCCCGGGCGGATGATCAACCGGCTGCCCTTCTTGATCTCGTCGTTCTTCCACTTGTAGAAGATCATGTCGTCGCGGAATTCCTTCCACTCCACCACGTTCGCGAACTGCTTGCGGAAAAACATCGGATCTCCTCCTCGCCCTCGATGATCGGAACCGGCCCCTGCCGGATCGGAGCTTTCTCCGCCCGAGCGGAATCTGCCGCATCAGATCCCGGTCAATCGGACTCGACGCATCAGAACTTGCCCCGGCTGCTGCTGAAGGACCGGCCGCCCGGCGTGACGCCGCCTCCGCCGCCGAAACTTCCCCCTCCGGAGGAAGGCTTCTCGATCTTCGTCTTCGTGACGGTCTTGTGCGTGAACACATCCGACCGGCCGACGACGCCCGAGCGCCGTTCGTCGAGATAGGTGCGGGCGTTCACGGTCACCCGGCCGCCGGCGTTCATCGCCATGACGCCGACGGCGACGGCGGCGACAACCAGCGAGACGGCGACCTGGAACCACGCCTTGAACAGGATGTTGTCCGGATTGACACCGGGGCGGTAGCCCATATAGTCGTGGGCCAGTCCAAGGTATTTTTCGAACGCCTCGTAGAATTCCCCTTCCGACAGGAGGGGAGTGATCTTCCCGCGGATTTTGTCCAGCCTTCCGGAATCGAGCAGGGTTTCGGCCTTGCCGAATCCGGCCAGGAACACGTCGCGCTCCGCCAGGTCGACGGCCAGAATCGCGGCGTTGCCGTGGGGCCGGTCGTATCCCGGGGCTTCTTCGTCGTAGAACCGGGCGACATATGCTTCGATGTCCGGTCCGCCGGTGCCGTTCAGCGTGATGATCAGGAAATCGGTCTCGCGCTCCGCGCCCAGCCTGGCGGCAAGGCTGCCTAGCGCCCGCTCCTCCTCTTCGGCGAGCAGATCCGCGTGGTCGTACACCAGCTTTTTGGCGCGAACCGATTCCGCCGCGGCCGGAAACGCGAGCATCAGCGCAAGCAGGAGGGCGGCGGGCAGCAGGCACGCAAGCGCCGTTCCCTTCCGTCCGATCACAGGAAACCGCCTCCCAACGCCCAGGACAGGGTCTTCATCGCGAGCAGCGTGCCGGCGAAAATGCCGCCGAACCAGGCGGCGATTTTGGCCCGGCTGAGCGGCGGCCTGCCGGTGATCTTGCCGGTCTGGCCGTTCATCGCGAAGTTGTGCTTGAAGTTGTCGTAGTCGTAGACGACGAGCCAGACGGGAAGCAGCACGTAACGGCTTTCGACGTGCCGCGTGTCGATGTCCTCCGATACCCGCGTGACGGTGGCGTATCCGGAGAAACTGGAGCGGATCGCCGACTCGATGAAGCCGCGGATTTTGTCCTTCGCCCGGTACAGCAATTCGCGGTCCGTGAACTGGTATTTTTCCGCCAGGAAGCCTGCCAGATACGCCGGGCGGAATTCCTTCAGCCCGTCGTACCGGTAGGGCTCGAGCCGGTCCATGAAGGCGTCATCCATCTTCGCGGACGCGTCGACGGGCACTTTGAGGTAATGCAGATCGAGCTCGCGGTATACATCGTAATAATGCGTCTCGGTGTACAGGTAGTCCCCCCTCCTGTAGGTGCGGACCTTCGTGCATACGGCCCGGACCTTGACCCGGCTGTTCAGATCGTACAGCCAGAACGGCACATAGATGCCCGTGATGCTGTTGATCCGGTCGGCCGTCATGAATCCGCGCGGCGTGAGCAGCCCGTTGCGGCACCATTTCCTGAACGCCTTGATCGCTTCTTCCCTGCCGATCGCGAACGGAATGACATACTCCGGCGCATGTTCCCCCGCCACCCGGTCGGCGAGGACGACGCCCGCGCCGCAGAACGCGCAGACCGTCGCGGCCGTCTCGGGCAGCGCCATCAGGTCGGCGCCGCAGTTCTCGCAGTGATACGCGGCGGTCCCGTCATGCCCGGGCTTCGGCCCGGAATCGGGCCTTGCGTCCGCCGCCTCGACGTCCATCTGCGCGCGGCAGGAGGGACAAACCAGTGTGCCGGTGCCGGCGTCGAACACCATATCGCTGCCGCAGCCGGGACATTTGTGGTGCAGGGTCATCATGGGCGACACCCCCCTCCGTCCGGTTCACGGTTAGCGGAAAAAGGCCGGGCCGGACGCGTCCCGGACGGCGGACCGCCTGGGACCGCTGCATCCTCCGGGTCGTCCGCCCGGATCCATACGCAAAGAAGCTGCGGCCGCATGCGGGCCGCAGCTTCCCGGTCAAGCCTGATCCTTGCCCTGAATCCGCGCTTTCAGAGCGGCCAGTTCCTCGTCGATCGACGCTCCCGACGGCGCATCGTATTTCGCTTTCAATTCCTCGATGTCGTCCGCGGCGCCCGCGTTCAGCTCGGCCAGCGCTTCGGCCTTGTCGAGCTCGCGGTTGATCCGGTCCTCCATCCGCCCGAACGCGGAGAGCGACCGGCCGGAATTCGCCGCCGAAGACGTGATCTCGTTGATCCGCTGCTGCGTCTTCGCGACCGACCATTTCGCCTTCAGCATCGCGCGGCGCTGCTCCAGCTCCCGGATGTCGCTGACCAGCTTGTCGTGGAGCTGCCGCATCTTCTCGGCGTTGGACGCGGCGATCTGCCACGCCTTGTGCAGCGACTCGGCCTGCGCGGAGGCTTGCGCCTTCCGCTCGAGGAACCTCCTTGCATCCGCCTCGTTGCCGGCTTCGAGCGCCTTGATCGCGTATTGCTCCAGCTTCGTGATCTCCTCCCGGCACTCGTCGTATTCGCGCCTGGCGCGGCGCTCCTCGGCGATGACCGCGGCCGTCTCGGACTTCACCCTCCCGAGATCGCTGTTCAGATTGCGCAGGTACTGGTCAATCATTTTCTCCGGATTTTCCGCCTTGTCGAGCAACGCATGGAAATTTGCCGCCATGATGTCCCGGAAACGCGCCAATATGCTCATTTTCCCACACCCTCCCGTCTGCCGGAGCCAATTTTCCAATTTACAGTCATTCATACTGTATGAACGGGAAAAAAGTTTCAACCAATATATGCAATCTGGTAAACTTCAATAAAGAAAACGGATTCATTCCCCATCAGGCATTCATCATCCGAGGAAAGGGGCCAGACGGCATGATGCAAGAAGCCACGAGTTCCGACAGCAGGCAGAAGCGCCGCGAAGCCCTGTACGGCCTGCTCGGCAGGCTGCCCGACCGGCTCGGCGAGCCCGCGTTCCGCACGCTGGAGCGGAGGATCGAAGGCGGCATCGCGATCGAGAAACTGGTGCTGGAACTGAACGGGCTGGAGCCGGTTCCCGCATACTTCCTGAAGCCGAAGGATGCGGAGGGCCGGCTGCCGCTCGTCGTCTACAACCATTCGCACGGAGGTTACTACGACGTCGGCAAGGAGGAGGTGTTGCGCTCCGCCCCCTACCTGCAGAAGCCGTCATACGGGGAGGCGCTGACGGCGGAGGGGTACGCGGTGCTCTGCATCGACCATTGGGCGTTCGGCGAGCGGAGCGGGCGGACGGAGCGGCAGATTTTCAAGGAAATGCTCTGGCGCGGCCGCGTCATGTGGGGCATGATGGTGTTCGACAGCATCCGCGCGCTCGATTACGCGGTCACCCGGCCGGACGTCGATCCGGAGCGCATCGCCACGCTCGGCATGTCGATGGGCGGCACGATGGCCTGGTGGCTGGCGGCGCTCGATCCGCGCATCCGCGTGACGGTCGACCTGTGCTCGCTGGTCGAGTACGATGCGCTGCTCGAGACGGGCGGCTACGACAGTCACAATTTTTATTATTTCGTCCCGGGGCTGCTTGGGCACTTCCGCGCCTCGGACATCAGCGCGCTGATCGCGCCGCGGCCGCACCTGAGCCTGGCGGGCGAGCGGGACCGGCTCACGCCGCCGGCGGGACTCGATGCGATCGACCGGAACATGCGGGAATTGTACCGCGCGCTCGGAGAGGAGGAGCGCTGGCGGCAGCTTCGGTATCCCGTCGGCCACGAGGAGACGGGGGAGATGCGGCGGGAGGCGCTCGCGTTTTTGCGGAAGTGGCTGTAGGACGCGGTCGGACTCGGGGAACATTCGTTCGTTTTTTTTCTTCCGTTCGGGCGGCCGGCGTGGTAAACTGGGGAAGGTCGAAAGCAACGGCGGAAACGGAGATTTGAAGCGATGGCGAAGATCAGGACGAAGTTCGTCTGCACGTCATGCGGCACCGAATCGCCGAAGTGGATGGGGAGATGTCCCGGCTGCGGCGAGTGGAACTCGATGGTCGAGGAGCGGGAAACGGCGCACCGGGCGCAGGCGGCGGTTCGCGCCTTCCAGGCGCAAGAAAAACCGAAGGCGATCATACACATAGAGAGCGGACGCGAGCCGCGCATCGAGACGAGGATGCGGGAGCTGAACCGCGTGCTCGGCGGCGGCATCGTGCCGGGATCGCTCATCCTCGTCGGCGGCGATCCGGGCATCGGCAAGTCGACGCTGCTGCTGCAGGCTTCGCACGAGCTGGCGCTGGCCGGCCGGACGGTGCTCTACGTCTCGGGCGAGGAGTCGGTCCGGCAGACGAAGATGCGGGCGGACCGGCTCGGCGCGCTGCACGAGCGGCTGTTCGTGCTGTGCGAGACGAACGTCGAGCGGATCGGCGAGGCGATCGACGAGGTGCAGCCGGATTTCCTCGTCATCGACTCGATCCAGACGATGTACGAACCGTCCGTTCCGTCCGCGCCCGGCAGCGTCGCGCAGGTCCGGGAGTGCACCGCCTGGTTCATGCGCGCGGCGAAGGGACGCGGGATCGCGACCGTGCTGGTCGGGCACGTGACGAAGGAGGGCGCGATCGCCGGCCCGCGGCTGCTCGAGCACATGGTCGACTGCGTCCTCTATTTCGAAGGCGAGCGGCATCACGCGTACCGGCTGCTGCGGGCGGTGAAGAACCGGTTCGGCTCGACGAACGAGATCGGCATTTTCGAGATGTCGGAAGCGGGACTGCGCGAGGTGGAGAACCCGTCGGAGCTGTTCCTGTCCGAGCGGCCGCTCGGCGTCTCCGGCTCGACGGTCGCCGCGAGCATGGAGGGGACGCGGCCCGTGCTCGTCGAGCTGCAGGCGCTGGTCGCGCCGACGATGTTCCCGTCCCCGCGGCGCATGTCGGCCGGCATCGACCATCAGCGGATGGCGCTCATCATCGCCGTGCTCGAGAAGCGGATCGGCCTGTTCCTCCAGAACCAGGACGCGTACCTGAACGTCGCCGGGGGCGTGCGGCTGGACGAACCCGCCGTCGACCTGGCGGCCGCGGTCAGCATCGCGTCCAGCTTCCGGGACGTGCCGACGCGGCCGTATGACGTCTTCTTCGGCGAGGTCGGGCTGACGGGCGAGGTGCGCGCCGTCTCCCGTGCAGAGCAGCGGGTGAAGGAGGCGGCCAAGCTCGGGTTCAAGCGGGTCATCATGCCGGAGCGGAGCCTCAAGGGGTGGAAGCCGCCGGAGGGTATCGAGATCATCGGCGTCGGGTCGCTGGAGGAAGCGCTCCGGGTCGCGCTGGGCTAGGCGGCCGGCGGACGGCCGCGGAGCGGCTGCGAACGCGGGCTGCGGCGGGCAGGGGCGCGGGTTCCCGATCCCGCGGCGGCGCGGCGCCGGAAGGGGCGGAAGCATCACAGGGCGCCGGGCCGCGCGGCCCGCGGCGATTCGCGCTTTCAGGAACAAGGGTTCATTGACAGGCACATCCGATTTTCTTTAGAATAGGGTGAATCCGGCTCCCCGTCATGAGACGCGGACCGCAGACGTTCCGCCTGCAGACGCCGGTCTTCGCGTCATGGATGCGGCCGCCCGGGAGAACGGTTCCGTCCGGTCGTCCCGGGGCACTGTTGAGATGAGGTGGAGCAGATGTTCACGAAGTCCATACCGAGTCTGATCACGATCGGCAACCTGTTCCTCGGGATTGCCGCGATCATGCTCGTGTTTCACGGGAACCCGCAGCTCGCGGCCCTGATGGTCATCTTCGCCATGCTGCTCGACGGCGTGGATGGCCGGGTCGCCCGGGCGCTGGACGCGCAGAGCGACTTTGGCAAGGAACTGGACTCGCTGTCCGACGTCATCTCCTTCGGCGTAGCTCCGGCCTTCATTATGTACGTTGCCGCGTTCCAGGAAGTGAATCCCGCCGCGGCGTGGATCGTCACGGCGATCTTTCCGATCTGCGGCGCGCTCCGGCTGGCGCGGTTCAACACCGCCTCCGGCAATCCGGGCTATTTCGTCGGCCTGCCGATTCCGGCCGCGGGCGTCGTCGTCGCGACGCTGGCGCTGTTCTACGGGGACATCCCCGTCATCGTCCTGATGGTCGCCACGCTGGTGCTGTCGTTCCTGATGGTGAGCAACATCAAATATCCGAATTTCAAGAAGGTCGGCATTCCGCGCCATGCGGTGTGGATCGTGCCGCTGATCGTGGCGGTCGCGGTCGCGCTCGGCCTGCTGTTCCCCGACCATCTGGCGAAGATCCTGTTCGTCCCGCTGGCGCTGTATGCCCTCTACGGACTAAAAAAAAACGTTGACCGCCGCATCGCGAAGAAGAAGAGGGCCCGCGCCCTCCAGGCGGAGGAATCGGCGAAGTCCGAACATACGGCCTGAAAGCAAAGCGAGCCCGGGGACCGCATCCGCCGTCTCCGGGCTTGTTCGTTCGCTCATGGGGCGCAGCGCCGACGACCGGTTCAGGTCATGTTGAAAATGCCAAGCGTGGCGCATTTCTTCGATTCCTGCTCGAGCACGTCGTCCAGCCGGATGTCGAGCAGGTTCGCGAGCGCGCTCATATAGAAAAACTGCCTGCCGAGCTCGAATTTCAGCACGTCGCGGCAGTTCTCGCACAAACTTCCCGAGATGTGATGGTCGAGCTTCAGCTTCAGCTCTTCGATGCCGAGATCGCTGCGGAAATCCTGCCTGCGGGCATGCAGCTCGATGCACCCGCATTCCGTGACGGCTTTCGTGACGGCGCGGTTCACGGAAGCGGCCGATTGTACGTGCTTGGACAAGACATCCATCAGACTGCGGTGGCGAAGCAGCAACCCGGATACCTGCCGCTGAAAATCCTCCAGCGTCAAACCTTCCACCCCATTTCGAGAATGTGCTTCCGATTTCCATTATAGAGCAAGCGGACCGGATTTCCAAAAAAGATTTCGCGTGCCCGCGCGGGAGAACGCCGGTAAAAATCGCCTCCTTACGGTTAGGCCGACCATGATCGGCGCATACTTGTAACGGAGGTGAAGCTCATGGCGGTCAAACGCGTGATCCAGGCGCTCGGACTGATCCTCGGCGGCATGGCGGGCGACTCGGTCCATGCCTGGACCCATGGAACCGCAATCTGGAGCGGTTACGGCGATCTGACCCGATCGGGCAGCTACTACGCCGACGTCGCCCTCGGAGCGCTGCTCGGCCTCGCGGCCGCGACGATGCTGGCCGGACCGGCGGTTCACTGGATGCAGCGGGGCGCGGAGCGCGCGGCGTCCGTCCCGACCATCGACCTTGCGGCGGGCGGCCTGGGGATGACGGCGGGGCTGGCGATCTCGGCGCTTCTCCAACCGGCGGTATCGCGGCTGCCGGGTGCGGGAGCGGTGCTGCCGGCCGTGATGACGCTGCTCTTCGGCTATATGGGAATGCGCATCGGATTGAACAAGAAGGAGGAGATCAGCGGATTCTTCCGGATGCTGCTTGAGTCGAGGCGTCCGCCCGCGCAGGAGGAGGAAGAGCCGAGGCACCACGAGCACAAGATTCTGGATACCAGCGTCATCATCGACGGAAGGATTGCGGATATCTGCAGGACCGGATTCATCGAGGGTACTCTGGTCATTCCCGAATTCGTGCTGGAAGAGTTGCAGCATATCGCCGATTCTTCCGACCTGCTCAAGCGGAACCGGGGACGCCGCGGCCTCGACATCCTGAACAAGATCCAGAAGGAACTGGACGTGAAGGTGGTCATCTACGAAGACGACTTCGACGAGCCCGGCGAGGTGGACAGCAAGCTGGTGAAGCTCGCGAAGGCGCTGCGCGGCAAAGTGGTGACGAACGATTTCAACCTGAACAAGGTGTGCGAGCTGCAGGGAGTATCGGTCCTGAACATCAACGATCTCGCGAACGCCGTGAAGCCGATCGTGCTCCCCGGCGAGGAGATCGTCGTCCAGGTCATCAAGGACGGCAAGGAGCACGGCCAGGGCATCGCCTATCTGGACGACGGCACGATGATCGTCGTCGAGGGCGGGCGCGACTTCATCGGCTCGACGATGGAGGTGCTCGTCACGAGCGTGCTGCAGACGTCGGCGGGGCGCATGATCTTCGCGAAGCCGAAGCTGCTCGAGAAGGCGCAGTAACCGGGGCTTGCGGTCCGGCCCGGCGCGGCCCGGATTGCCTGCATGCATCGGGGTTGCAGACGGCGAATTCCGCGGGCGTGCGGACGGACGTGCCGGAAAGCGCTGGTTCGGCGGGCGCGCCGGCGGGAAGCGAGGCGAACGGCTACGGGAACCGTCCGGCGGGATCCGGCATGGCGCCGGGTCGCGCGGGCGGTCCATTTTTTTGTGCCGATACGAAAAATGAGCGCTCCCACCTAAAATCCGTGTCATTTGCAAGCGCTATCATTCGTGTTAGCCTGAAGCTGAACCCTGCAAGACACGCGATGAAGAAGGGGGAAACCACACGTGCGAAAGCCACTCCACATCCTGCTGACGGCGATCGTCGTTCTCACGCTGGCCCTGGCCGGCTGCTCCAAGCGCGAAGGCTCGGGCAACGGCGGCGCGCCGGACGGCGCCGGGACGGCGGAGAAGCCGCAGACCGAATCGAATGCTACGGGTTCGTCCGGCGGCGGGTCGGGCGAGAAGAAGCGGATCACGGTGTACGGCACCGCGGCCGACAAGGCGGTACAGGACGTGTACAAGGAAATCGCCGGGGCCTTCATGGCGGAGAATCCGGACATCGAGGTCGATCTGCAATTTCCCGGCTCGGAATACGAGAACATCCTGAAGGTCAAGATGGCGGCGAACGACCTGCCCGACGTCTGGGATACGCACGGCTGGGCGGTCATCCGGTACGGCCATTATCTGGCCGACCTGCGGGATGAAGCATGGGTCGCGGACATGACGGACACGATCCGCGACGTGGTGACGGACGAGACCGGCAAGGTGCACGCGCTCGTGCTCGCCGAAGCGAAGGACGGCCTCACGTACAACGCCGACCTGCTCCGGCAATACGGCATCGAGCCGCCGCGGACGATCGACGAGCTGATGGCGGCCGCGGAGAAGATCGTGACCGAAAGCAACGGCCAGGTCATGCCGTTCTACTTCTCCGGCATCGACGACTGGATGATCGGGCAGTTCTTCGACTACTTCGCGACGTCGCTGCTGATCAGCCCGCAGCAGAACGAGGCGGAGAACCTGCTGAACGGCACGATGGACTGAAGCAAATGGACGCCGCTCGCGGAAGTGTTCCTCGACATGTACAAGAAAGGGTACATCAACAAGGACGTGCTGACCGCGAAATACAGCGACCTGCCGACCCTGTTCGCCCAGGGCAAGGTGGCGTTCACGCTGCTCGGTCCTTCCTTCGCCGACGAAGTGCACAAGATCAATCCGGACATCGAGATCGGCCTGATGCCCGTTCCGGCCTGGTACCCGGACGACGAGCCGAATTTCTCGGGCGGCGAACGGTACACGATGGGCGTCTGGAAGGACAGCAAATATCTCGAGGAAGCCAAGAAGCTGGTCGCCTATTTCGCGAAGCCGGAAAATCTGGCCAAGTTCGCCAACGTGACGAAGTTGCCGGCCGGCATCAAGGGCGTCGAGGCGAATCACGAATTTACGGAGTACTATGACAGGTACGCGAACATCCGCGTCTTCCCGTACTTCGACCGCGTCTATCTGCCGAACGGCATGTGGGATGTCATGTGCAAGACGGGTACCGCCCTGCTGGCCGAGCAGGTGACGCCGGAGCAATTCTCCGAGAAGATGAGGCAGGAAGTCGAGCGTCTGAGAAACCAATAATGCGACCGGACCTGGCAGGGGGCCGCGAAGAACCGGCCCCTTGCCCGTTTGTCCCGCGTCCCGGGCGCGGCGCGACGGTCCGTCCCCGCCGAATGGACTTGCGATTGATGTAAGATAGGGGTTGACGCAATCGACATTCGGCCGACGCGCGAGAGAGGGGATGGGCATGACGCTGACGCTTCGGCAAAAACTGGTCGTGCTGTACCTGCTGACCGTCGCGGTTCCGCTGGTCGTGATGATCGCCATCCTGCCTGCCTACTACCGGGACTTGTTCAACCGGCAGACGTCGGAGCTGTACGAGGGCACGCTGTCGTCCCTCACCTCCAATGTGGAAATCTATCTGGACGAGCTGGAGCGGCTGACGATCATGCCCTATCTGTCGAACGATGTCATGGTCGCGATGAAGCTCAGGGCGGACGGCCGCTTCGACGAGGCCAGCGAGTATTCCCGTCACCTCGCGGAGCGCGCGCTTCGCTTCACGCTGCCGAATCAGCTCCGCCAGACGCGCAACGATATTCTCGGCACCATCCTGGTGCTGGCGGACGGCTCGGTCTATTCCGTCAACAACACGAACCAGCCGGTGGAGCCGGATCCCGACTATCCGTACGAACGGCAGGAGTGGTACCGCAAGGCGGTGGAGCATGACGGCCGGGTGGCGTATATCAGCAGCCATCCGCAGGATTATTTCGGATCCGACCGGCAGGTGTTCTCCGTGGCCCGGCTGCTCAAGGACCCGGATTCCGGCAGGCCGCTGGGCGTCATGATGGCGGACGCGGACAACATCATCCTGGAGAACATCATCCGCAACGTCCGGTTCAACGTGACGACCATTGTGGCGGTGCTCGACGAGAACAATCGGCCGCTGTACGCGAACCGGCCGCTGACCGACGCGATGCTGGCCCAGCTGGCCGAAGGCCGGCAGACGGTGGCGGGACCGGACGACACCTACCGCACCGTCGTCAAAACGGTGGAAAAGTCGGGCTGGAAAATCGCCGTGCTGTTCTCCAACCGGGAGTTTCAATCGAAGCTGGCCTGGCTTTACCGGATCGGCCTGCTGTTCGCCGCGGGCGGCGTGCTGCTGACGCTGCTGCTCCACGTGTCGTTGACGCGCTGGATCGTCCGGCCGTTCACGGACATGGTGCGCGTCATGAAGAAGGTGCAGCACGGCGATCTGGACCAGCAGATCGACATCAGGGGAAGGGACGAGATCGCCCAGCTCGGCTCCGCGCTCAACATCATGATTTCGCGGCTCAAGGAGCTGATCGACCGGGAATACCGCGCCGAGCTCGGCAAGCGCAACGCGGAATTCCGGGCGCTGCAGTCCCAGATCCATCCGCATTTCCTGTACAACACGCTGAACGGCCTGATCGGCCTGAACCGTTCCGGACAGCACCGGCAGCTCGAGAAGGCCATCCTGTCGCTGAGCGGCATGCTCCGCTACACGCTGGAACAGGCGGACACCTCCACGCTCGGGCGCGAGATGGACTTCCTCGGGGCCTATCTGGAACTGCAGCAGCTCAGGTTCGGGAACCGGCTGGCCTATGACCTGGCGTACGATCCGGAGCTGGCCGATTTCCGGCTGCCGAAGCTGCTTCTCCAGCCGCTCGTCGAGAACGCCGTCATCCACGGGATCGAACCGCTGGACCGCCAGGGAAGGCTGACGATCCGGGCGGAGCGCGTGACGGAGCCGGACGGCGCGGGGGGATCGTGGGTTCGGATCCGGATCGAAGACGACGGAGCGGGGTTCGACATCGCCACGTCCGGCGAAGGCGTCGGCGTCGCGAACGTCCGCGAGCGGCTCGGG
>Ga0207871_100429_pt1 | contig 15470 bp, 5 predicted proteins | sample Passage260A_FD_187371 | JGI IMG/M metagenome (GOLD analysis project Ga0207871, IMG submission 187371) | Cellulose adapted compost microbial communities from Newby Island Compost Facility, Milpitas, CA, USA - Passage2 60A (SPAdes) (version 2) ...
CGACGGCCCGACCGCCATGTTCGGAACGCCCCAGCTCGGGGCCGACGACCCGCTGTGGGACCAGACGAAGGCGTATCCGATCAACCGCAGCACGCTGCCGGAAGGGGATCCCAGACCCCGCGCCACGGGCACGGTCCGGATCCTGTGGGACGACGACTACGTGTACGCCCGCGTGGAAGTGCAGGACAGCAATCTGTATGTGGGGCCCGGCGGCGACCATACGTACGACAGCGTGGAATTTTTCGTCGGTCCGGGCTCCAGCGGTTCCAACCAATGGCGCGTCAGCGCGACGGGCGTGTTCTCGGGGCAATCCCATACGGACAGGGCCGCATGGACCCGAATCACGGACGACGGGTACATCGTGGAAATCCGCATCCCGAGACGCGATGTGGTCTTGGAATCCGGCGGCTACCTGACCTTCGAGGTGAACATCAACAACTCGACGGAAAAGGGCGGGGACCGCTACGAAGTGGTATCCGCATTCGGAACGCCGGACACCGGCTTCACCGGCGACGAGTCCTTCCGGGACAGCGTGAAGCTCATAGACGCCATCAAACCGGATCCCAGGCTTTCCGTCATCATCGTGGCGGAGCCGGGAGGCCGGGTCGAGCCGAACGCGCCCGGCAACGTGCTCAGGGTGGAGCCCGGCACCAGCCTCGAATTCACCATCAAGCCGGACAAAGGCAAAATCGTGGACACCGTCACGGTAGACGGCCAACCGGTGACGGTCGGTGCCGACAACGCGTTCACGCTGACCGATATCCGCGTCGACACCAGGATTCATGTGACTTTCAAGGATGATCCGGCCGCCGAACAGATTCCGTTCATCGTGTGGAACGACAACTTTGCCCGGGGCGAGTACACGACGGCCGTCATCATCGATCTGGGCGAGGGCCGGGAAGCGAAGGGTTCCGCGCTCCGTCCGGACCTGTTCGCCGTATCGCACCGGGACACGACCCTGTCCGGCAACACGGTCTTCGAAGGAGAGCGCAGGATCACGAGGGTATACGCCAATGACGAACCGAAGGTGCGCGGCTATCTCGGGGAGAAGTTCAATTCGCCGGATTATCGGGACGGACTGGAGAGCGGCCGCTACATTGTCATCGAACTGGAGTTCTACACGGAGGTCGGCGGCCACACCACGCTGGACGAGAACAGCAACTCGACCGTGCAGCATTACGGCATTGTCCTGAACGGCGAGATTGCGCTCACGAAAGGCGAGCCGATCCGCTACGCCGTCTTCAAACAGACGGGCGTCGTGAACCCGATCCTTGACAAATTCACCACCCATACGAGCGGGACGGCCCATTACGCGCTGTACCTGCACAAGGACCAAGAGGGCCATGTGGTGAAGGGATTGCCGCTGTATATCTACACGCACGGCTTCTCGCGCGGCGGCACCCAGGCGCATATCGACCAGAAGGCGTCGATGAAATCCGCCAACGGTGCGGTTGCCCTGATGAAGCGGATGGAGGAGAATTTCGACAAATACGCGAGCCACATCCTGAACATTTCCTACAGCGGCGGTTCCGCTCCGCAGATCGAAGATGTCAAAAAGGTCATCGACGATTTGATTGCCGAAGGATATGCGGACCCCAACCGCATCTATGCGGCGGGCTTTTCGCTGGGCGGCTTCTATACGAACAACCTGGTCAACACCTATCCCGGCTTCTTCGCGGCAGCCGCGCCCATGGGAGTCGCGGCCGGCTGGCCGACGGCAAGCGACCATGAAGCCCACAAGGATTTGGCCTACTGGATCTTTGTCAACGCCTATGATACCCGGGTGGGCGCAGGCAATCTGGACAACTTTGCGAACGACATTGTGGAGTTGAACAATGCAAGAGCTTCGCGTTTCGAAAGCAACGAGGCGTTGACATGGCCCTACAATCAATATGATCAGCCGAGCCAACGGCCGAATCCGGATCGCGATCCGCCGCTGCTCGATTATATCGCGCACGAGGTGGAAGCGGCGGTTCTGTACAACCGGTTCACGATGGACAATCCGTTCACCGGCAACACCTGGAGCATGGCTCCCATCATGCAATCTCCCAACCTGCCGCCGTGGAACGACGATTACACCGATGTCTTCGACTGGATGTTCTCGCAGCGCAGGCCGGGAGTGCCGGATGCTCCGGGCGGCTTGACGGCCGTTGCGGGTGACGGCAAGGTCACGTTGAAATGGACGGCTCCGGCATACGACGGAGGGAAACCGATCCTGGGATACAAGGTCTGGTACGATGATGAGTCACCGGTCCCGGTGGATGCGTCGACGTACGAATATACCTTTACCGGACTGAACAACGGTCAGGAGTATACCTTCAAGGTTGTCGCGGTCAACGAGAAGGGCGACAGTGCGGCGGCAAGCGTGAAGGCGACGCCGCGGAGGTCCTCGTATCCGGTTATCATCATTCCCGGCGGCGGGGGAACCGGCCAGGATACCGATTCGGAACTGCCTTACACGCTGAAAACACCGGAAGGCAGTCCGGCCGTCAAGGATCAGAACGGCAACACGATCCTGCCGGGCGGAGGCGAGATTGTAACCGGAAGCGGAATCCGGATTCTGGCGCCCGCGGGCACGACGATCGCCCCGGACGGCGAGATCGTGATCGGATCGGGCGGTGCGGCCGTCATCTTCGAAAGCGGTTTGTCGCTCAACATTCGGGCGGGCGCGAAGCTGGTGCCGGATGAGATGTCGGCGCTCGGCTTCTCCGTGGCGTCCGGCGGTCCTTTCCGCGACGTCGACGAAAACGCCTGGTTCTACCGCCATGTCGTGACCGCCTACACCTTCGGGCTGTTCAACGGCACGTCTTCTGCAACGTTCTCGCCGGGAACTTCGATGACGCGCGCCATGTTCGTACAGGTACTGGCCAATCTCGAACAAGTGAACCGTTCCGGTTACCGGAACACCCGTTTCAATGACGTGGCGGACGGACAGTGGTACACGGCCGCGGTCGCGTGGGCGGCCGAAACCGGCATCGTGAACGGGGTTGGCGCGGATCGGTTTGATCCCCATGCTCCGATTACGCGCGAGCAGATGATCGTAATGCTCTACAATTACATGAAATCCAAAGGCTACGCGATTCCTCAGGGTCAGGGTCGGCCCTTCGCGGATGAGGGCAAGATCAGCCCGTGGGCGCTGGAGGCCGTTCATGCGCTGCAAAGCCTGAACATCATAACCGGAAGGAACGGCAACCTCTTTGATCCGAAGGGGGTCGCCAGCCGTGCCGAAGTCGCGGCCGTCTTTGTCCGACTGATCGAATATCTGGCCCAGACCCGGGCTTGACACCCCCGACAGCGGAGGCCCTTCCGGCGGGCATGTTCCTGCCGGAAGGGCCCTCTTTCTGACCGTATGCATGCAAGCCGGGACCGGAAGAACGGGGCGAAGGCGGCGCGCCTTCACCCCGCCCGGTTCACTTCCGCGTCCAGATTCCGCAGGATCCGGTCGATTTCCGCCATCTGCTCCGGCGAAAGCGGACCGAATGCCATCGCCTTCGCGGCCTCTTCCGCCTGCGCGGGATGCTTGATGCCCGGAATCGGCACCGTATGCGCGCCGCGTCCCCAGATCCAGCAGAGCGCGCCCTGCACGAGCGTGCGGCCCCCGGAGGTCAGCACCTCCCGGATCGCGTCCAGCGCGTCGAGATATTCCGGCACCGGCCGGCCGTTCTTGAAGTAGCGCACCCAGGCGTGCACGCTGCCGCGCACGTCATCGGCCGGAAGCTGCGACGAGCGGTTGAACTTGCCGCTGAGCAGCCCCATCGCGAGCGGCATGTTGTTGATGCTCGTGAGGCCGTGCCGCGCGCAGAGCTCCACCATCGGGGAATCGGCCAGCACGTTGAGCGGATGCTGGAATGCCGCGGCTCCGGACCTGGCGGCGAACGTTTCGGCCGCCTCCGGGTCCTCCGTGCTCCAGCCGTACGCGCGGATCCATCCCTTCTCCTTCAGCCGCTCCAGCGAGTGGATGACCGAGTCGATCCGGTCGTCCGGAATGGAGCCGGGGTGGATCTGGTAGAGGTCGATGTAGTCCGTGCCGAGCCGCCGCAGCGACCGCTCGCAGGCCCGGACGATATAGTCCGGCGACACGTTGATTTTCGTGTACACGTTCCGGGTCGCTTCGTCGTAGGTGAAGCCGAATTTCGTCGCGATGACCGCCTCGTGGCGGCGACCTTTCAGCGCGCGGCCCAGCACTTCCTCGCTGTGTCCGGTGCCGTACACGTCCGCCGTGTCGAAGAATTGGATCCCGAGCTCGAGCGCCCGTTCGATCGCGCGGATCGACACGTCGTCGTTCACCTCGCCGTAGCCGTCGGGATGCCCGTCGAGCAGGAACTGACCGCCGATCGGCCAGCAGCCGAAGCCGACCGCGCTCACTTCGATGTCCGTGCGCCCCAGTTTCTTCTTGCCCATCATGCGCATCCAGCCCCTTTCCGGTTCGTTCCGGCCCCATTATAATGGGGGGAAATGGTCGTTCACAGAGCCACTTTTCATCAATTTTCATGGAACCACTTGCTTCGTTGCGGGAAAGGGGTGGCATCCGGTTTGTTCGGCATGACGATCGACCGGTCGTCGGATCGGCCCGTGACCGCCCAGCTCTGCGACCAGATCCGGCGCCTGATCGAAAGCGGCGGGATGGCCCGGGGCACGCGCCTGCCCTCGACCCGCCATCTCGCGAAGGAGCTCGGTATCGCGCGGAACGTCGCCATCGAAGCGTACGAGCAGCTCATCGCGGAAGGGTATCTCGTCGGCCGAGTCGGATCCGGCACCTATGTGGCGGAAGGCATCCCGGCGATTGCGGTTCCGCGCGCGGTCCGCATGTCCGAAGCGGGCGATCCGGACGCGGCCGGTGCGCCGAAGGACGCCGCCGCGCGCGCGGACGTGATCCGTTTCACCCCCGGCGTGCCGGATCTCGAGCGCTTCCCGCGCTGGAAATGGGCCCGCTATCTGAAGGAAGCGACGGAGGCGTGCAGCTTCGACTACGGCGACGTCCGGGGCGAGGAATCGCTGCGCGTCGAAATCGCGGCCTTTCTGCTTCGCTCGCGGGGGATGCGGGTCGACCCGGACCGGATCATGATCACGAGCGGCTCGTCGGAGGGATTCGACCTCATCGCCCGGACGCTCCGGCCCCGGTTCGGAAGCGTTTTCCTGGAGGATCCGACGATCGAGATCACGGGACACATCTTCGACCGGGCCGGATACCGGATCGAGCCGGTTCCGGTCGACGAGTCCGGCATGCGGGTGCACGAGATCGGCACGTTTCCGCCGGACGGGCTGATGGTGCTGACGCCTTCCCATCAATATCCGACCGGCTGCATCCTGCCGGTCCAGCGGCGGCTCCACGCCCTCCGGCTCGCCGGGGAAGCCGGCTCCTTCATCGTGGAGGACGACTATGACGGCGATTTCCGGCTGAAGGGGGTGCCGATTCCGCCGCTCTGCATGCTCGGGCCCGAGCGCGTCCTTTACGCGGGGACGTTCAGCAAGACGCTCGCACCGGGCCTTCGCCTCGGCTTCCTCGTGCTGCCCGGCGACCTGACCGGGACGTTCGCCGAATTCCGGGAACTGGCGAACCTGCGCCCGCCCGTCCAGCCGCAGCTCGCCCTGGCCCGCTTCATCCGGGACGGGCATCTCGACCGGCACATTTACCGGATGCGGACCGTCTACCGCAACAAGCGCACGATGCTCATCAAGGCGATCAAACGGCATTTCGGCGATCGGGCCGTCATCCGGGGCGACGAGGCGGGCATGCACCTCCTCGTGGAGTTTCCGTTCCTCGACGCGGCGCCGGACTGGTCGCGGTCGGAGGAATACGGCGTCGCGGTCGAACCGGTCGAGGACTACTGCATGCGCCGTGGATCCCGCACGCGCCAGATCGTGCTCGGATACGGCAACATCCGCGAGCGCGACATCGAGCCCGGCATCGAGCGGCTGAGCCGGTTCGTGCGGGAGCGGGGAACGGCGCGGCGGACCGGCGGGACGGATTTTCCGGCCGGTTGACATGGACAACCCCGCTTCCGGGTGGTACGATGGCTCATGGGAGAAGAGTGGGAGAATCCGAGAAGCCGGAGGGAGACATGGATACGTCATTCATGGCAGCAACATTGGCAGGCATCAGACGCGGCATTGCCATCTGCGTCGCGGCTGTTCTGGTCGCATGGCCGCTTGCGGGGGAATGGACGCGGACCGCGCACGCGGCGGCCGGATCGGCTGCTCCGGCGGCGCAGCAGGACGGCATCCGGGTGATGCTCGACGGGAAACCGCTGTCCTTCACGCCCGCGCCGATCCGGGAAAAAGGCGTGACGCTCGTGCCGATGCGGCCGATCTTCACCGCCTTCGGCGCGAAGGTCACCTGGGTGTCCGAGACGAGGACCGTCTTCGCGGTGAAGGGAATCCTGAGCGTCTCGCTGCAGGCCGACGCGCGGCAGGCGGTCGTGAACGGCGAGAAGGTGGCGCTGGACGTGCCCGCCCGGTTGATTGACAACACGATGATGGTGCCGCTGCGCTTTGTCGCCTCCGCGTTCGGCGCGAAGGTCCGGTGGGAAGCCGGGACGCAGACCGTCTTCATCGAGACCGCCGAATCCCTGGAGCGCGAACGAGAAGCGGCGGAGGCCGGGGGCCGGCTGACGCCCGCGCAGATCGTGGAGCTGAACGACGACCGGGTCGTCATGATCACGACCGACACCGGCCAGGGCAGCGGCGTCATCGTCGGATCCCGCTGGGTGCTCACAAACTGGCACGTGATCGATGGTTCCGATTCGGGCCACGTCATCCTGAACGACGGCACCTCCGTCGGCATCCAGGGCGTGGCCGCGGCGGATGAGGACGCGGATCTCGCGGTCGTGCAGACGACGCGTCCGCTCGGGATTGCGCCCGTGGTGTTCGCGGATCCGGACTCGGTCCGGAAGGGCGACCGCATCGTCGCGATCAGCAGTCCGCTCGGCTACCGGAACACCGTGTCCGAAGGCCTGATCAGCAACTTCATCGAGAGCGGCGGCATCACCTATTACCAGATCAACGCGCCGATCGACCGGGGCAGCTCCGGCGGCGCGGTGTTCAACGAATACGGCGAGCTGGTCGGCATTACGACGGCCGTCATCCGGGACACGCTGGCCAGCCTGAATTTTGCGGTTCCCGCCTACTACGCCGAACCGCTGCTCGGGGAACTGGCCGCGAATCCCCCCGCCGCAAGCAGCGTCCGTTTCCCGGGCCGCAAGCTTCCGGACAGCCTCGCCGGCGCGTCGAACGAGGAGATCCGCGAGCTTCTGGAAGCGAAATTCGGCGGCGTCCAGACGACGAAGGGGCTCGCCACGTTCACCGACTGGACCGTCACCCGTGACGGGGAAGGGTGGCTGGTCATGACCGCCGTCATCAACCCGTCCTTCTACATGCTGTACGCCGAAGATGCGTCGGGAGAACTGCGCTGGTGGGCCATCAACCTGGCCACCGAGATGCGCCGCATGCTGCCGGACGTCAACCTGGAACTCATCGTTTATTACTCCCGGACGTTCAACGCAAAACCGCGCGGCTTCGCGCCGGACGACGTGACGTATCTCGGAGACGGCGAGTGGCGCGTCCAATATGAAGTCTTGCACCTGCAATATATGGACAAAATCCATCTCAGCGACATCCTGTGAGAATGACCAGGGAGGCCTGCCGCTTCCGGTTCGCGGGAGCAGGCGGGCCGTCCTTGTCCAGCGAGGTCAGGCCACATGAAAATCGTGCTCGCCACGCTCAACGCGAAATACATCCACATGTCGCTCGCGCTGCGCTGCCTGAAGGCGTACAGCGGCCGCGAGTTCGACATCGAGATCGCCGAGTACACGATCAAGGATCCGCCGATGCACATCACCGCCGATCTGTACCGCCGGCGGCCGGATGTCGTCGGCTTCTCGTGTTACATCTGGAACATCGAGGAGACGATCGCGGTCATCGACATGCTGCGCAAGGTGCTGCCCGAATGCCGCATCGTGCTCGGCGGCCCGGAGGTCAGCTACGACACGGAATATTGGATGAGGCGGCTTCCGGCGGTCGACTTCATCGTCATGGGCGAAGGGGAGGAGACGTTCCACCATCTGCTGACCGAGCTTGAGGGCGACGGGAAGTTCCATTATGTGTTCGGTCTCGCATATCGCAAGACGCTGCCGGACGGCACGCGCGAGATCCGGATCAACCCGCCGCGCCCGAAGGCGGATCTCACGAAGATGCCGTCGCCTCACCGGTTCCCGGAGGATATTCCGCATCTTCCGAACCGGATCGTCTACTTCGAGACGAGCCGCGGCTGTCCGTTCAGCTGCCAGTTCTGCCTGTCCAGCATCGAGACGGGCGTCCGGTACTACGATCTCGAGCAGACGAAGGCGGACCTGAAATACCTGATCGAGAACGGCGCCCGGCTGATCAAATTCGTCGACCGCACGTTCAACATCCGCCGCGACTACGCGCTCGAGCTGTTCCGCTTCCTGATCGAGCACCACGGCGGCTGCGTCTTCCAGTTCGAGATCACCGCGGACATCATGCGGCCCGAAGTGCTGGAATTCCTGTCGGAGCACGCGCCGCCGGGCATCTTCCGCTTCGAGATCGGCGTGCAGTCGACGAACGACGCGACGAACGAGGCGGTCATGCGGCGGCAGAACTTCGCGAAACTGGCCCGCACGGTCACGGCGATCCGGGACAGCGGCAACATCACCCAGCACCTCGATCTGATCGCCGGACTTCCGTACGAAGACTACGCCTCGTTCCGCAAGACGTTCAACGACGTGTTCGCGCTGCGCCCCGAGGAGCTGCAGCTCGGTTTCCTGAAGATGCTGCGCGGCACCGGGCTTCGGCGGGACGCGGAGAAGTACGGCTATGTCTACATGGAGCGGGCGCCGTACGAGATTTTGTCGAACGAATGGCTTTCGTTCGGCGACATCGTCCGGATCAAACGCGTCGAGGACGTGCTGGAGAAATACTGGAACGCGCATCGGATGGACCGCACGGTGCAGTATCTCGCATTCCATGTGTTCGAGACGCCGTTCGATTTTTTCCAGCAGTTCGGGGACTACTGGGAAGAGCGGGGCTGGCAGCGGATCGGCCACCAGCTCGAGGACCTGTTCATCCGCCTCCTGTCGTTCCTCGAGGACGCAAGGCCGCCGAAGCTGGAGCCGGATCTCGCGCTCGGCCTCATGAAGTACGATTATTTCCTGAACCACAAGTACCGGCCGCGCGCCGTCTGGTGGGAATTCCGGATGGACAAGCGGGAACACGCCGCGTGGATGCGCCGGCTGGCCGAGCGCCCGGAGGACGTGTCGCCGGCGTTTGCCGCGCTTCGGCCGGACGAGAAGCTGCTGCAGAAGCACGCGGTGATCGAGCGGCTGCCGTTCGATCTCGGCGCCTGGCTCGAACGCGGGGAATTCACGCGGGAGGCGGAGACGCTGCTCGTCGTCTGCTACGGCCTCGGCGGCGAGGGGGCGTCGGCCCACACGCTGCGCCTGCCGGCCGGGTCGAAATTGTGACATCAATCACGAAAATCAGAAGGAAAATGCACGGAAATGTCGAATGTTGGCTTTACGTACCGCTTGTACGTACAACCGAAAAGACCGATAGGGCATGCACCAAGCTTGAAAAAGGCAAACCATATGAAAATATGGGACGCAAAGCCACGGGTCTAAGGCATGGACCTCCGTTGCGGCCATGCTATGACGGCCGGGCTGCCGGGTAAGTGCATCGCAAGGACGCGTACCGTCTTCATGCCTTTTAGAGCTTGGGGACGGATTTTTTTTGTGCCGGCTTTTTGCGTCCCCGTCAGCGGGGGATGAACATGTCGAATGATTCCGTCGGGAAACAACGTCCGGGGTGGAAGGGGGGAATTGATGTTTCTCTCGCGGCGCTCGCCGCGATCGTCATGGTGCTGCCGGCTCCGCCGGCCTTCCTGAACGGTGCGGGCTGGGCCGGCTGCCTGCTGCTGCCGCTCCTCAGGCGGACGGGCTTCCGCTTCGCCGGGGCCGCGGCGCTGGCGGCAGCGGCGGCCGGCTTCTGGCTGGGGGATCGGCCGTGGACCGCGTTCCTCGCCGTACCGGAGGCGGCGCTGCTGGCGATCTGGCTGAAGCGCGGCCGGCAGGATCTGCTGCCCGCGGAGCTTGCCTGGCAGCTGGCCGCCGCTCCGGCCGCGTTTGCGGCGACGCTTGCGGGAGGCGGGACGGCCGGAGAAGCGGCGGTGGCGGCCGCCGGCAGCGTGATCGCGGGGGCGTCGGCCGCGCTGCTCGCCGATCTGGTCCATCATTACCGGCTGCTGGATCGGTTGACGGGCCGATTCACGACGCCGGCGGAAGTCGGGTGCGTGCCGCTGCGGCGCATGATCACGCATCTGGCCACGGCCGCAGCGGTCGTGCCCGGCCTGCTGATCGTCCTGGCCGCCGGGCTGCCCGGATCGAAGCATGCGGCGCAATCCGGGGCCGGCGGATTTTCGGGCCCGGCGGTGCTGACGGTCGCCGCGGCGGCGGCGGTGCTGCCCGCGGCGTTCGGCGCCCACTGGCTGTCCGGACGGATCTCGGGCGCCTTCGAACGCCTTGCGACGGCAACGGACGGCCTGCACCTGAAGCTGCGGCGGGGCGAGGCCGTCCGCTGGCCCGACGGCGGCGCGGCGGAGGCGGCGGCCATCGCGGCGAACTGCCGGGAGATCGCGAATCTGCTCGCGGTTCAGTTTGACGCGAACGAGCGGCTGTCGGAATCGCTGGAAACCCAGTCCGCCCGGCTCCGCGCCTCCGAAGCCGCGCTCGAGCGGTTGTCCTGGCACGACACGCTCACGTCGCTGCCGAACCGGTATTCGTTCTACGAACGGCTGCGGTCGATGATGGAGGAGCACGGCGAGCGCGGCGTCGGCGTCATGCTGCTCGACATCGACCGGTTCAAGCAGGTAAACGATTCGCTCGGCCACGCCTCCGGCGACGAGCTGCTGCGCATCTTCGCGGACCGGCTGCGGCGGACGTGCGGCGAACACTCGGTCATCTGCCGGCTGGGCGGCGATGAATTCGCGGTTCTCGTGCCCGGCGGCACGCGCGATGCGCTCGGCCGGCTCGGCGACGCGATCCTCGGGGCGGCGGCGGAGCCGGTGCGCGTCGGCGAACGGGAACTGTACGTCGGCGCGAGCATCGGCATCAGCCTCTATCCGGACGACGCGGTGCGGGTCGAGGAGCTGGTGCGGAACGCGGACACCGCGATGTATACGGCGAAGGAAGCGGGCGGACGACGATACATATTTTATTCCGGTTCGATGAAGGAACGGGTATCCGAGCGGCTGGAGCTGGAGACGAGCCTGCACAAGGCGCTGGAACTCGGACAATTCGAGCTGTTCTATCAGCCCAGGATGGACGCGGACGGCAAGCGCACGCTCGGTTTCGAGGCGCTGATCCGCTGGTATCTTCCGGGCAAGGGATACATATCACCCGATCTGTTCATTCCGCTCGCGGAGGAGACGGGCGTCATCCAGGCGATCGGCGACTGGGTGCTGCGCACGGCGTGCCGGCAGTGCGCGGTCTGGCGCGAGGCGGGACATCCGCCCGTGTTCGTGGCGGTCAATGTCTCTCCCCGCCAGTTCGAGGATCCGCGGTTCGTCGAGCGGGTGGAAGCCATTCTCGCGGAGACGAACATGCGGCCGGAGTGGCTGGAGCTCGAGATTACGGAGAGCTTCCTGCAGCGGGACCGCCGCGTCGTCGCCGCCATGCTTCGGCGGCTGAAGGACCGCGGCATCCGCATATCGATCGACGATTTCGGCACGGGCTACTCGTCGCTGTCGCAGCTCAAGGATCTGCCGATCCACGCGGTGAAAATCGACCGCACGTTCATCCGGCACATCGACACCGACCGCAAGAACGCTTCGATCGTCTCGGCCATCATGGCGCTGGCGCACAGCATGAACCTGCGGGTCATTGCGGAGGGCGTCGAGACGGAAGCCGAGCTTCGGCTGCTGCGCAAGATGGGCTGTGACGAGCTGCAGGGCTATTATTTCAGCGTGCCGCTCCGGACGGAGGACGCCCATTCGTTTCTCCGCCTCGTGCGGGAGCCGGCCGCCTGGCGCAAGCGCGGATCGGGCAGCGGGGGCGCGGCGGGGTAGAAAACGGGCCATATCGGCGATTTTGCGCGAGTGAGGGGAAATTTTTTCTTCTATTTTGTCTGCCGGAAGCGGGCCGAACCGGAAGCGGGCCGAACCGGAAGCGGGCCGAAACCGGGAAATCGAAACCGGGAAATAGACGAAAAAATGGCGATTCTTGCTTCGTCCGTCGGACGGGCGGAAACCCGCCGGCATCGGAATCCTGCGCTCCGCCCTCCCCGTTCGCGGCGGAGCCGTCCGATTCCGGAACGGTTGCAGGCGGCGGTTCGGTTCGTTTGCGGCATGCTTTTGGGGCTGTCTCATGCGGGCGGTCCGTTTTTCTTTTTGCAGGGGTTCTCCGGGACGGTTCGTTGCGGGGAGCCCGTTTTTTCCGGCGGTCCTCCGGGATTGACTTCGGAGGTGTCTCTTGCGGGCGGTTCCAATTCCGTTAACATCCGCATCATCCGCGCTCCGGCCGACCCCGCGCTTTGATCCCCGCACGCCGTTCTGCTTCAGGCCTTGTCTCCCGCGCCTCGTCCCGCGCGTTGTCCCCGCATGCCGTCCGTCTCTAAGCATTTTTTCCCCGCGTTCCTTCCCGCGCTTTGCCTCCTTGCGCAGTTCCGTTCGTCTCCGCACATCTTTCTCGTACTCCGTTCCGCGCCGTGTCCTCACGGGTCCCCTCCTGTCGCTTCCGGTCATAAAAAACGCCCATCGTGGGAATATTTAACTTCGTGACTTCGACCAGACAATACACCTGGATCACGGGAGGACTCATGATTCTGAACGAGGAGCAGCTTCGGCGCAAAGCGCGGGAGCTGGCTTTGACCCATAATCTGTCCGGAGGCGGTCTGCGCGCCTCGTTCGCGCTGATCCGCGCGTTCGACCGCGACGCCGGGGAGCTTCGGAATTACGCGCTCAGACTTCAGCAGGAGGGACAGGGAAGCACGCGGCCGGCCGAAGAATGGCTGCTTGATCACGCGGATTTCATTGCCGAACAGACCATTCACATCCGCAAAATGATCCGTCCGGATGAAACGCGCCGCCTGCCCGCGCTGTCCGGCGGCCGGGAGCTGCGCGCGATGGCGCTCTGCGCGGATTACCTGGAGCATACGGACGGCCTGTTCGACGCCGATCTGCTCGCCGCATACGCGGAGGCGTATCAGGAGGTCGCCGTGCTGACGATCGGGGAAGTCGCGATGATCCCGCTGTTCGTCCGCATCGCGGTCATCCGGCGGCTCGCCTCCCTGTGCCGCACGTTGAAGGAGCGGCGCGAAGCCGGCGATCGGGTCGACCGGATGCTGGAACCGTTCACGAAGGCGGGCCGGACGCTTTCGGCGGAGGCCGTCCGGGAAGCGCTCGACGATGCCGGCGAGACGCTTCCGCTCTCGGGACCGACGATCGTCCATCTGATCGACCGGCTCGGGGAAATGGCCGAATACGCCGGCGATGTGCGGGATTGGCTCGCCTGCCGGCTCGACCGCCGGCAGGAAAGTCTCGAGAAAATCATCGCGCACGAGCACGGGCTGCAGGCGGCGTACGAAGTGTCGGCCAGCCACGCGATCCAGTCGCTCCGGCGGCTGGACCGCCTGGACTGGAGCACCATGTTCGACCGGCTCTGCCATGTTGACCGGGTGCTCCGCACGGAGACGGCGGGCACGTATCCGCTGCTCGACGCGTCCAGCCGGCAGGTGCTGCTCGGCCGGGTCGAGACGCTGGCGCGGCGCATGCGCGTGCCCGAGACGCTCGTGGCGAAGCAGGCGGTGGAGCTGGCCGCCCGTTACGGCGAACGCGAACGCGCCGGCCGCAAATCCGCGGACGTCGGCGGCTCCGTCCGGGACGGGGACGGCTCCATCCGGGACGGGGAAGGCGCCGGGGCGAGCCGGGACGGTCGCACCGCGCGGACCGATCTTCCGTCCTGCAGCGAACCGGAAGTGCTGCCGCGCCCGGCCTATGCGGCCTACTACCTGCTCGATCCGCACGGCGTCCGGGCCCTCTGGCGCGCCCTGAAACGGTGTGCGAAGCCCCGCGCCATGCCGCGCGCGGTGGTGAAGCGGATGCGCCAGCCCGTCTATTTCGGCGCGCTGGCCGTGGTGTTTGCCGCCTTGTGGGCGCTGTTCGTGCGGCTTGCGGTGCCCGGGGACGGAGCCGAAGACTGGCGGACGTGGATCGCCGCCGCGGCGGCGCTGTTGCTCGCGATCCCGGCGAGCGAATGGGCGGTGCAGATCGTGCACCAGTCGATCTGCGCGTATTGCCGGTCGCGGCCGCTGCTCAGGTACGATTACGCCTCGGGCATTCCGGACGACGCGGCGACGATGGTCGTCATGCCGGTCATCTGGTCCAGCCCCGCGCAGGTGCGCGAGAGCGCGGAGCGGCTGGAGCTCCATTACCTTGCGAACCGCGATCCGAACATCCATTTCGCGCTGCTCGGCGATTACGCCGACGCGGACGAGGAGACGAAGGATGAGGACCGGGCGATCGCCGACGAGGCGATCCGCGCGATCGAGGCGCTCAACCGCGCGTACGGTTCGGAGGGCGGCCCGACGTTCCATGTCTACATTCGCCGCAGAACCTGGAACGAGGCCGACCGGGTCTGGATGGGCTGGGAGCGGAAGCGCGGCAAACTGGTGGAATTTGCGGATTTGCTGCGCGGCGCGACGGACACGACATTTGCCGTGCGCGTAGGCGACCCGTCGGTGCTGCCCCGCATCCGCTATCTGATCACGCTGGATGCCGACACCCAGCTTCCGATCGGCGCGGCACAGCGGATGATCGGCACGATGCATTATCCCTACAACCGTCCCCGCTTGAACGAGGCAGGCACGCGCGTCGAAGAAGGCTACGGCGTGCTGCAGCCGCGCATCGGCATCAGCCACGAATCGGCGACGCGTTCCCGTTTCGCGCGGCTCTGGTCCGGCGAACCGGGCATCGACCCGTACGCCTTCGCGATGTCGGACCCGTACCAGGATGGTCTGGACGTCGGCATCTTCACGGGCAAGGGCATCATTGACGTTGACACGTTCCGCGCGGTGCTGCGCGAGCGCATTCCGGACAACCGGGTGCTCAGCCACGATCTGCTCGAGGGCGGTTTTCTGCGCTGCGGGCTGCTGCCCGACATCGAGCTGGTGGACGGACATCCGGCGACGTTCAGCGCCTGGCAGCACCGGCAGCACCGCTGGATACGCGGCGACTGGCAGCTCCTGGGCTGGCTGAGACGATCGGCGCCGGACCGCAGCGGACGGAAACGGCGCGTCGATCTGACGATCCTGACGCGCTGGCAGATCGTCGACAACCTGCGCCGCAGCCTGCTCGCGCCGGCGCTGCTGGCGCTGATCGGGCTGGCCATGCTGCTGCCCGCCCGGTCCGGCCCGGCCGCGGCCGCCATCGCGCTGGCGACGCTGGCGATGCCGCTGTGGCGGGG
>Ga0207871_100432_pt1 | contig 15374 bp, 14 predicted proteins | sample Passage260A_FD_187371 | JGI IMG/M metagenome (GOLD analysis project Ga0207871, IMG submission 187371) | Cellulose adapted compost microbial communities from Newby Island Compost Facility, Milpitas, CA, USA - Passage2 60A (SPAdes) (version 2) ...
GGCCGCCGGGCATCGGCGCCGGACAGACCGGACCGACGGCGGAGCCGGCGCCCGGGTCCGCTTCGCCGCAACTGGCCGCCGCGCAGCCGCAGCAGACGGCCGTTCCGGGAAGGACGGGCAACTGGATCCACGCCCTGCTGAAATGGCTCGGCGTCGACTACGAAAAGCAGCTCGCGCAGCAGGCCTCATCCCGCGGCGACGCCGCCGCAGGCCAACGGGCGGCGGATGAGGCGTCGCCGAACGCCGCGGCGGCCGGCAGGGAAGCGGCCGCCGGAGCCGGCGCGCAAGGTGCGGCGGAACGCTCGGCGCCCCGTACCGGGCCGGGCGCCTTTCCGCTCCCGCCGCAGGCGGCCGAGGCGCAGCAGGTCCGCGCCGGAGCGGGTCCGGCCGCCGGCGAGACGCTGAAGCAGGCGCTGCTGCAGCTGGCGGCGTCCGAAGACGCGCCGGCCGCGCTGCGCGAGACCGCGCAGCAGCTCGTGCAGCAGATCACCGGCCAGCAGCTTCTGCTCGCGCCGGAGCGAAACGGCGCCCTGTTCTCGCACGTGACGCTGTTCATTCCGTTCCGCGGGGAGGACGGCGGCGAGGCGGCCCGGATTACGATCCAGTCGCGCCGCGGCCGCAGGGGAGAGCTGGACCCCGACAATTGCCGGCTGCTGTTTGACCTGAGGATGAAGCATCTCGGCGACACGGTCGTCGACGTGCAGGTGGTCGACCGGTTCGTCAGCCTGAACATCTGGAACGACCATCCGGTTCTCGAGCGGCTCGTCGAGGTCGCGCGCGGTGAGGCGGCCGGGGCGCTGAACCGCGCCGGATACCAGCTCGCGTCGGTGCGCGTGAAGCCGTTCCCGGATACGGCCGCCGGGAACGCGGGCAAGGAAGCCGCGGCGCAGGCTCCGTCTTCCGATCCGGCGGCGTACGCCGGCAAGCCGTACAAGGGGGTGGACCTGCGCCTGTGAAACGGCCCGAAGGACCGTCCGAACCGCTGCGCAAGGCGGTGGCGCTGAAGTACCATCCGGCCGAGCATTCGGCCCCCGTCGTGGCCGCGAAGGGGCAGGGCCATGTCGCGGAGCGCATCCTCGAGCTGGCGCGGGAGCACGGTGTGCCGATCCAGGAGGACGCTTCGCTCGTCGAAGTGCTGTCGCGGCTGGACATCGACCAGGAGATTCCGCCCGAATTGTACGCGCTGGTCGCGGAGGTGCTCAGCTTCATCTATCGGACCGACCGCAAGCTGAAGGAATGGGGCGTCGGCGATGGATAGGCGGCGGGAGACCGGCAGGCGCGGCGAGGAAGCGGCCGCGCATTACCTGGCCGCGCGGGGCTTCCGCATCCTGCACCGGAACTGGCGGTGCCGGATGGGCGAGCTCGACATCGTGGCGGAGGACGGGGAGACGATCGTCTTCGTCGAGGTGCGGACGCGCGCGCCGGGGAGCCGCTTCGGCACGGCGGCCGAATCGGTCGACACCCGCAAGCGGCGCAGGCTGGCCGCGCTGGCGCAGGCGTATCTCGCGATGAACGGAAGGCGGCACGCCCCGATCCGTTTCGACGTCATCGCCTGCACGACCCGTTCCGACGGAACGCTGGATATCGATCATATTCCGGGAGCCATGTAAGATGGAGCCGCCGGTTTGAACCCAAACCGGCGGCTTTCGTCGCATGAATCGGGTAGATTCGTCAGGCTGCCGATTGCGCCGCTTTCCGAAGGGGTTGATGGGATTGCCGGCCGTCAGGAACCTCCTCATCTTTTTGTCAGGGGCCATCGCGGGAGGACTTCTGGTCTTCCTGTTCCTCCGGGATTCCCCGGACAGGATATCCGACCGGGACATGGCGGATACCCCGAAAGCGGAAGTCGAATTTGAAGCAGCCTTCAACGGTACGGGCCGTGCGGCGGACAAGGAAGCCGGACAAAGCGGAACAACGGTCGAAGCCACGATCCGTGACGCATCCGGCCTTCCATTGATTGTCGGCGGAATCTGCAGGGATTTCCCGGAACCCAAAATCATTCTCGAATATGAAGGGAAGCCCTATTTTCCGGCCGGGTTCATCGCCGGCCTGTTCGGTGAAAAGGTCTATGTCTAGGAGGACGGCAGATTCGGAATACCCGGAGACCTCCCCGTTTATTTCCGGGACCACGGCAAAAGCGCCGCCGCCAGCGTCAAAACGAGCGGCCACCGCTTCAGCTTTCGCAGGTTCACCGTTATCCGTCCCCGGTCGATCGGTTTCGCCGCATGCCATCCGCTTGTCATGACGGCGATTCCGGTCAACATGTTTCGGCCCTGCATGGGTCAGGACGCGTGGAAGCGCCGGTCGAGGAACCGGTAGTGGATCGCCTCCGCGACGTGATCCGCTCCGACGTCGTCCTGTTCGTCGAGGTCCGCGATCGTCCGCGCGAGCCGGAGGACGCGCTCGTGGGCGCGCATGCTGAAGCCGAGGGCGCGGTAGGCGGATTCGAGCAGCCGCGCCGCGTCGGGCTTCAGCTTGCACGCCTCGCGCAGCGCGCGGCCCGTCAGATCGCAGTTCCACCGGACGCCGGTCAGCTTCATGCGCGCCTGCTGGCGCTCGGCGGCCGCCAAGACGCGCTCGCGCATCTTCGCGGTCGTCCAGCCGTCCGGTTTCGCGGCGTGCAGCGCGGGACGCGGCACCTCCACCTGCAGGTCGATCCGGTCGAGCAGCGGCCCGGACAGCCGCGACCGGTAGGCCGCGATGCGCCCCGGCGTGCAGGTGCAGCGCTGTTCCTCGCTCTCGTTCAGATGAAAGCCGCACGGGCACGGATTCATCGAGGCAGCCAGCATGAAGCGGGCCGGGAACCGGAACACCGCCCGCGCGCGGGCGATCGTCACCTCGCGGTCCTCGAGCGGCTGACGCAGCGCCTCGAGCGCCTGGCGCGAGAACTCGGGCAGCTCGTCGAGGAACAGGACGCCCTCGTGCGCCAGCGTCACCTCGCCGGGCCGCGGCACGGAGCCGCCGCCGATCAGTCCGCCGGCCGAAATCGTGTGGTGGGGCGCACGGAACGGCCGCGTGCGGATGAGCGACACCTTGCCGGTGCCGAGCTTGCCCGCCGCGCTGTAGATCTTCGTGACGTTCAGCGATTCTTCTTCGGTCATCGGCGGCAGGATGCCGGGGAGACGTTTCGCGAGCATCGTCTTGCCCGTCCCGGGCGGCCCGCACAAGAGGAGGTTGTGCCGCCCGGCCGCGGCGGTCAGCACCGCCCGCTTCGCCGTCGGCTGGCCGATCACGTCGGCGAAGTCGAGCTCCGCGTGCGGCGGACCGGCGGCGTCCGCATCCGGCGCGCCGGATCCGGCGGCCTCCGGAACGAACCGCAGCGTATCCAGGTCTCCGCCCGCGAGCTGCGACAGGTGCGAGACCGCGAACAGCTCGAGGCCGCCGATCAGCGCGGCTTCGGCCGCATTGCCCGCGGGCAGCAGGACGCGCCGGATGCCGCGCCGCTTCGCCAGCTCGACCATCGGCAGCACGCCGGGAACGGGCCGCACCTCGCCGGACAGCGCGAGCTCGCCGATGACGAGCGCGCCCCGGAACAGCCCGCCGTCCAGCTGGGAGCTTACGACCAGGATGCCGGCGGCGATCGCGAGATCGAACGCCGTTCCTTCCTTGCGCAGATCGGCCGGGGCGAGATTGACGGTGATGCGCCGGAGCGGGAACTGGAAGCCGCAGTTCTTCACGGCGGCGCGCACCCGCTCGACCGATTCGCGCACGGCGGGGTCGGGCAGGCCGACGACGTTCACCTGCGGCAGGCCGGGCGCAATGTCGGTCTCCACGTCGATCCAGAGCGCCTCCACGCCCTGGACGAAAGCGCAGCAAATCTTCGCGTACACGAAAAAAACACCCCCATCGCCGGATGAAGGTGCTTCCTTACATTCCGTTCATGTATTTCCGAAATCTGATGATTTTCGATAGACAGTGTACCGGATGCGCACGTCGGTGTCAACCCGGAAACGGCCGGCTTTGTTCGCATCGACGCGCGACCCGGGCCATGCGGCCGGATGATCCATCAAGCCCGCCGGCCTTTTCTTGTTTTCGGCGGCTCACCGGATTTTGCGGCAAACCCATTTTTTCCTTTCGTTCGCGCGCCGCGATCATACCGATAGCAAAAAGTGTTCGATCGTCCCGACAAAAAATAGGCAAGCGGCGCAAAATCGTGATACAATAGGGATGTTTGTGTACATACTGTGACTTGCATCCACGGCTGCGGCGCCGGACCTCCCGCATCTTCCGGTCCGAAAGCGCTGCCGCCGACGCTCGAGGGAGGACTACGGCATGAACATTCACGAGTATCAGGGCAAGGAAATCCTGAAGCAGTACGGCGTCGCCGTGCCGGAAGGCCGCGTGGCATTCACGGTGGACGAAGCGGTCGAGGCCGCCGGGGAGCTCGGCCTGCCCGTCGTCGTGAAGGCTCAGATCCACGCCGGCGGGCGCGGCAAGGCGGGCGGCGTCAAGGTGGCGAGATCGATCGACGAAGTCCGCAAATACGCTTCCGAGCTGCTCGGCAAGGTGCTCGTCACGCACCAGACCGGACCGGAGGGCAAGGAAGTGAAGCGTTTGCTCATCGAGCGGGGCTGCGACATCAAGAAGGAATATTATGTCGGCGTCGTCGTCGACCGCTCGTCCGGCCGCGTCGTCATGATGGCGTCCGAGGAGGGCGGCACGGAGATCGAGGAAGTCGCCGCGCGTTCGCCCGAGAAGATTTTCAAGGAAGTGATCGACCCGGCGGTCGGCCTGCTTCCGTTCCAGGCGCGCCGTCTCGCGTTCAACATCAACATCCCGAACGAGCTGGTCGGCAAGGCGGTCCAGTTCATGACGGGGCTGTACAACGCGTTCGTGGACAAGGACTGCTCGATCGCCGAGATCAACCCGCTCGTCGTCACCGGCGACGGCGACATTCTGGCGCTCGATGCGAAGCTGAATTTCGACGCCAACGCGCTGTACCGCCATCCGGAAATCGTCGCGCTGCGTGACTTTGACGAAGAGGACGAGAAAGAGATCCAGGCCTCGAAGTTCGACCTGAGCTACATCGCCCTCGACGGGAACATCGGCTGCATGGTGAACGGCGCCGGCCTCGCGATGGCGACGATGGACATCATCAAGTACTACGGCGGCGAGCCCGCCAACTTCCTTGACGTCGGCGGCGGCGCCTCGAAGGAGAAGGTGACGGAGGCGTTCAAGATCATCCTGTCCGACCCGAAGGTCAAGGGGATCTTCGTCAACATCTTCGGCGGCATCATGCGCTGCGACGTCATCGCGGAGGGCATCATCGCCGCGGTGCGCGAGCTCGGCCTCGACCGTCCGCTCGTCGTGCGGCTGGAGGGCACGAACGTCGAACTCGGCAAGAAGCTGCTCGCCGAGTCGGGCCTGAACATCACGCCCGCCGATTCGATGGCCGACGGCGCGAAGAAGATCGTCGAACTCGTGAAATGACCGCCTGACGACCATTATGACAGAGGAAGTGAGCCTTCGATGAGCATTCTGGTGGACAAAAATACGAAAGTCATCACGCAGGGCATTACCGGCAAGACGGCGCTCTTCCACGCAAAAGGCGCGCTCGATTACGGCACGCAGATGGTCGGCGGCACGTCGCCGGGCAAGGGCGGCACGACCGTCGAGATCCAGCTGGAGAACGGAACCACGGCGAAGCTGCCGGTGTTCAACACGGTGCGGGAAGCGGTGGATGCGACCGGCGCGACCGCCTCGGTCATCTACGTTCCGCCGGCGTTCGCGGCCGACGCGATCATGGAGGCGGTCGACGCGGAGCTCGATCTCGTCATCTGCATCACGGAAGGCATCCCGGTCCTTGACATGGTCAAGGTCAAGCGCTATATGGAAGGAAAGAAGACGCGCCTCATCGGGCCGAACTGCCCGGGCGTCATCACGCCCGGCGAGTGCAAGATCGGGATCATGCCCGGATACATCCACATGAAGGGCCATGTCGGCGTCGTGTCGCGCAGCGGAACGCTGACCTATGAGGCGGTGCATCAGCTCACGACGCGCGGCATCGGCCAGTCGACGGCCGTCGGCATCGGCGGCGACCCGGTCAAGGGCACGGAATTCATCGATGTGCTGAAAATGTTCAACGAGGATCCCGACACCTACGCGGTCATCCTGATCGGTGAAATCGGCGGCACGGCCGAGGAAGAGGCGGCCGAATGGATCAAGGCGAACATGACGAAGCCGGTCATCGGCTTCATCGGCGGCGTAACCGCGCCTCCGGGCAAGCGGATGGGCCACGCCGGCGCCATCATCTCCGGCGGCAAGGGCACGGCCGCGGAGAAGATCGCGAAGCTCGAAGCGTGCGGCGTCCGGGTGGCGCCTACGCCGGCCGAGATCGGCGCGACGCTCGTGTCCGTGCTCGAGGAGCGCGGCCTGCTCGAGAAGTGCATCACCCGCCGGTGAGCGGTCCGGTTTCCGGCGGACGGAGCAAAATCGAACAGCGGAACCGGCGGCTTGTTCAGGCCGCAGGAAGGCAGGCAGCCTTCCCGTACCCTTGAAGGGGATGGGGAGGCTGTTTTTATTTGGAACCGCCGTCCGGACACGACCGGAATCCCATTTTTCCCGAAAATCCAAATCTTGAGGCGCCGCTTGCATTCTGAATCGGCCTGACGCACAATAGGATGAGAATGCATGCGGCCCGTGGAGGATGTGACGACATGGGCCAGGCATTGTCGCGGCGGGACATCCTGCTCGCCCTCGTGGAGACGGAGGGAGTGGGAGCCGCCAAAATCAGGGATTTGCGCCGGCAGGGTCTGCTGGAGGCGTGCGTCCATTTTTCCCCGGAAGAATGGATCTTGAAGTTCGGCCTAACGCCGCGGCAGGCGGACGCGGTCCGGCGGAACCTCACGCCTTCGTTCGTCGAAGAGCGGAAGCGTCTGTACGCGCGCATGGGCGTGGAGTGGCTGACGCTCGAGGATGAGGACTATCCCGAGCTGCTGCGTCAACTGAAGACGCCGCCCGGCGTACTCTACGTGCAGGGACGCAGGGAGCTGCTGCACCATCCGGCGTACGCGATCGTCGGCACGCGCCTGCCGACCGCGTACGGCCGCCAGACGGCGCGGATGCTGGCCGAGCGGCTGTCCGACGTCGGCATCACGATCGTCAGCGGGCTCGCCCGCGGCATCGACGCCTGCGCGCACGAAGGCGCGCTGCGCGGCCCCGGCAGCACGATCGCGGTGCTCGGCACGCCGATCGGCGTCATCTATCCGCCGCAGAACGCGGCGCTCTATCACAGGATCGCCGAACAGGGCCTCCTCGTGTCGCCCTTTCCCCACGGCACGGCCGGGCATCCGGGCCTGTTCCCGGCGCGCAACGCGGTCATCGCGGGGCTCGCGCGCGGCACGATCGTCGTCGAGGCCGCGGAACGGAGCGGAGCGCTCATCACGGCCGACATGGCGATGGAGTTCGATCGGGAATTGTACGCCGTGCCCGGCATGATCGGCTCGCCGAAGAGCATCGGCACGAACCGGCTGATCAAGGAGAAGAAAGCGACGATTTTGACCGGTCCGGAGGACGTGATGGCCGATCTGTGGCTGAGCGAGGCCGGCGCCGAGCGCCGCCGCCGAATGGCCGAAGCGGCGCGCCGCATGGCGGCGGAGCTGAAGGACGAGGAACACCTCATCGTGGAGCTGCTGCGGGAAGGGCCGAAGACGGCCGACGAGCTGGCGGAACTGACCGGCATCCCGTTTGGACATTTGCATGCGCTTCTGCTAAATTTAACAGTAAAACGCGCAATCGAGCAGCACCCGGGTTCCCTGTACAGCATCCGGTAATTTCGGAATCCGAACCCGAAGAGGAGAGGCTGATTCATGGCTGATTCGCTTGTCATTGTCGAATCGCCGGCGAAGGCGAAGACGATCAGCAAATATCTGGGAAGCAAATATATCGTCAAGGCGTCGATGGGCCATATTCGCGATTTGCCGAAGAGCCAGACCGGCGTCGAGATCGAGAACGGCTTCCAGCCGAAATACATCACGATCCGCGGCAAGGGCAGCGTGCTGAAGGAACTGAAGGACGCGAGCAAGAAGGTCAAGAAGGTGTATCTCGCGGCCGACCCCGATCGCGAGGGAGAGGCGATCGCCTGGCACCTCGCCAACTACCTCGAGCTTGACGAGGGGGAACCGTGCCGCGTCGTCTTCAACGAGATCACGAAGCAGGCGGTCCGGGAAGCGTTCAAATCCCCGCGCCCGATCAACATGGATCTCGTCAACGCCCAGCAGGCGCGGCGCATCCTCGACCGGCTCGTCGGCTACAAGATCAGCCCATTATTATGGAAGAAAGTGAAGAAAGGGCTGTCCGCCGGCCGCGTCCAGTCGGTCGCGGTGAAGCTGATCATCGACCGCGAGAACGAGATCAATTCGTTCGTTCCCGAAGAGTATTGGACGATCACCGCGCGCCTGGTCCAGGACGGCGTGTCGTTCGAAGCGAAATTCCACGCGCTCGACGGCGAGAAGACGGAACTGAAGAGCGAGCAGGACGTGAAGCAGGTGCTGGAGCTGATCGAGGGGCAGCCGTTCGTCGTCTCCGAGGTGAAGGAGCGCGAGCGGCAGCGCCATCCGGCGCCGCCTTTCATCACGAGCACGCTGCAGCAGGAAGCGGCGCGCAAACTCGGCTTCCGCGCCGCGAAGACGATGTCGATCGCCCAGCAGCTCTATGAGGGCGTCGAGCTCGGCAAGGAGGGTTCGGTCGGCCTCATCACCTACATGCGCACCGACTCGACCCGCGTGTCGCCGGTCGCGCAGGAGGAGGCGAAGGCGTACATCATCGAGAAATTCGGCGCGGAATACGCGCCGGAGGAGTTCCGGATCTACGCGAAGAAGAACGCGAACGCGCAGGACGCCCACGAGGCGATCCGGCCGACGTCGGTTTACCGCGAGCCGGAGGCGGTGAAACCGTATCTGACGCGCGACCAGTACCGCCTCTACAAGCTGATCTGGGAACGGTTCACCGCGAGCCAGATGAGCTCGGCCGTGCTCGACACGATGACCGTCGACATTCGCGCGGGCCGCGCGACGTTCCGCGCGACCGGATCGAAGATCCGGTTCCCGGGCTTCATGAAGGTGTACGTGGAGGGCAGCGACGACGGCGCGCCGGAAGAGGAAAACCTTCTTCCGCCGCTTCGCGAGGGCATGACGCCCGAGCGCACGGCGATCGAGCCGAAACAGCATTTCACGTCGCCGCCGCCGAGGTATACCGAAGCGCGGCTCGTCCGCACGCTCGAGGAGCTCGGCATCGGTCGCCCGAGCACGTACGCGCCGACGCTGGAGACGATCCACAAGCGCGGCTACGTCCGGATCGAGGACAAGAAATTCGTTCCGACCGAGCTCGGCATTCTCGTCACGAAGCTGATGGAGGAATTCTTCCCCGAAATTCTGAACGTCGAGTTCACCGCCCACATGGAGGACGATCTCGACCATATCGAGGAAGGCAAGAAAGACTGGGTCGAGGTGCTGCACGAGTTCTACGAGCCGTTCTCGAAGCGGCTGAAGATCGCCGAGGACGAGATGCGCGAAGTGGAACTCCAGGAGGAGATGTCGGACGTGGCCTGCGACAAATGCGGCCGTCCGATGGTCTACAAGACGGGCAAGTTCGGCCGTTTCCTCGCCTGCTCGGGATTTCCGGAATGCCGGAACACGAAGCCGATCCTGAAGGACATCGGCGTTTCGTGTCCGAAGTGCGGGGAAGGCCGGATCATCGAACGGCGGAGCAAGAAGGGCCGCGTCTTCTACGGCTGCGACAAATATCCCGGCTGCGATTACGTGTCGTGGGACCGGCCGACGGACAAATCGTGCCCCGCCTGCGGCACCCGGCTTGTCGAAAAGCGAAGCCGTTCCGGCGGCAGGCTGCAGTGTCCGGATTGCGGCCACAGCGAGGAGCTGCCGGAAGAACAGGAGGCCTGACCGGCATCGGGCATGCGCACCCGATGCCTTAAGTCATGTCAGGCATCCGCGAAAGGAGCTAGCATCGTGGGATACGGCAAGGTAACCGTGATCGGGGCGGGCCTTGCGGGAAGCGAAGCCGCGTGGCAGATCGCTGCCCAGGGCGTGCCGGTCACGCTTTATGAAATGCGGCCGGTGCGAAGCACGCCGGCGCACCATACGGACAAATTCGCCGAGCTGGTTTGCAGCAACAGCCTGCGCGCGAACGCACTGACGAACGCGGTCGGCGTGCTGAAGGAGGAGATGCGCCGGCTCGGCTCGCTCATCCTGCGCGCGGCTGACGCCAACGCCGTGCCGGCGGGCGGCGCGCTGGCCGTCGACCGGGACGGCTTCTCGGCCGCGGTGACGGACGCGATCCGCGGGCATCCGCTCATCGAAGTGCGGAACGAGGAAGTGACGGACATTCCGCAGGAAGGCATCGTCGTCGTCGCCACCGGCCCGCTCACGTCGCCGGCGCTGTCCGACCGGATCCGGGAGCTCACCGGCGAGGAATTTTTCTATTTCTATGACGCGGCCGCGCCGATCGTCGAACGGGATTCGATCGACATGGAGAAGGTGTACGTCGCTTCCCGCTACGGCAAGGGGGAGGCCGCCTATCTGAACTGTCCGATGACGGAGGACGAGTTCAACGCCTTTTACGAGGCGCTCGTGACGGCGGAGACGGCGGAGCTGAAATCGTTCGAGAAGGAAATCTACTTTGAAGGATGCATGCCGATCGAAGTGATGGCGGCCCGCGGCCGCCAGACGCTGCTGTTCGGTCCGATGAAACCGGTCGGCCTGCCCGATCCGCGCACGGGCAAGCTGCCGTACGCCGTCGTCCAGCTCCGCCAGGACAACGCGGCCGGCACCCTCTACAACCTGGTGGGCTTTCAGACCCATCTGAAATGGGGCGAGCAGAAGCGGGTGTTCCGCATGATTCCGGGGCTGGAGAACGCGGAATTCGTGCGGTACGGCGTCATGCACCGCAACACGTTCATCAACTCGCCGAAGCTGCTCAAGCCCACCTACCAATTCCGGCACAGGGACACGCTGCTGTTCGCCGGGCAGATGACCGGCGTCGAAGGTTACGTCGAGTCCGCCGCCTCCGGCCTGATCGCCGGCATCAACGCGGGCCGGCTCGCCCGCGGGCTCGATCCGGTCGTGCCGCCGCCGGAGACGGCGCACGGCAGCATGGCGCGCTACATCACGACCGCCGATTTCCGCAACTTCCAGCCGATGAACGCCAACTTCGGGCTGTTCCCGCCGCTGGAAGAGCGGATCCGCGGGAAAAAGGAAAAGAACGAGGCGCTGGCCCGGCGCGCGCTCGAGGCGATCGAGGCGTTCAGGCGGACGCTGGCCTGATGCGGTTCGCGCTCGGCCCGTCGCGAAAGGAGCGAGAAGCGATGGACATGACGTTCCACGCCACCACGATCTGCGCCGTCCGGCACGAGGGCCGCGGCGCCGTCGCCGGCGACGGCCAGGTGACGTTCGGCGGCAACATGGTGATGAAGCATTCGGCAAAGAAGGTTCGCCGGCTCTACCGCGGACAGGTCGTCGCCGGCTTCGCGGGAGCGGTCGCGGACGCGATCACCCTGTTCGAGAAGTTCGAAAACAAGCTGGAAGAACATCAGGGCAACCTGCAGCGCGCCGCCGTCGAGCTCACGAAGGAATGGCGCTCCGACCGTGTGCTCAGGCGGCTGGAGGCGATGATGATCGTCATGGACGCCTCCGGCCTTCTGCTCTTGTCCGGAGCGGGCGAGATCATCGAGCCGGACGACGGCATCCTCGCGATCGGCTCCGGCGGCGGATTCGCGCTGGCGGCCGCGCGGGCTCTGAAGCGGCACGCGCCGCACCTTACGGCGGGCGAGATTGCCAGGGCCGCGCTCGAGACGGCCGCCGACATTTGCGTCTACACGAACCGGCAGATCATTCTCGAAGAAATCTGATTCCTGGCCGGTCAAGCGGCAGGCGTTCGGAGGGAACCAGATGAACAGCGAAGCGCTGACTCCGCGTCAGATCGTCGCGGAACTGGACAAATACATCGTGGGGCAGAAGGCCGCGAAGCGCGCCGTGGCGGTCGCGCTGCGCAACCGTTACCGCCGGAGCAAGCTGGACGAATCGATGCGGGACGAGATTGTGCCGAAAAACATCCTGATGATCGGCCCGACGGGCGTCGGCAAGACGGAGATCGCCCGCAGGCTCGCGAAGCTCGTCGGCGCGCCGTTCGTCAAGGTGGAGGCGACGAAGTTCACGGAAGTCGGCTACGTCGGGCGCGACGTCGAATCGATGGTGCGCGATCTCGTCGAGACGGCGATCCGGATGGTCAAAGCCGAGCGGACGGAACAGGTCAGGGACAAGGCGGAGCGGCTTGCGAACGAGCGGCTCGTCCAGATCCTCGTGCCGGGCGGACACCGGCCGAAGACGGGCCGCAATCCGTTTGAAATGCTGTTCGGCCAGCAGGGAGGCGCGCAGCAGGAGGAGCCCGAGACGGATCCCGCGATCATCGAGCGCCGCCGGGCCGTCCGCGAGCGGCTCGCCGCCGGCGAGCTGGAGAACGAGCTCGTCGAGATCGAGGTGGAGGACGCCGCTCCCAGCATGTTCGACATGCTGTCCGGGCAGGGGATGGAGTCGTTCGGCGTGAACATGCAGGAGCTGTTCGGCCATCTGCTGCCGAAGCGGGTCAAGAAGCGCAAGCTGCCGGTCAAGGAAGCGCGCAAGGTGCTGATCCAGGAAGAGGCGAACAAGCTGATCGACATGGACGAAGTCATCGCGGAATCGACGCGCCGCGCCGAACAATCCGGCATCATTTTCATCGACGAGATCGACAAGATCGCGAGCGCATCGCGCGGCCACGGACCGGACGTCTCCCGCGAAGGCGTGCAGCGCGACATCCTGCCGATCGTGGAAGGCTCGACCGTCATGACGAAATACGGACCGGTGAAGACCGATCACGTGCTCTTCATCGCCGCGGGAGCGTTCCACATCGCGAAACCGTCGGATCTGATTCCGGAACTGCAGGGCCGGTTCCCGATCCGGGTGGAGCTGTCCAGCCTGACGAAAGAGGATTTCGTGAAAATCCTGACCGAACCGAAGAACGCGCTGACGAAGCAGTACGCGGCGCTGCTCGGGACGGAGGGGATCCAAATCGAATTTTCGAAGGAAGCGATCGAGGAAATCGCGCAGATCGCGGCGGACGTGAACCAGCGGACCGAGAACATCGGCGCCCGGCGGCTTCACACGATACTGGAGAAGCTGCTCGAGGACCTGTCGTTCGAAGCGCCGGATCTCAATCTCGAGCATTTCGTGATCACGCCGGAATACGTCCGGGAGAAGGTCGGCGATATTGCGCGGAACCGTGATTTGAGCCAATATATTCTATAATGTCTGTATTGTCACAAGATTTGCTCCGGCAACGCCGCCCGGGCGGTCGCTGCCGGCTGCGGAGATCTCGGGAGGATCAGGCATGACGTTGCTAGCGAAGACCAGGGCGCTGAACCGGCTGCTGCAGAAGGCGGCCGGGAAGCCGCTGAATTTCAGGGAGATGGCCGAGGTGCTCGGTTCGACGATACAGGCCCATGTGTTCGTCGTCAGCAGAAGGGGCAAGCTGCTCGGATGCGGGGGCGCGCGGGCGTGGGAGAACGAGCATCTTCGCGCCATGTCGTCATCCGGCGACATGTATTTTCCGCCGGAGACGAACGAGCGGTTCATGAACATGCAGGAGACGGTGACGAATGCGGAGCCCGATCCCGGCATTGCCGTCACGTTTCCCGAGATGTCCGGACACCGGATCATGACGGTCGTCCCGATCATCGGAGGCGGCGACCGGCTCGGAACCCTCGTGCTCACCAGGCCTTCCGGCGCGTTCGGCGAAGATGATCTCATCCTTGCGGAATACGGTTCGACGATTGTCGGCATGGAGATCCTCCGCGAGCGGGCGGAGGAGGTCGAGATGGAGGCGCGCAGCAGGGCGGCCGTCCTGGTGGCGGTCAATTCCCTTTCCTTCAGCGAATTGGAGGCGGTTGAACACATTTTCGAGGAACTGAACGGGCAGGAAGGCCTGCTGGTTGCGTCCAAGGTCGCGGATCGGGTGGGCATCACGCGGTCCGTCATCGTCAACGCGCTGCGCAAGCTGGAAAGCGCGGGTGTCATTGAGACGCGTTCGCTCGGGATGAAGGGGACGTATATCAAAATTTTGAACCCTCTGCTGCTTCAGGAACTGGAAAAGATGAGGACGTAAGACTTTTGTAAGATATAGCGCAGGTAAAAAAAGCACTTTCTTCGCACGCGAAGATAGTGCTTTTTTCGTATTGTTACGGAATTAAAAAAATCTCATGATTAGATTAGCCGGCAAATTGAGGAACCGTCTGACTTTATCCATTGAATATCGACAATCGAACTGTAGTTTTTTATATGGTTTTGTCGAAACGGAGAAGGATTTGCCCAATATTTTGTTGAATAGTCTGGGAAGATTGGACGGTTCAAACCAAGCGGGAAGGCGGGGATGCTTGATGAATGTGTTGGGCGGATCCGAAACGGCTCTGCTCAGGACGGCCATCTCGGCCGCGGAGGTCAGGCAACAGGTCATCGCGGACAACATTGCCAACGTCGACACGCCTGGTTTCAAACGGTCCGAAGTGCTGTTCGAAGAACTGCTGGCCGAACAGCTGGGGAAACGGACGGAATCGAAGCTGGAGCTCAGGCGGACGCACGCGAGGCACATCCCGGCCGGCAGGGGTGCGGGCGTCGTCCGGCCGCGGATCGTGATGGACGAGACCACGCGGATGAACAACAACGATAACAACGTCGACATCGACCGCGAGATGGCGCTGCTTGCAAAGAACCAGCTGCGCTACAACGCCATGATCCAGCAGCTCAACCACAAGATTTCGATGCTGCGGATCGGTATTGAAGGGAGATAATTGCCGTGAGACTGAACGACGGATTCGAAGCCAGCGCGTCCGCGCTCACCGCGCAGCGGCTGCGGATGGACGTCATCGCGTCGAACATCGCGAACGCCGAGACGACCCGCGGGCGTTACGTGAACGGCAGATGGGTGCCCTATGCGCGCAAGATGGTCGTTCTGGAGCCGGTTCAGAAATCGTTTTCGAACCTGCTCCATTCGAAGCTGTCCGGCGGCAAGGTCCGGACGGCCGGCGTCAAGGTGGCGCGCATCGTCGAGGATTCGACGCCCCCCAGGCTCGTCTACAATCCGACCCATCCGGACGCCGACGAGAACGGATACGTGCGGTTGCCGAACGTCGACATTCTGAAGGAAATGGTGGACATGCTATCCGCCACCCGTTCCTACGAAGCCAACGTGACGGCGCTCAACGCTTCGAAGGCCATGTTCACCAAAGCGCTTGAAATCGGAAGACAATCCTGATGAGAAACGGAGGGCCGATCGCGGATGATCCAAGGATTGACCGGCGTCGGATCGACGCTTGGCGCGGCGGGGGG
>Ga0207871_100433_pt1 | contig 15358 bp, 13 predicted proteins | sample Passage260A_FD_187371 | JGI IMG/M metagenome (GOLD analysis project Ga0207871, IMG submission 187371) | Cellulose adapted compost microbial communities from Newby Island Compost Facility, Milpitas, CA, USA - Passage2 60A (SPAdes) (version 2) ...
AGGAAAACCCGCTGCTGCTGCCCGCCGGACAGCATGCCGATCCGCTTGCCGGCCAGATCGGCGATGCCGAGGGCGTGCATCGCGTCTTCCGCCTTCCGGTAGTCCTCCTTCGTCAGGCGGCGGAACAGCCGGTGCCGCCCGTACAGGCCGGACAGCACGACTTCCCCGACCGTCGCGGGAAACAGCGGGTTGAACGCGTTCTTCTGCGGCACGTAGCCGATCCGCTCTCTCCGCCGGAAACGGCGGGCGGGTTCGCCGAACAGGCGGATTTCGCCCCCGTCCGGCTCGAGCAGCCCGACGATCAGCTTGAGCAGCGTCGTCTTGCCGGCGCCGTTCGGGCCGGTGAGCAGCGCGAAATCCCGCTCCCGCACGACGAAATTCAGGTGCTCGATGACCGGGCGCCGCTCGTAGGCGAACGAGACGTCCTCAAGTTCAATGACCGGCTGATGGCAGCCGGCGTCGGCCGGACCTGCTCCGGTCGTCACGGCGCTTCACCTTCTTCCGGATGCGGAACCGGCCCTTCCGTCGGCCGGCCGCTTCAAGATTCATTGTAGAGCTTTGATCAGGTTTTGCAAATTTTTCTCCATGATTGTCACAAAATCTTCGCCTGCGGCTTCCTGTTCGGGCGTCAGCCCCTCGACGGGATTCAGGACGAGCGTCTCCGCGCCCGCCTCCTCCGCCAGCGTGCGCGCGAGCCGGTCCGAGACGAGCTCCTCGAAGAAAATGTACCGGATGCCGTTCTCCCGCACGAATGCCACGATCCGCTTCAGATCCTGCGCCTTCGGTTCCTCCTCCGGATTGAGCCCCATGACGGCGATCTGGTTCAGACCGTAATCGCGGCAAAGATAGGCGAACGCGCGGTGGGAGACGACGATGTCCCGCCGGCTGAGGCCGGAAAGCCCGCGCTCGTACGCCTGATCGAGCGCCTCGAGGCGTCCGGCCAGCGCCCGGTGGTTCGCTTCATAGGCGTCCGCGTGCTCCGGATCGACCCGGATCAGCGCGTCCCGCACGTTTTCCGCCATCTTCAGCATCGACTTCGGACTGACCCAGATATGCGGATCGACGGCACCTTCATGCCCGTGTCCGTTCCGGTGTCCGCCCTGTTCATGATCCCGGCCGTGCGCTCCGGCATCCGGCTCCAGCGGAATGAGTTCGATCCCCGCGCCGGCCTCCGCGATGAGCACGCCGGCGTCCGCCCCGATCCCTTCCAGCAGTTCGTCCGTCCAACCCTCGAACCCCGTACCGGTGACAAGGAACAGGTCGGCCCCCGCGATGCGCGCCAGATCACGGCTCTTCGGCGTCCAGTCATGCGGTTCCACGCCCGCCGGCACGAGGTTTGCGACATCCGCGAGCGCTCCGCCGATGCCCGACGCGAGAAAATACAGCGGATAGATGCTCGTCACGACGACCGGTCTGCCGTCCGCCGCGGAACCGTCTCCGCCGCCGGCTTCCGGACCGTTCGTCCGGGCGCCCCCTTTTCCTCCTCCCGCTCCGCCGCAGCCCGCCGTCAGCATCGCCGCCGCCAGCAGGGCCGCCGTGAACCGGAACAGCCTGCCATTTCCAAAGCCAGTCCCGGCACGCCTCATGTCGCAAACCACTCCCATCCCGCTGCTCTTTCTCTTAATCGTAATCGTAACTATTACGATGTAAGTATATCCGTCCCCCTCCGGGCTGTCAACAAGAAACGGGCAGGCCCTCCGCCCGGAAAGCGGCGGTCACGGCCTGCCCGTATCCAAATCCATGCTCCCGTCACTTCACGATCGCGCCGTTCGGCATCTCCTTCGGCACCTCGACGACCTTGACCCGGTCGCCTTCGGACGCGGCCAGGATCATGCCCTGCGAAAGTTCTCCCCTCAGCTTCGCAGGCTTCAGGTTCGCCACGAGGACGAGCTTGCGTCCGACGAGTTCCTCCGGCCGATAGTGCTCGGCGATGCCGGAGACGACCTGACGCCGTTCAGAGCCGAGGTCGAGCTGGAGCTTGAGCAGCCGGTCGGCGCCCTTCACGCGCTCGGCGGCGACGACCTCCGCCACGCGCAGCTCCACCTTCGCGAAATCGTCAATGGAGATCTCCAGCTTCCTGGCCGGAGCCTGTCCGCCGGCTTCCGGCCGCCCGCCGCCGGAACCGGCGCCCGCTGCTTCGCCTCCGGAAGCCGCATCCGCCGCCGAAGCGGTCCCGTCCGAAGGCTTCCCGGCGATCACGGAGGCGATGTACCGCACCTCCGCCTCGACGTCCAGCCGCGGAAAGAGCGGATCGCCCTTCACGACCTTCGTGCCGGCGGGAAGCGTGCCGAATTTCCGGACCGTATCCCATTCGGTCAGCGGCCCCTGTTCGATGCCGAGCTGCCGCCACATTTCCTTCGGCGCGCGCGTCAGGAACGGCTGGATCAGGATCGAGATGATGCGCAGCGACTCGGCGAGATGGTACAGCACCGACTTCAGCTCGCGCGCCTTCGCCTCGTCCTTCGCGAGCACCCAGGGCATCGTCTCGTCGATGTATTTGTTCGTCCGGCCGACGAACTGCCAGATCGCCGCGAGCGCAACGGAAAATTCCATCCGCTCCATCGCCGCTTCCATCGCCTCGACCGCCTCCCGCGCGGCCTCCTCGAGCGGAGCGTCGTACGCCGTCACATGCCCCTCGTACGCCGGCACGACGCCGCCGAGATACCTTTCGATCATCGCGACGGTCCGGTTCAACAGGTTGCCGAGGTCGTTCGCAAGGTCGTAATTCATCCGCTCGACGAAGCTCTCGGGCGTGAACACGCCGTCCGAGCCGAAGGGCGTGTCGCGAAGCAGCCAGTAGCGCAGCGGATCGAGGCCGTATCGGTCGATCAGCACGACCGGGTCGATCACGTTGCCCTTCGACTTCGACATTTTCCCTTCCTTCGTCTGGAACCAGCCGTGGCCGAACACCTTCTTCGGCAGCGGCAGGCCGAGCGCCATCAGCATGATCGGCCAATAGATCGTGTGGAAGCGGACGATCTCCTTCCCGACGAGATGGACGTCCGCCGGCCAGAACGTCCTGAACAGCGAGTCGTCGTCGGATCCGTAGCCGAGTGCCGTGATGTAGTTCGACAGCGCGTCGATCCAGACGTAGATGACGTGCTTCGGATCGCCCGGCACCCGGATGCCCCAGTCGAACGTCGTGCGCGAGACCGCGAGGTCCTCGAGCCCGGGCTTGATGAAGTTGTTGATCATCTCGTTCCGCCGCGACTCCGGCTGGATGAAGCCGGGGTTCTCCTCGTAGTATTGGAGCAGGCGGTCGACATATTTGCCCAACCGCAGGAAATAGCACTCCTCCTTCACCAGCTCGACGGGCCGTCCGCAGTCCGGACAATTGCCGTTCACGAGCTGGCGCTCAAGGAAGAACGATTCGCACGGCGTGCAGTACCAGCCCTCGTATTCGCCCTTGTAGATGTCCCCCTGCTCGACGAGCCGCGCAAAAATCTTCTCGACGACCCGCTTGTGCCGATCTTCGGTCGTGCGGATGAAATCGTCGTACGAGATGTCCAGCTTGCTCCACAGTTCCCGGATGCCGGCCACGATGCCGTCGACGAAGGCCTTGGGCTCCATCCCGCGCTCCCGCGCGCGGCGCTCGATCTTCTGCCCGTGCTCGTCCGTTCCCGTCAGGAAATGGACGCGGTAGCCGCGCAGCCGCTTGTAGCGCGCCATCGCGTCGGCCGCGACGGTCGTGTACGCGTGCCCGATATGCAGCTTGTCGCTCGGGTAATAGATCGGCGTCGTGATATAGAAGGTCTTCTCCGCATTCGCCATACCGAATTCCCTCCTGCAACGTTTCGACCTTCGGACATGCAAAAAAGCTCCCGCCCGCCATGGGACGAGAGCATCCGCTCACGTGGTACCACCCAATTTCCTCCCGATCCGCTCCGGGGCCGGATCGGAAGCTCGTCATCCTTAACGCGGAACACGTCCGCCCCTTGCGAAACCGGCCAACGGTTCCGGTCCGCTCGAAGCGGAATCCTCCGGGACCATCTTCCGGAGCCCGCGCCATGCCGGTTCGCAGCTCCCCCGGCTCTCTGGAATGGGCGGCGTCTCCGTACTCATCCGTTCATCGGATCCGGAATATGGAAGGGTTGTCCATTATCCTACCGGATCACGGCCCGCCTTGTCAAGCCGCCGGTCCGGCCGCTCCGGAACGCACGGTGCGGAAAGCTTACGCCCCCCGGTTCGCCCCGGCGGGGATGACGTCGGCCTGTTCAGCGCGGTTTCCTCGGCGGCGGCACGGGATCGATGCCGCCCGGATGGAACGGATGACAGCGCAGGATGCGCCGGATCGCGAGCCAGCTTCCGTACAGCGCGCCGTGCGTCTCGATCGCTTCGAGCGCGTATTGCGAGCAGGTCGGATGGAAACGGCAGGTCGGCGGCTTGAGCGGCGAGATGAAGCGGCGGTAAAACAGAATGAACGCCTTCAGCACCGCGCGCATGTCCGGTCCATCCCGCCGTCAGCGGCCGTCGGCGGCCGCCGCCTCTTCCTTCGCGCAGGCGCCGCAGTAGCCGAACACTTCGAACTTGTGCTTCACGATGACGAAGTCGTCGGGCACGACCGTCGCCTCCATCGGGCAGTGGGTCAGCGGATACGTCTTGCCGCAGTGCAGGCAGATCAGATGGTGATGATGGTCGTGCTCGCGGCAGTGCAGTTTGAACTTCACGCCGTCCTCGAAGACGACCTGCTCCAGCACGCCCAGCTCGTCGAGCAGCCGCAGATTGCGGTAGACGGTATCGAAGGACAGGCCCGGATAGAACCTCCCCATGTAGTCGTAGACGTCCTTCGGCGACAGATAGCCGGGAGTGTCGGCGAACAGCTTCGCGAGCGTCCGCCGCTGCTCCGTGATGCGCAATCCCCGGCTCGCCATCTTCCGAATGATGTCATCCGTGTTCAAGGGTCCGACCTCCGGAAGGGTTGCTCCCTTCCATCATGCCCGAAAACGGCCGCCGCGTCAAATCCGCGTTCTCCGCGGTCCCCTCACGACCGTTCTTCCGGCAGCGGCTCGAACAGGAGGGCAATCGGCAGGTTGCTGCCGTTTGCCGGCGTGAACAGCAGCTCGACCGTCTCGGCGTAGTGGCCGGTCCGGTGGAGCACGACGGCTTCTCCCTGATGTTTCAGGATGCTGCCCTTCGTCACCTCAACGATCCGGCCGTTCACGGCGAACGCCCCCGAGTAATGGCCGCCGCGCGGATTGAGCGAGATGAGCGTGCGCGGCGCGACGTTCAGCTTCAGGCGATACAGCACGCCATAGTTCCCGAGGTTGAGCTCGTTCAGCCCGGTGTTGTCGTCGATGCCGTACAGGTACGGATCATATTTGCCGTCGCCGAACACGAGCCGCTGCTTCGTCCGCCCGAGCTGGCCGGCGACCGTGATCGTGCGGTCGGCGTAGTCGAAGGTGCCGCGCACGTGGACGCCGTCGCGGTCCAGAACCGGAAGCGTCTCGAGCGACTTCAGCGGATCAACCCCCTCCGGCACGACCACGATGCGATAGCGGATCGTTCGGTTCGATTGAATCTCCGCATAGGCGGAGATGACCTGATTCGGCTTGAGCGGTGCGGCGGACAGCTTGTCGGCCAGCAGCACGACGGATTCCTTGGGCGGGATGCGCACCGTCTCGCCGGAGACGCCCCGGCTGACCGCGTCGAGATAGCGGACCGTCGACATCTTGCCCGCGGTCGCCGAATAGGTGGCCGGTCCGCCGACGCCGTGGGCGCCGACGGCCACCTCCGCGGCGGCGGAATCGACGTTCGTCGCGATGAGGTACATCTTGACGTTGTGCGGCATCGAGCTCTGGTTGTAGATGAGGAGCCGCACCCGGCCGTTCTGGACCGTGTCGTACGCGACGCCGACCGACTTCAGGAACTCCGGACTGTTGCTCTTGAGCAGCCGCATGTCGCCCTTCTCGATCTGGTACTCCACCGGTTCGAACGTCAGCGCCTCGCCGGGCGAGATCGCATATTTTTCGCCGATCCCGGTGAACAGCCGGTAGTACTCCTCTCGCGTATACAGCACTTCGTCCAGGATCGTGATCGTCTTCGACACCCGATGCGTCAGGCCGTGCCGGTCTTCCACTTCCAGCTCGATCCGCTTCTCGCCGGGCTCGAAGAAGACCTGCTCGTTGCCGGTCCAGGTGCGGCGGACGATCGCGTTTTCGTCGTCCCTGCTGAGATCCGTATAGTGCACGGGCTCGCCGATCCGGTACGCCTGCTTGTCGGTCGTGAAATCCGCGACCGGCGGAAGATTCGGCGGCAGCACCTTCACGGTGACCGAATAAGGCTCGCTCCAGCGGCCTTCCGCGTCCATCACCCGGCGCGTCACGGTATAGGTTCCGGGTTCGGGAAAAACGTCCCGACGCCCTTCCCAGATTTCCTGTACGATCTCAAGTCCCATCGGATGGCTCGCCCTGTCCGTGTAGACGACCTGCGTCTGTCCGGCGTGGATTTCCTCCGGCCCGATCTCGAATGCGGCGATCGGTCCGGTGACGCCCCATTGGAGCGTAATGCCGCCGCCGGACATCCCGATCCGGGCTCCCGTCAGGTTCGCCCACGTCCGGAGCGGCACCATCATGTAGCCGTTCCGGATGAAGGACGGCCCCGCAGCCTGTACGTCGGTACCGTTCACCTTGACGACCGGGCTTCCGTCCCGGAATCGGAACTCGAGCGACTCCGATTTCACCACCGTTTCCCGCGTGTTCGCATCATAACCGATCTTGAAACCGAACATCGGCGCGATCGATTTGAGCGGGACATACACCCTGCCCTCCACGTAGACGACAGGTTGCACGCTCCGGATTTCCTTGCCGTCAAACCGCATGATGTCGCTGTCCCTGGCCAGCTCCAGCACGTGAACGCCGGCCGGAGGCAATTCGGCGCGGACGGATGCGGCGGGAAGGAACAACATGAAGGCGATGATCGGGAGGATGGCAATGACGAACGGTTTGTGCTTCGCGTGTTTCATCCTTTTCTACTCCTTCGCAATCCGCGCTTTATTTTCCGGCACAACACAATAGACGCCATATCGATGAAAAGGTTTCGCTGCCGTGCCCGACAAAATCATGCAGGCGCACGGCGGCCGGACGACGCGCAAGAGGAAAGCCCCCGCCGCCGGAGCCTGCGCTCCGGGCCGACGGGGGCGACGTGCCGCGCGCGGACGGCGTTCAGACGTACCACCGGTCGAGGATCAGAAAGAAAATGATCGCGCTGACGACAGCCCCTCCGAACGAAATCCAACCCGCGCGGAACCGCTGCTGGAACATGCGGAGAATGCCGAGGCTGAGCAGCGAGAAAATGAGCAGGATGAATACGCAGCCGAGAATGAACAAATCGGCAGGAATTTGCGATACGTCGGTTACGGTCAATGGCATGCACTCCCGGGTTCCGGGCCGCCGGAACGGGTTCCGCGGTCCCGTGTTCTACCCGAAATTATAGCGGATTCGTACGCCGTTCCGCTACGGGACGGCCCCTCCGAATTGTATCCGATATGTGACAATTCTATGCAGCGCGGACCCGAGGCGGATGCATCCGGGTGTCGTCCGCCCATCCGGGCGTTCGCGCAAATCCGCCGCAACCCGGACAAATGTCCAAAAGTCGCGGCGTCCGGGGGCATAGACTGCAACTGTGATCCGGGGATCACACGAATAACCGACGGGAGGGACAATGTTCATGAGCTACGCAGGCGGTTACGGCGGTTTCCTGAAGACGAGCACCGGTGTCATCCTGGTTCTCTTCATCCTGCTGGTCATCGTGCTGCGCTCCGGCTGGTTCTGACCGGCCGAAGCGGGGCCGCGCGGAACGGGACCTCCCGCCGCGCGGCCCGCGGTTTTTTTCGGACGCCGAAGCAGCAGGCGCGGCCGGACGGCTCAGACGGCCGCATCGACGAACCGGAGCAGCGCGAAGAGCGCGGCGGCGCCGGCGACGAGCGCCGCATCGCGGCGCGTGAAGCGGATCGGCAGCGCCGGCGCGGCCGGCCGTTCGCCGCCTCCGAACCCGCGCAGCGCAAGCGAAACGGCCACGCGTTCGGCCGTCTGCAGCATCGCGAGCAGGAACGGCGCGAGCGCGGCGGGCATCGCACGGAGCGGAACGCGGCCCGGAGGCACCGGATGCTTGCCGCGGGCGACGGCGATGCGCGCGAACCGGCCCCATTCCGCCGACATGAGCGGAATGAAGCGGAACAGCAAAGACACCGCCAGTCCCGTAGCCCGGACCGTCCGCACGGGCAGCCGGACGGCCGAGAGCAGCCGCTCGGCGGCCTGCCGCAGCCGGTACGGCGCAATCAGCGCGAGCAGCGGCATGCCGAGCAGCATGACCGCGAGAAGCCGCAGCATCGTGAGCGCCGTGTCACGCGCGGCGCCCGCATCCCGGGCGAAGGCGCCCGAGACGAGCACGAGCGCCGCGGTGAACGCGAGATACCAGACGATCGCGCCGCGGTACGGGCGCAGGAGCCGGCGGACGGGCAGGATCAGGGCGGCCGCGACGGCAAGGCCCGCCGCCGTGTCCGCCGGCCCGTCCGCCGCGAGGACGCCCGCCGCCGTCAGCAGATACGCGGCCCAGAGCGCGCGCGGGTCGAGCTCGGCGAGGCACCGCTCGAGGGCGGCCTCCGGCTTCCCGCGCCCGGCGGAATCCGGGTGCGGCGCGGGCGCCGTCGCGGCCGCCTCATCGTCCGGCGCCGGTTCGCGCGTCCGCGCGGAAGCACCGGCCGGAGATGCCGCTCCGGCCGACGCGGCTTCACCCCGCGGCACCGCGGCCGCCCGCAGCGCCGCGGCCGTCCGCAGCGCCTGCGGCAGCGCATCGGGCGGCACGATGCTGCCGCCCTCCAGCACGGTCCTCGCCCAGACCGCCTTCGGCGCCGCCTCGCGGATCGTGCCGCCGGCGAGGACGACGACGTCGTCGATGACCGGCCACAGCGCATCGAGATCGTGCGTCGCGACGATCGCGCCGCCGCCCGCCGCGCGATGGGCCGCCAGCCAGGTGCGGAGCGCGTCCGCTCCGGCGGCGTCGAGCCCGGCCGTCGGCTCGTCCAGAATGAGCCACGGCGCGCCCGCCGCCTCCAGGCAGGCCCGGGCCAGCCGGCGCTGCTCGCCGCCGCTCAGGGTCCACGGCGCAAGATCCAGCGCGGCCTCATCCGTCAGCCCCGCCCGCGCAAGCGCCGCCTTCGCCCGCCCTTCCCTTTCGCCCGCCGGCACCCCGTACGGCCGCATCGAATCGTACAGCTCGCCGCGCGCCGTGTCGCGAAACCAGGCGGACTCCGACCGCTGCATCGCGAAGCCGAACAGCAGCAGCCGGTCGCGGCGCGGCCGGCCGCCTGCCCATACCGGAACGCCGCCGAGCGTCACGCCGCCTTCGGACGGACGGCGCAGCCCGGCCATCGTTTCGAGCAGCGTCGTCTTTCCCGCGCCGTTCGGCCCGACGACGGCCGTGATGCGTCCGGCGCGGAAGACGGCCGAAACCCCGCGCAGCGCGGCCGCGCCGCCGTCGAGGCGCACCGTGAGCCCGTCGATCCGCCAATCCCCGGGGCTTCCGTCCGCGGGCGGCGCACCCCCGCGCTCCGGACATGCGCCTCCGCCCTCCGGACGCGCGCCTTCGCCCGCAACTTCCGCGAGGAACCGCTCCGCCTCCTCCGGCAGATCGCCGAGCGCCGCGATCGCGCGCGCCAGCTCCTCCGGCTTGAGCGGCAGCGGCTCGAATCCGAGGCCGAATCTCCGCAGCGCGAGCGCCGTCCGGACGGCGTGCGGCACCCCGCACCCGATCCGCTCGCACGGACTCGGTCCCCCGTCTTTTGCGAGGAAGAACGCCTCCGCCGGCCCGTCGAACACGATCTGTCCGTCCTTGAGCCCCAGCACCCGGTCTTCCCGGTCGATGTCTTCCGCCGAATGGGTAATCCAGACGACGGCGGCGCCCGCCGCCCGCATCCGGCGCGCGCCCTCCAACACCAGCGCCCGGCCGGCGGCATCCAGCATCGATGCCGCCTCGTCGAACACGAGGAGCGGCGCGCCGGAGGCGAGGCATCCCGCCGCGGCGAGGAGCTGCTTCTGCCCGCCGGACAGCCGCTCCACCGGCATGAAGCGCCGCTCCCACAGACGGCACAGCCGGAGCAGGCGCGCGATCTCGCGAAGCGCCTCCTCTCCTCCGATTCCCCGCGCCTCGAGGGTGAGCGCGAGATCTTCCCAGGGCGTCGACCCGGCGATCGCCGCCTCCGGATCCTGCGTGACGAAGGGAATCGGCCGGTCCCCCGCGAAACCGCGGCTGATCCCGCCGCGGAACGTCGTTCCGGTCCCGGCCGACGGGATGAGCCCGGCGATCAGCTTCGCCAGCGTGCTCTTGCCGCTGCCGTTCGGCCCGGCGACGTGCACCCATTCGCCCGGCGCGATTTCGAGCCGGTCGACCCTCAGCAGCGTGCGCCCGCCTTCCGCCTCCACGCTCCCCCCGCAAATCCGAAAAGGTTCCGCCCGCGCCATTTTTTTCATCAAACCCCTGTACCTTCGGATCCAAACGTGCTACAATGCGAAATGGTTAACCTCTAGTCCATAATAAGGTTAACAATTAAGGAGCGAAAAAGCAATCATGAACCTTCCGATTCGCGGCATTGTCCATGTGGCGCTGTTCGCCGCCCTGTTCATCGTCATGAGCATGATCAAGATTCCGCTTCCTTTTACACCGGTTCCGATCACGCTGCAAAACCTGGCCATCATGCTGGCCGGCGCGTTTCTCGGAGCCACGGGCGGATTCTTCGCCATCGGCCTCGTCATCGCGCTGACCGCCCTCGGGCTGCCGCTGCTGCACGGGCAGGGCGGGCTCTCCTACGTGCTCGGCCCGACCGGCGGCTTTCTGCTCGCGTTCCCGTTCTGCGCGGCGGCGGTCGGCTGGTGCACCGGGAAGCTGTTCGACACGCGCCTGCACCGGACGAACCGCATCCTGTTCACGCTGGTGATGTTCTTCATCTTCCTGATCTGCGGCTCGCTTCTCTCCTATCTTGCCGGTCTTCCCTGGCTGGCGCGCGTCGCCGGTCTCTCCTTCGCCGGCGCGATCGCCGCGGGCTTCGCGCCCTTCATCGGCGGCGACATCGTGAAGTCCGTCATCGCCGCCGTGACCGTCTCGGCGCTCGCTCCGCACGTGATCGCGCTGCGCGGCCGGATGCGGTCGTCCCGCGCGGCGGACGCAGGGGTGCCTGCCGACGGGACCCGCGCCGGATGAGACGCGCACCGTCCCGGCCGACAACCAAAACATCCAAACCTCCGTCCGCCCCATGCGGTCCGGCCGGAGGTTTGGATGTTGATCAACCTTCGATCAGGCCGAGCTCGACGAGAAATTCCCTTGCCACGTCTTCCTCTTTCAACCCTTCGGCATCGACCTTCGCGTTCAACCGCTGCATCGTCACGTCATCCAGTTTGCCCGCCAGCCGGTTGAACAGCGCTTCGAGCCCCGGATACCGTTCCAGCGCGTCCTGACGGACCAACGGCGCCCCGTGGTACGGCGGGAAGAACGACTTGTCGTCCTGCAGGATCTTCAGCTGATGCACGACGAGCATGCCGTCGGTCGCATAGGCGTTGATGACGTCAACCTTTCCTTCCCCGATGGAAGGATAGCGCAGTCCGGCATCCATGCCTTTCTCGTCCGCGAACGTCATGCCATAGACTTCCTTCAAACCAGGCAGACCGTCCGGGCGGTCCAGAAACTCGAACTCGCAGCCGATCACCAGCCGGTCCGACACTTTCGCCAGATCGCTGTACGTCTCGAGGCCGAGCTCATCCGCCAGGTCCTGTTTGACCGCCAGCGTATACGTATTGTTGAAGCCCCAGGGCTCCAGGAACTTCAGATTGTCCCGTTCCACCAGTTCCTTCGCCCTCGCGAGCGTTTCTTCCGCATTTCCGGTTTCTTCCTGATAGTAATTGGCCACAATCGTGCCGCTGTAATCGACATACATCTGGATATCGCCGTTTCGCAAGGCTTGCCATGCGACATTGGAACCGCCGAGGTTGACTTTCCGTTCAACCCGGATGTCCATGTTTTCTTCGATCAGGATCGCCATCATGTGAGCCAGCAGAATGTTTTCCGTAAAGTTTTTCGAACCGACCGTCAGTTTGCCCGCTTTTTCGCTTCCGCCGTTTCGTTCGCCTCCACCGCCGCAGCCTCCGAGCACCAGGACCAGCACCAGCGCGAGAGCGGACAGCGACTTGACAGCTTTCATCCATCACGACTCCTTTTCCATGGTTTTTGTCAGATTTTCAGACCTTTCGGCGTGACCGCCCGTTCCAGTCTGCCCAGCACGAAATCGAGCAGCAGCGCCAGCAGCGCCGCGGGGACCGCGCCGATCAGCACGAGCGCGTCCATGCTGCGGGATATGCCCAGAAAAATGAAATCGCCCAGTCCGCCCGCCCCGATGAAGGCCGCCAGGGTGGCGGTGCCGACATTGATGACCGTCGAAGTCCGGACGCCGGCCATGATCACCGGAAAAGCGATCGGCAGCTGAATGCGGAACAGAATTTGCGTATCCGTCATCCCCATTCCGGAAGCCGCCTCGATGACCGACTTGTCCACGCTCACGATGCCGGTGTGCGTGTTCCGGATGATCGGGAGCAACGAATACAGGAAAAGCGCGATGATCGACGGCAATTCACCGATTCCGAACAATGGAATCATGAAGCCGAGCAGCGCCAGGCTCGGAATCGTCTGCAGCATGCCGGCCGTCCCGATGACGGGACCTTCCAGCCTCCTGAACCGGCTGACGGCGATGCCCAGCGTGACGCCGATGACGATCGCAATGCCCATGGAGACGGCGACCAGCTTGATATGCTGGAGGACGGCCATTCCCAGTTCCGCATGCCTCATCTCCAGTTGCTGCACGATTTGTTCCCACAACGACCGTCTGTTCATGAACCCACCCCGGCTTCCGCTTCCTTCCATCGACCGGCAAGCACGGTCAGGAGCGATCCCTTGGTCACAACCCCCGTCAATTTGCCTTGGCTGTCGACGACCGGGATCAATCCGAAGCGGGATTCCGATATTTTGACCAACGCGTCCCTGGCTGTCGCTTCGAGGGGAAGGATCGGATCGGCCGGCTGCATGATTTCGCCGACGGACTGAATGCGGGCGGCATCCCCCTGCAGGTCGTACGCGCTGACGATTCCGAGCAGCCTGCCCTGCTCGTCGACGCACAGCAGCGTGTCCGTACGTCGTTGCCGCATGTGGGAAATCGCGCGCTCGGGGGATCGATGGGGGGAAATGGTTGCCGGGTCGGAACGCATCACCTCGGTGACGGGGAGCAGCTCCGGATTTTGGAATATTCGATTTTTTCCGATAAATTGCTCCACAAATCCGTGCACCGGGTTCGTGAGCAGCCGTTCCGGCGTATCCAGCTGCAGCAGTTCCCCGTCTTTGAGGATGGCGATGCGATCGCCCATGCGGATCGCCTCATCCATGTCGTGGGTAACGAAGATGACCGTCTTTCGGAATTCCTTCTGCAGCCGCAGGAACTCGTCTTGCAGCTGTTCGCGCGTGATCGGGTCCAATGCGCCGAACGGCTCGTCCATCAGGATCAGCTCGGGATCCGCGGCCATCGCCCTGGCGACGCCGACCCGCTGCTGCTGTCCGCCCGACAGCTCCTTCGGATAGCGCCGCGCGAACACCGCCGGATCGAGCCCGACGAGATGAAGCAGTTCTTCCACGCGCTGGCGGATCTTTTTCCGGTCCCAACCCTTCAGGGCGGGCACGAGCGCAATGTTCTCCTCAATCGTATAATGGGGAAACAGTCCGATCTGTTGGATCACATAGCCGATATTTCGCCTGAGCTCCACGACATTCTGTTTGGCGATGTCTTTGCCGTCCACCGTGATGGTGCCTTCCGTATGCGGAATCAACCGGTTGATCATTTTCAGGGTGGTCGTTTTTCCGCATCCGCTCGGGCCGATCAGGACGAGAAACTCGCCCCGCTGGACCCGGAAGCTGAGCGATTTCACGGATCGAAAACCGTTCTTGTAAGTTTTGCTGACATTGTCGAATACGACCATGGACTTCCTCCCTTCCGATTTCTTTCGTTCATCCCCCTCCGTCTTGCGCCCTGTCCTTCCCACATTCGCCGCTTGCGACGCGGACGAACCGATTTCTTTCAGTTTAGGCAACCGTGCGGAAGCCTGTCAAAAGGAGTGAGCCCGGGCATTCGGGGTCATCGGAGCCTCATCCGGCATGAGGGGAGACAGGCGGAGGTATTCTCACATATCCACCCGTATCCTGCCCGATGCATACCGGAACGGACTTGTAAACGCTTTCAATCAAAAGGTTAAAAAGGCTCCCGCAGGCAGACCCCATGGTCCCCCGTCGGAAGCCGGATCGCTGGCCCCTTCGCCTCAGAATCCGAACGGTCAGCCGTCGCGGCCCGCAGGTTCCGGCGCGCCTTCGACATCCAGCTTCTGCGCGATCGTGTCGCGGATGACCGAGACGACGAGCTGCAGCAGATAGTTGATGTCCGACTGGTACTGCTTGAAGTCGGCGACGATCGGAATCCGGTCGAGCTCGTCCTGCAGCGCCTCGATCTCGGCCTCGATCTTCTTCACCATCGCCGGATTCTCGAACCGTTCGAACGCGACGATCTCCTTCTGCTTCTTCTTGATCTGCGCGATGATCGACTGCACCTTCTCGTTGCGCTTGATCTGCGCCTCGGCGCGGCGGTAATGCTGCACTTCGTCCGAGGTGTAGATCATCTCGGCGAGTTCCTTCGCCTTCGCCATGATGTCGGCGCGGATCACGAGATCGCGCGAATCGTATTTCGGAATGCCGCAGCCATGCCCGCGGCCGTGATCATGGTCATGATCGTGACCATCCCCATGGCCGCGGACGTCTGCGTTTGCGGCTCCAACCGTATGTTCGGCCATCCTGCCTCTCTCCTTGGCGCGCGGACCCTGCGCTTTAGGACGCCGCTCCGGCCTTCTGCAGCACGGGTTCCGCCTTGATATACCAGGTCTGCGGGTCCGTGACCCGCACGTGCGCGAACGTGCCGATCCATTCCTCCGGCCCCTCGAAATGAACGAGCTTGTTCGTCCGGGTCCTGCCGGACAGCACGTTCGGGTTGTTCTTGCTCCGGCCTTCCACGAGCACTTCGACGATCTGCCCGCGCAGCTTCTCGTTGCTCATCCTGCTCAGCTCCGCGATCAGCTCGTTGAGCCGGGTGAGCCGTTCCTTCTTCACTTCGGGCGGCACGTTGTCCTCCATCTCGGCGGCCGGCGTGCCGGCGCGCGGCGAGTAAATGAACGTGAACGCCGAGTCGAAGCCGACCTCGCGGACGAGCGACATCGTCTCCTCGAACTGCTCCTCCGTCTCGCCCGGGAAGCCGACGATGATGTCCGTCGTCAGCACGACGTCCGGG
>Ga0207871_100434_pt1 | contig 15209 bp, 14 predicted proteins | sample Passage260A_FD_187371 | JGI IMG/M metagenome (GOLD analysis project Ga0207871, IMG submission 187371) | Cellulose adapted compost microbial communities from Newby Island Compost Facility, Milpitas, CA, USA - Passage2 60A (SPAdes) (version 2) ...
CGCGCCGGCCGCCAGCATCCGCCGGGCCGTCTGCCCGTCGCGGATGCCGCCCGCCGCCTTGACGCCGATCGTCGGCGAGACGCTCGCGCGCATGAGCCGGACGTGCTCCTCCGTGGCGCCGCCGGGTCCGAACCCGGTTGACGTCTTCACGTAATGGGCGCCCGCCGCCTCGGCGACGCGGCACGCCTCCGCGATCTGCGTGTCGTCCAGCAGGCCGGTCTCGAGGATCACCTTCACGATCGCCCGTCCTTCCACCGCCCGCACGACGCCCGCGATGTCGTTCGCGACGACGCCGAACCGGCCCTGCAGCACGTGGCCGACCGACAGCACCATGTCGATCTCGGACGCCCCGTCTTCGACGGCGGCCGCCGCCTCGAACGCCTTCACCCGCGGGTCGCTCGCGCCGAGCGGAAACCCGACGACGGCGCAGATCTGGACGTTGGAGCCGGCCAGCCGTTCGCGGCAGAAGTCGACCCAGATCCCGTTTACGCAGACGCTGTGGAAGCCGTAGGTGCGCGCCTCGTCGCACAGCCGCGCGATGTCCGCTTCGGTCGCCCCCGGTTTCAGCAGCGTGTGGTCGATGTATTTCTCCAGCGTCTCGCCGGGCTTCCAGTACTTAATCAATGCCTTCCACCCCGATTCCGAGCAGCCGGAACGCGCCGGCCAGCACGCGGTCGTTGTTGTCGTAACCCATTTCCCTCTGCAGCCTCCAGGCCTCCTCGGGCGGGTGCCAGCCGACGGCGCCGATCTCTTCCTCCTGCGCCCTGAGGGTGCCGGAGACCGCCTCCACGAGGAAATAGTGGACCTCCTTGTCCACCGTCTCGTTGTCCCTGCCCGTGTAGCTGTAGGTGACCCGTTCGATCGGGGCGACGATCCGGCCGCGGATGCCCGTCTCCTCCTCGATCTCGCGCAGCGCGGTCTCCTCGTACGTCTCGCCCGGCTCCATCTTTCCCTTGGCCAGCGTGATCCTGCCGAAACGGTCCCGGATGAGCTGGATCTCGATCCGTCCGTCCAGGCGCCGATAGACGACGCCGCCCGCAGATACTTCCTTCATCGCAAGCATCCCCCGTCCCTCGCGTTTCCACGGAAATGCGCAGGGGATTTCCCGCCGCCGCGGGACCGGGAAATCCCCTCCGTGCCGATTCCGTCCGGGATCCGTCGCCTGGCTTCCCGCGCGTCAGACCGCGGCCGTCGCGCCGGCCTGAACGGGCTCGCCGCGGCATTCTTCGATGCCCGCTTCCGTCAGGCGGACGGGAACAAGCGTCCCGATCAGCGACGGCTCGCCGCGGAACGTGATCTGCAGATAGTTGTCGCTGTAGCCGGTCAGCAGGCACCCGCCGTCCGCTCCCGGAGCCTCCCGCTCGGGGATGACTTCGAGCACCTCGCCGACGAACTTCCGCGCGTAATCGAGCTGCAGCCGTTCGGACAGCGCGATGAGCCGGCGCACCCGCTCGTGCTTCGTCTCCTCGTCGACCTGGTCCTCCATCCGCGCCGCCGGCGTGCCGGTCCGCTTCGAATACGGGAACACGTGGATCCGGGCGAACCGCATCCGTTCGATGAACGCGAGTCCGATTTCGAACATCTCGTCCGTCTCGCCCGGAAAGCCGGCGATCACGTCCGTCGTGATCGCGACGCCCGGCATCGCCTCGTGAAGCTCCTCGATTTTGCGCGCGTATTCTTCGGTCGTATATTTGCGCCGCATCCGCTTCAGCACCGAGTCGTCCCCGGCCTGCAGCGGAATGTGGAGATGGCGGCACATTTTGCGCGAACGGTTGAGCACGTCGATCATCTTGCTGCTGATCTGGCTCGCCTCGATCGAGCTGATGCGGATCCGCTCCAGCCCTTCCACCTTGTCGAGATCGGCGAGCAGATCGGCAAGATCGTAGCCTTCCAGATCCTCGCCGTAGCCGCCCGTATGGATGCCGGTCAGCACGATCTCCCGGTAGCCCGCCGCCGCCAGCTTGCGCGCCTGGGCGATCACGCTCTGCGGGTCGCGGCTGCGCGACAGCCCGCGCGCCCAGGGGATGATGCAGAACGTGCAGAAATTGTTGCAGCCCTCCTGGATTTTCAGGAACGCCCGCGTCCGGTCGGTGAACTCCGGCACGTCCATCTCCTCGAACTCGCGTGTCTTCATGATGTTGCGCACCGCGTTCACGGGCTGGCGCGTCCGCCGGACTTCCTCGACGTATTCAAGCAATTTCGAGCGGTCCTGGTTGCCGATCACGATGTCGACGCCGGGGATTGCCATCACCTCGGCCGGCGACGTCTGGGCGTAGCAGCCGGTCACCGCGACGACCGCGTCCGGATTGCGCCGGATCGCGCGGCGGATGATCTGGCGGCTCTTCTTGTCGCCGGTGTTCGTCACCGTGCAGGTGTTGATCACGTAGACGTCGGCCGGCTCGCCGTCAAAATCGACCTGCCGGTAGCCCGCCTGCTTGAACATCTGCCAGATTGCTTCCGTGTCGTAAAAGTTCACCTTGCAGCCCAGCGTGTAAAATGCGACCGTCGGCATCTAACCGTCCCCTCCCATCTCTCCGGATTCGTACATGAGGCAGGCGAGCACCGCGAGCGCGGCCGTCTCCGTGCGCAGGATGCGGGAGCCGAGCCCGACGGGCCGGGCCCCGGCCGCTTCGGCCTCCGCGGCTTCCCGCTCGGTGAAACCGCCCTCCGGCCCGACGACGACGAGCAGCTTGAGCGGCCGGTCCGGAATGCGGCTCATCGTCTCGCGCACGAGCGTCCGGAGGCCGGCCGACGGCTCCCCTCCCTGCCGCTCGTAACAGAAATAGACATCGTCATATTCCGGGAACGACGCGAGCAGCTCCCGCCAGGAAGCGACGCCGGACACTTCCGGCAGCCGGCCGCGGTGCGCCTGCTCGGCCGCTTCCTTCGCGATCCTGCGCCACCGCTCGAGCCGCTTCGCCTCCTGCTTCCCGTCGTAGCGGACGATCACGCGTTCCGAGCGGAACGGCACGAAGGCGGCCGCGCCGATCTCCGTCCCCTTCTGGATGATGAGCTCCATTTTGTCGCCCTTCGGCAGACTCTGCGCGATGACGACCGTCCACGCCGGCTCTCCCGCCGACGGACGGAAATCCTCCGCCTCGGCCTCCGCCCGGTCGGGCGCGACCTTCGTCAGCACGGCCGTCGCCTCGCGCCCGCAGCCGTCGCAGACGACGATCCGGTCGCCGGGGCGCATCCGCATCACCCGCGACAGGTGGAATGCATCGTCGCCCTCCACGACGACCGTCCGGCCGCGGAAGGCCTCGGGCGGCACGATATAACGCTGCATGTCCATCGACCAACCTTCGTCATACACGATCATACACATTTTGCGGGTCAGCCGCCACAGGAAATCCGTGCGTCAGTCCGTCGCAACCGAGAGGCCGAAGAGCGAGAACAGCCCGGAGATGATCGGCCGCGCGAGGCCGAACAGCGGATCGAGCGTATAGCTCCTCAGTCCCGGTATGAACACGACCAGCAGGAACACGAACACGCCCCAATGGATGTAACGGTCCATTTTCATCCGGATCCGGGACGGCGCGAGATCCTCGATGATCCGGTAGCCGTCCAGCGGCGGCAGCGGAATGAGATTGAACAGGAAGAGCAGGACGTTCATGCTGATCAGATAGTTGAGAAACAGGTGCACCGCCACCCGGGCGCCGTAGGAGACGCCGCCGAGCCAGCCGGTGTGGGCCAGCAGCGAGTACGCGGCGATGCCGATGAAGGCGAGCAGCAGGTTGCTGAGCGGGCCGACGGCGGACACGACGATGCCCATGAGGCGCGGGTAGCGGAACCGCGACCGGACGACCGGCACCGGCTTCGCCCAGCCGAACCCGGCGATCAGGATGAGAAGCGTCCCGATCGGATCGAGATGGGCCATCGGGTTCAGCGTCACCCGTCCCTGATCGCGGGCGGTCGGATCGCCGAACCTGTAGGCGCTGTACGCGTGGGCGAATTCGTGCAACGTGAACGCGAGCGCGAGAACGATCACGATGAACGGCAGATGCTCGAGCGGATACCAGAGAAACTGCTCCAGAACCTCCATCAGCGTCCCTCCGGCTTCCTCGCCGTAAAGGCGATCCAGTCTTCCCGCTCGTCGCGGTCCAGGATCTCGAAGCCCGCCGCTTCGAGTCCCCGCCGCACATCTTGTTCCTTGTTCACATAAATGCCGGACGCGATGTAGAGGCCGCCCGGCTTCAGTGCCGCGTATACGTCGTCCATGAATCGAAGGATGATTTCGGCGAGAATGTTTGCAACGATGACGTCCACCGGCGGCGACACGTTGAGCGGCCGGTGGTCGTTCGTCCCGCCCGCCTTGAGCGCGCCGAGCAGGTCGCTCTCGCGCACGTCGATCCGGTCCTCAAGACCGTTGAGCGCCGCGTTGGCCCTGGCGCTCGCCACGGCGACGGGATCGAGGTCGAGTGCCAGCACGCTCCGCGCACCCAGCTTCGCGGCGCCGATCGCGAGGATGCCGGAACCGGTGCCGACGTCGATGACCTCCTCACCGCCCCGGATCGCGCGATCCAGGGCCTTGAGGCTGAGCGCCGTCGTCGCGTGGGTGCCCGTGCCGAACGCCATGCCGGGATCGAGGTCGATCACGATCTCTCCCGGACCGGGTTCGTACGGTTCCCAGATCGGCCGGATCGTCAGCCGGTCCGTGACGCGCAGCGGCTTGAAATACCGCTTCCACGCCTCCGCCCAGTCCTCCTCGTCGACCACCGCTTCTTCCAGCGAGAAGTTCCCGGGATCGATGCCCCAGGTCCGGAGTTCGCCGATCCGGTCCCGCAGCGCTTCCCGCAGGGATGCCGTGTCGGTTCCCTCGGGGAACCAGCCCTTGATCTCGACCCATCCGGCCGGTATGTCATTGGGCGGACGATCGAACCATTCGTCAAGCTTCGACCCGGACGGCTTCCGGTCCGCACAGGATTCCTCGACCGACACGCCGTCCGCGCCGAGTTCGTGCAGAAAATTCGTCACCATCTCGACCGCTTCCGCCCGCGATCGGATGGTCAGCTCATGCCATTTCAACCGCCTGGACCTCCCCGCATGTCGGCGGCCGCATGCGTGAACGCGGCCACTTCATCCATTGTACAACACCGGAAGCCGCGCGACAAAAAAATCCTTGTGCAGGACATGGAAACGCCCCGGTTCGGTCCGCCGAGCCCGGGGCGTTTGTCCGTCTCATTCTGTCCATTCCGCCGTACCGCCGTGCGTCTCGATCAGCCGGGTCGCCTGCTCGACGATCGCGTCGTCGACGCGGGCGACGAGCGCCGTGCCGTCCGTTCCCGGCCGGACGGCCGCCGAAGCCCGCAGCGCCTCCAGCTTGCGCAGCGCCTCGCGGGCCCGCGCGGCGTCATGGAACGATGCCGTCAATTCCGCCACGGCACACGCACCGCCTCATCCGCCGCGCTGACGGCGATCCGCCGCCTGCGCTCTGGCCGCCGCTTCTTGATCTTCGGCATCCGCCGTCCGCGGATCGAACACGACGTCTTCCCTGCCGGCGGTCGGCAGCTTCCGCCTGCCGTTCTTCCCGCCTGCTTCACGGGGCGCCATGCGTCCATCCTCCTTCGCGCGCCGGGCGGCGTGCCCGCGCACGACGATAGTGTGCGGCGGCGCCGGGACGAATATGCGCCCGTGCGCCCTCCGCCGGCGTCATTCGCCGCGGAACGCCCGGCGCATCCGCTCGAACAGGTTGCCGCCGGAATGACCGTTGGCCGCCGCGTATGCGCTCTCCCCCGACAGACGGGCGAACTGACGCAGCAGTTCCTTCTGTTCCTCGGTCAGATTCGTCGGCGTCACGACGGTCACCTTCACGTGCTGGTCGCCGGCCCCCGTTCCGCGCAGCCGCGGCACCCCCTTGCCCCTCAGGCGAAAATAGGTGCCCGTCTGCGTGCCCGGCGGAATGCGAAGCTTCACCTTGTCCGTCAGCGTCGGCACCTCGATCTCGTCGCCGAGCGCCGCCTGCGCGAACGTGAGCGGCACTTCGCAGTAAATGTCGTCGCCGTCGCGCTCGAAGAATTCGTGCGGCTTCACCCTGATGACGATGTACAGGTCGCCGGGCGGGCCGCCGCGCAGGCCGGCCTCGCCTTCGCCGGACAGCCGGATCTGCGCGCCTTCGTCGACACCCGCCGGGATGCGCACATGGATCGTGCGCTGCCGCTTCACCCTGCCCGTGCCGCGGCAGGAGCCGCATTTCTCGCGGATGAACCGGCCCGCGCCTCCGCACTGCGGACACGTCCGGCGGTTCACGATGCGGCCGAACGGCGTGTTCTGCACGATCTCCTGCTGGCCGGTGCCGCGGCAGGCCGGGCACGTCTCGGGCTTCGTCCCCGGACGGGCGCCACTGCCGTGACAGGTGTCGCAGGTTTCCGTTCGCGGAATCGTGATGTCCTTCTCGACGCCGAACACCGCTTCCTTGAATTCGAGCGTCATCGTGTACTGCAGATCGTTGCCCCGCTGCGGCGCGTTCGGGTCGCGGCGGCTGCCGCCGCCGAAGAACATGTCGAAGATATCGCCGAATCCGCCGAAATCGCCAAAGCCGCCGAAATCGCCGAATCCGCCGCCTCCGCCGAAGCCCTGGTTCGGATCGACATGTCCGTAGCGGTCATATTGGGCGCGCTTCTTCTCGTCGCTGAGGACGTCATACGCCTCCTTGACTTCCTTGAAACGCTCCTCCGCATCCGGAGCCTTGTTGACGTCCGGATGCAGCTTGCGGGCCAGGTTGCGGTACGCCTTCTTGATCTCCTCCTGCGTCGCGTCCCGGCTGACTCCCAGCACCTCGTAATAGTCCCGCTTCTGCGCCACTCAGCCACCCCCGTCCAATTGAACCTGGCGACCGCCTTCATGCAGAACCGAGGGTCAAAGCCGATTGGACCGACTTTGACCCTCCGCCACGCTTTCGAACCTCACTTATTTCTTGTCGTCGATCACTTCGTAGTCGGCATCCACGACGTTGTCCTTGCCCTTCGCGGCGCCGTCCGTGCCGGAGCCGCCGGATGCGCCCTGCTGCGCTCCGGCCTGCTGGTACAGCTTCACGGAGAGCTGCTGGATGACGTTCGACAGCTCTTCGGTCGCCGACCGGATCTGGTTGATGTCGTTCGATTCGATCGCCTTCCGGACCTTCTCCTTCGCGTCGTTCGCCCGCTGGATCTCGGACTCGTCGACCTTGCCGCCGAGATCCTTCAGCGTCTTCTCGACCGTATAGATGAGATGGTCCGCGTTGTTCTTCGCCTCGGCGAGCTCGCGCCGCTTGCGGTCTTCCTCCGCGTATTGCTCCGCTTCCTTCCGCATCCGCTCGATCTCTTCCGGTGTCAGGCCGCTCGAGGACTGGATCGTGATCTTCTGCGATCTGCCCGTGCCCTTGTCAACGGCGGACACGTGCACGATGCCGTTCGCGTCGATGTCGAACGTGACCTCGATCTGCGGCACGCCGCGCGGCGCCGGCGGGATGTCGCTCAGGATAAAGCGGCCGAGCGTCTTGTTGTCCGCCGCCATCGCGCGTTCGCCCTGCAGCACGTGGATTTCGACGCTCGTCTGGTTATCGGCGTACGTCGTGAAGATCTGCGACTTGCTCGTCGGGATCGTCGTGTTCCGCTCGATCATCTTCGTGAACACGCCGCCCGCCGTCTCGATGCCGAGCGAGAGCGGCGTCACGTCGAGCAGCACGACGTCCTTCACTTCGCCCGTCAGCACGCCGGCCTGCACGGCCGCGCCGAGGGCGACGACCTCGTCCGGGTTGACGCCCTTGTGCGGCTCCTTGCCGATCAGCTTCCGGATCGCTTCCTGCACCGCCGGGATGCGCGTCGAGCCGCCGACGAGCACGACCTTGTCGATGTCCTCCGGCTTCAGGCCGGCGTCGGCGAGCGCCTGGCGGGTCGGGCCGAGCGTCCGCTCGACGAGATGGGCCGTCAGCTCCTCGAACTTCGCCCGGGTCAGGTTCATTTCGAGGTGCAGCGGCACGCCGTCGGACATCGTGATGAACGGCAGCGAGATCGTCGTCGTCAGCATGGTGGAGAGCTCTTTCTTCGCCTTCTCCGCCGCATCCTTCAGGCGCTGCACGGCCGCCCGGTCCTTCATCAGGTCGATGCCGTGCTCCTTCTTGAACTCGGCGGCCATCCAGTCCATGATCGCCTGGTCGAAGTCGTCGCCGCCGAGGTGGTTGTCGCCGCTCGTCGCCTTCACTTCGAAGAAGCCGTCGCCGAGCTCGAGGATCGACACGTCGAACGTGCCGCCGCCGAGGTCGAAGACAAGGATCGTCTGGTCTTCCTCCTTGTCAAGGCCGTACGCGAGCGCGGCCGCCGTCGGCTCGTTCACGATCCGCAGCACCTCGAGGCCCGCGATCTTGCCGGCGTCCTTCGTCGCCTGGCGCTGCGAGTCGTTGAAGTAGGCCGGGACCGTGATGACGGCCTTCGTCACCGGCTCGCCGAGATAGGCCTCGGCGTCGGCCTTCAGCTTCATCAGGATGAACGCCGAGATTTCCTGCGGCGTGTATTCCTTGCCGTCGATGTTGACCTTGTGGTTCGTCCCCATGTGCCGCTTGATCGAGATGATCGTGCGGTCGGGGTTCGTGATGGCCTGGCGTTTCGCCGCTTCGCCGACGATCCGCTCGCCGTCCTTCTTGAACGCGACGACGGAAGGCGTCGTGCGGCCCCCTTCCGCGTTCGGGATGACGACCGCCTCGCCCCCCTCCATGACGGCGACGCAGGAGTTCGTCGTGCCGAGGTCGATGCCGATCACTTTGCTCATGGATCGTTCCTCCTTGATGGATTCCCAGAATCACAGCCGATTCAGCCGCTGACCTTCACCATGGCCGGACGGATCACGCGATCCTTGAGAATGTAGCCGCGCTGAAGCTCCTCCACGACGGTCCCTTCCTCGTGCTCGTCGGATTCGACGCGCATGACCGCCTCGTGGAATTCGGGATTGAACGGCTGTCCGACCGTCTCCATCGGCTTCAGCCCTTCCTGCTCGAGCACCTGGAACAACTGGCGGTAAATCATGTCCACGCCCTTCGCCAGCGCTTCGAAATCGCCCGAGGCCTTCGCCGCGGCGATCGCGCGCTCGAAGTTGTCCAGCACGGGCAGAAGCCGGGTGATCAGCCCGGCGGAGGCAAATTGCACGAGCTCTTCCTTCTCGCGCTGCGTGCGGCGGCGGAAGTTGTCGAAATCGGCCTGCGACCGGAGCAGCCGGTTCCGGTATTCCTCGAGCCGGCTCTCGAGTTCGGCGATGCGCGCGTCCCGCTCGTCCGCGGGCTCCGCGTGGTCCGCGCCCGCCCCGGATTCTCCGGCCCCTTCCTGCGGTTCCGGTTCGCCCGATTCGGCGGATGCGGCACCCGCACCCGGTTCTCCGGACGCGGCTTCGCCTTCCGGTTCTCCGCCGCTTCCGGGCGTGTCAGATGCCGCATTGAGCGTATCGGCCGGCGCTTCCGCCGCCGGCCTGTCGCGTTCGTTATCCGCATTTGCCGCGCCGCCGCCGGCAGCGGCCCCCTGGTCCAAGCGTTGATCTGCCGCATCCTTTGCTTGCGTCATTGCTGCGGATCCACCTCCCTGACGCCGCGGTCGAACCATCGCGCTCAGCCGCGGTCAAACCATCGTGCTCAATTGTAACATCTCGCGAGCATGACAGACAAATTTTTGGAGAGGATGTCCATCAACGTGATCGCCTTCGCGTAATCCATGCGCATCGGTCCGAGCAGTCCGATCGTGCCGACCGTCGTGCCGTCCACGACGTAGGTGGCCGTGATCAGGCTGCAGTTCTGCAGCGCCTCGTCCGCGTTCTCGCTGCCGATCCGGACCTGGATGCCTTCCTGCTTCGGGCTGAACGAGCGCACCAGGGCCGGCGTCTCGTCGAGCCATTCGAGGATCGACTTCACCTTGTTCACATCCCGGAACTCCGGCTGCGACAGCATGTTCGAAGTGCCGCTCGTGAACGCACGGTGTTCGGTCCGCTGCTCGAGCGCCTGCGCCAGGGCGTCGATGATCATTTCGCAATGGTTGACGTAGCGGTTCAGCTCCTCGCTCACTTCGGTGTAGAGCTTCGTCTGCAGCTTGTGCAGCGGCACGCCGACGAGCTTCGCGTTCAGGATCGCCACGATCTTCTCGAACTCGTTCATGTCGAACCCCGGCGGGATCGAGATCGTCCGGTTCTCGACATGGCCGGTGTTCGTCACGATGATCGCGACGGCCATCTGCTCGTTCAGCGGCACGAGTTGGAAGGCCTTCAGCGAATTGCTGAACACCTCGGGACCGAGCACGATGCTCGTATAGTTCGTCAGGTTCGCCAGAATCGTCGCGGCATGCTGGATAATCTGCTCCATGCGGGTCATTTTCCGGGAGAAAAACTCGCGGACCGTCCGCAGGTCCTCCTCGTCCACTTCACCGAGCCGGAGGAGGTGATCGACGTAGTAACGATATCCCTTCGCCGACGGAATCCGTCCGGCAGACGTGTGCGGCTGCTCCAGATACCCGAGTTCCTCCAGGTCTGCCATCTCGTTCCGGATCGTGGCGGGACTGTAACCGACGCCGCTCTTCTTCGAGATGCTGCGCGATCCCACCGGTTCGGCGGACCGAATGTAGTCATCCACGATGGCGCTCAATATCAGTCGCTGTCTTTCGGTCAACATCTCCCGAACCCTCCCGACCGGACGATGCTTGCCTTCAGACCGTTGTTAGCACTCGACGACCGAGAGTGCTAACCAACAATACAAAAATACCAAACCGGCTTGACGATTGTCAAGTCAGTTCAGTACCTTGAGCACCGCGATCTCGTCGCACGCATGGCGTTTCGGACAATTCACGCAATCGGTCCATACCTTCTCCGGGAAGATCGCCTTGTCCACCACTTCGAAGCCGTTTTTCCGGAAAAAGTCGACCGCGTACGTGAGCGCCATCACCCGCGGAACCCCCTGCCTGCGCGCCTCCTCCACGAGCATGTCCACCAGCTTCGTGCCGATGCCGCAGCCCTTGTATCCTTCCTTCATGCCGAGCGAGCGGATCTCCACCAGATCGTTGCCGAGCCGGAACAGCGATCCGCAGCCCACAATCTCGCCGTCGATCTCGGCCACGACGAAGGAATCGATGTGGCGGGCGAGCGCTTCCCGCGAGCGCGGCAGCATGATCCCCTTCTCCGCATAGCTTGCGATCAGGCGGTGCAGCTCCTCCACGTCGTCGAGGGTCGCCCGTCTGCACACCGCTTCTTTCACCATCATCTCACATGCGCGCCTCCCGCTTCCGGCCGATCAAGGGCCGATGCGTAAAAAAGAATATGAATAAATATACAACAAGATGCAATCTGTTGCAATCCCGAATTCGCGGAGGCGGACGTGTGGCGGCGGTATGCATGGGTCGTATCGGCGGGACGATGCGCGCGAATGGCTGCCGCGGAACAGTGCTTGAAGGCCGTGACGCCGGATGACGTGCGCAGGGTGCGCGCAGGACAGGGGGAACGCGGCGGGCGGCCGGACGGACGGGCGCATGGCGAATCTGGTTGAATTCCGATTTTCAGGCGGGCATGAAGGCAATCGGATCGGGTGGACCGAACGGCACGGGCGGTAGCGGACTGACGCGCGCGGTTGAAGACGGCCTCCCGCAGACCGTTGCCATGCATGCCCGGCATGCCGCGGCCGGTGTTGACGGTCCCGCGGACCGTTAACCCCTCACTCCGCACACCGGCCGGGCGGCATAACGGTCCCGGGGACCGTTGACGGCCAACTTCGCGTGCCCGGCACCCTCCGTCCGGCCCCGCTTACGGTCCCGCGAACCGTTAACCCCTCACTCCGCGCACCGGCCGGACGGCATAACGGTCCCGGGGACCGTTAACGGCCAACTTCGCGTGCCCGAATCTTTCCGCCTTCCCCGCCTGCAACCGGCCCCTATTCGCTCAGCGCCCCGACGAATGCGCCGAACACCTCGTTGCCGACCGGGATCGCGCGGTCGGTAAGCCGCCAGCCGGCGCCGTCGGGCCGTCGCTCGAGCAGGCCGGCATCCCGGAGCCGGGCGATGACGCCGCCGAACACGTCGTCGATCGACCGGCCGCCGAATTGCGCCGCGAAGTCGTCGTCGCGGACGCCGTCCCGCATCCTTAGCCCGACCATCATGAAGTCCTCCATCGCCTCTTCCTCGGATACCGGCTCCTCGGTAAGCCGCGGCAGCCGCTCCCGGGCCGCCTCGATATAAGGCGTCACGCCCCGGATGTTGACATGGCGCACGCCGCGCGCGTATCCGTGGGCGCCGGCGCCGATGCCGTAATACGGCTCGTTGCGCCAGTAGGTCATGTTGTGCCGGCTTTCGTATCCCGGCAGCGCGAAGTTGCTGATCTCGTACTGCCGCCGGCCCGCCGCTTCAAGCCGCTCCATGATGTGCAGATACATGTGCAGCTCCTCTTCCTCGCCGGACAGCGGCAGCTCTCCCCGCTCATGGAGCGTGTGGAACAGCGTATTCTCTTCGATCTTCAGCGCGTACAGCGAATAGTGCGGCAAATCGAGCTCGACCGCCCGGCGCACGCTGTCCGCCAGCATGTCCATCGTCTGACCCGGAAGGCCGAACATGAGGTCGATCGAAATGTTCGCGAATCCGGCTTCCCGCGCGAGCGCGACGCTGCGATAGGCGTCCGCCGTGTCGTGCATGCGGCCGAGGCGCCGCAACAGCGCATCGTCGAACGCCTGCACGCCGAAGCTGATCCGGTTCACGCCGCCCTCCCGCATCAAGGCGAGCAGCTCCGGTCCGACGGTGCCCGGATTGGCCTCGACCGTGATCTCGGCGTCCGGCGCCACCGGGAACCACCGCCGCACGGCCCCGAGCAGGCGCGCCATCTGCGCGGGCGTCAGCACCGTCGGCGTCCCGCCGCCGACGAACACGGTGTCGATTTTCTCCGGAGGCAGCGCTTCGACCGTGCGCTCCATCTCCCGCTCGAGCGCCTCCAGATACGCGTCGACCGGCTGCCCCGCCAGCGCGTAGGTGTTGAAATCGCAATAATGGCACCGCTGCGCGCAGAACGGGATATGGATGTAGAGCGCCCTCGGAGGATGCATCAGCATCTGGTCCGTTCACCCCTTTCGCGATGCGGAACAAGAAACCCGCCGGACCAACGTGCGCCGCCGGCGGCGTATCGACGGACCGGCGTCGTACCCGTTCCGGAGCCACGGAACGGACGCCGCACCGCATCCGCCCGCCCGACATCTCCGCACCGGGCATCCGTCTTCAGGAACAATGGAGCCGCCGGGATGGCCCCGGCGGCCGGACGGCGGCGCTACTGGTCGATGCGCAGCACCGCCATGAACGCTTCCTGCGGCACTTCCACGCTTCCGACCTGCTTCAGCCGCTTTTTGCCTTCCTTCTGCTTTTCGAGCAGCTTCCGCTTCCGCGTGACGTCCCCGCCGTAACACTTCGCCAGCACGTTCTTGCGAAGCGCCTTGACCGTCTCCCGGGCGATGACCCGCGAGCCGATCGCGGCCTGAATCGGCACTTCGAACATCTGCCGCGGAATGAGCTCCTTCAGCTTCTCGCAGACGGCCTTGCCCCGCTGGTAGGCGCGGTCGCGGTGCACGATGACCGACAGCGCGTCCACCACTTCGTTGTTCAGCAGGATGTCCATCTTCACGAGGTTCGACTTCTTGTACCCGGACAGCTCGTAATCCATCGAAGCGTAGCCGCGCGTGCTCGATTTGAGCTGGTCGTAGAAATCGTAGACGATTTCGGACAGCGGAAGCTCGTACGTCAGGTTCACGCGGGACGTGTCGATGTATTCCATGTTGACGAACTCGCCGCGCCGGCTCTGGCACAGTTCCATGATCGGGCCGACGTAGTCGTTCGGCACGATGATCGAAGCTTTCACGTACGGCTCCTCGACGTACTCGATCCGCCCCGAATCCGGGTATTTCGAAGGGTTGTCGATCTCCAGCGTCTCGCCGTTCGTCAGCTTCACCCGGTAGACGACGCTCGGCGCCGTCGTGATGATCGGAATCTTGAATTCCCGTTCGATCCGTTCCTGGATGATCTCCATGTGCAGCAGGCCGAGAAAACCGCACCGGAACCCGAACCCGAGCGCGGTCGACGTCTCCGGTTCGTACCGCAGCGACGCGTCGTTCAGCTCCAGCTTCTCGAGCGCCTCGCGCAGATCGTTGTAATCCTGCGTGTCGATCGGATAGAGCCCGCAGAACACCATCGGGTTGACGCGCCGGTAGCCCGGGAGCGGCTCGGCCGCCGGGTGCTTCGCGTCCGTGACCGTGTCGCCGACGCGCGTGTCCTTGACGTTCTTGATGCCGGCCACGATGTAGCCGACGTCGCCGACGGACAGTTCGTCGACCGGCGTCATCCGCGGCCGGAACACGCCGACTTCGTCCACTTCGAACTCCGCGCCCGTCGCCATGAAGCGGATCCGCTTGCCGGCCCGGATGCTGCCGTCCACGACCCGCACATAGACGATGACGCCTTTGTACGCGTCGTAGTGGGAATCGAAGATGAGCGCCTTCAGCGGGCTGTCCGGATCGCCCTTCGGCGCCGGGATTTTCGTGACGATCTGTTCCAGAATCTCCTTGATGCCGATGCCCGCCTTCGCGGACGCGAGCACCGCTTCGCTCGCATCGAGGCCGATCACGTCCTCGATTTCCCGCTTGACCCGGTCCGGATCGGCGCTCGGCAGGTCGATCTTGTTGATGACCGGCAAAATCTCGAGGTTGTTCTCGAGCGCCAGATACACGTTCGCGAGCGTCTGCGCCTCGATGCCCTGCGACGCGTCGACGACGAGCAGCGCGCCCTCGCAGGCGGCCAGGCTGCGCGACACTTCATAGGTGAAGTCGACGTGGCCCGGCGTGTCGATCAGGTTGAGCACGTAATCCTGGCCGTCGTCGGCCCGGTAATGGAGGCGCACGGCCTGCAGCTTGATCGTGATGCCCCGCTCCCGCTCAAGCTCCATGTTGTCCAGCACCTGATCCTGCATTTCCCGGGGCGACAATGCGCCGGTATATTCGAGAATGCGGTCGGCCAGCGTCGACTTGCCGTGGTCGATATGCGCGATGATGCAGAAATTGCGGATGTTCCGCTGCCTCGACAGAGCGTCCGTCATGCAGTTCCTCCAACCAGTGCGTGAATGCCGTTCGAGCTTCTATTATATCAGCAGCGGGTTGGGGGCATCAATTCGCGGATGCGCGGCGTCAGTCCGTCACCGATTCGAACAGCGACACGATGAAGCGGATCCCGCCCTTCGCCGCGGATTGC
>Ga0207871_100435_pt1 | contig 15194 bp, 14 predicted proteins | sample Passage260A_FD_187371 | JGI IMG/M metagenome (GOLD analysis project Ga0207871, IMG submission 187371) | Cellulose adapted compost microbial communities from Newby Island Compost Facility, Milpitas, CA, USA - Passage2 60A (SPAdes) (version 2) ...
GCCTGGAGTCCATGGCGCAACTTGCCGGCAAAACCGTTCAACCGCTAGAACCAGTGGCTGTATTACAGAAGTAAAATTAGGTGTACGTCTCTATAGCGGAATTTCCACCACTTGACGGGACACTATCCGATTGTATCCGCTTTCTATAAAAATTAGATCCAATTTCAGTTTTGCTGCCTTATTTATGAACAAAGGTTGATAACTCGTTCTAAAACAACTATAGCTAATTCAGCAGTTCTATTGCATCCCCCAAATGGGTTATTTTTAATTATATGGTTTACTTTGTTTGACTTCACTTGTTGGAATATATAATCTAATATATGGTATTACAGCTTATTTCTGGGTGGTTTCGGTGGAAGCTTTTTTCTCCTCTCAAGAGAACTTGGATTTTGCAATGTATTGTTTGCGCTTATCTGACATTCAAGAGTCCTTAATCAAACAATGGCGGGGGATTTTCCGACGATCAAAAATTGATTGCAACACTCGAAGACTTCCATATCGTTGGAACATTGATCCTCATCATACAGTTTACAATTGCCTGTTAGAAATCATCCGGGAAGAAATTTCGGCACATCATCTAAACACATCTTCATCCCATGTATTTATCGTTACAGATGAAAACGGTGTGGTTCTTGAAACATTCGGAAAAGAGTCGCTCCTACAACGTATGGAGGAAATGAATTTGGGGAAAGGGACCTCATTAGATTTAAAATATTCAGGAATCAACGGTGTTTCACTTGCGAAGGAATTGAAACGTCCCGTGATCGTCAGAGGAGATGAACATGACCTTGCGTTGTTTTCAGGCTGGACTTGCATCTGCACGCCTATTGTGGACAATGACGGCAATGTTGCGTATCTGGATTTGTCTTTCCATTACAATGCCGATATCACTTTCGCTATTCCTTTCCTGAAGCTACTATCCAATAAGATCCAGGAAAAGCTTTGCTCAACAAAAAAATATTTTTCGTTTAATTCAAATTCTAAAATCAGCAATCTTTTCGACGCTTTTCGACTTACCCCCCGTGAAAAAGAGATTGCCACTCTTTGGTTGCATAATAAAACGTACACCGAAATTGCTTCCGAACTGTTCCTGTCAAGTGAAACTGTTCGATGCTATATAAAAAAAATACATCAAAAGACCGGAGCAAAAAACAAAGCTGATTTCATAAAAAAAATCACTATACTAAGTTCTTAATCCGTCGTTTTTCTGGACGGTTATAACCAGCCTGCCGTCACTGTGGGAAATAAGTCTGATGCGCTCCGAGAAATAGACGAGGGGTGTCCGGAAGATTGGACACCCCTGCGCCGATCGTCCAAACAGTCAGCGTCGCTTCGTTATGCCATTCAATAGTAACCGTTGATCGGCAATTCCGCTGCGTTGACCACATAATGGCCGATATCCTTCAGCTTGTACGCGACCGGGTTGTGCGAGGCAATCGTGCGGATATTGCGCCAATGGCGGTCCAGCTGGAGGCTTCCCCTCGTCGCGGACGCACCGCCGACTTCAAACAGCAGGGTGGCCGCCCTGAGGGCCATCGGCTCTCCGATCACTTTGACGCAGGCGGCTTTCAGCGCCGCCTCGTGCCGGGCCTGATGCGTGCCCTGCAGCAGCGCCTCATCCAGCGCCCGCGCGGCCTCGCGAATCAGCGCCCGCAGCGTGAAGGCCGTCGCCTGAATTTCGCCGATCGTCTGCAGCAGCAGAGGATCTTCATGCGCCGATTCGGACGCGCCGTGCGTGAACGTCCGCCTGCGTCCCTTGAGCAGCTTCACGCCATCCTCGACGATCGCCTCCACGATCCCCGCGATGACCGCCTGCAGATAAAGCTGGCGGAACGGCACATAGCCCAGTTCTTCCCGCTTCAGTTCAACGGTCTCGTGCCGTTTTACCGGCGTGTTCGTAAACGTCGTCGTCCCGCTCGCCGTGAGCTGCTGGCCGAAGCCGTCCCAGTCGTCGTAAATTTTCACACCTTCGCGGTTCGTCGGAATAAAGCTGACAAACAGCTTGCCGCCCTCACCGGCCGAGATGACGGACACCCAATCCGCATACAGCGTGCCCGTCGTGAAATATTTCGTGCCGTTCAGCACATAGCCGTCTCCGGCCTCGCTCAACATCGTCTCGTACTGCTTCGAGCCCTGCGGGCGGGCGGAGATTTCCGTCGTCGCGTTGCCGACCAGATCGCCCCGCGCCACAATTTGCAGGCGGCGCGTCCTTTCCGCGCTCGGCGGCTCCGCCAGCGTATCCTCGACAAAGATGAAATGCGAGCGCAGCGCATGCGCCACATCCGGATCGGCCTTGGCCAATTGCACGACCGCATCGAACAGCTCGACGTTCGTCACGCCGGCTCCCCCGAGTTCCTTCGGCAGACGAATGGCGCCGAAACGGGCTTCCCGGATCAACCGGAACGCCTTGTGCGGCAGCAGGCGCCCGCCGCTGCGGCGGCGCGTCTCCGCGTCTTCCGCGATGGCCCGGATCAACGCCCGGAACGCGTCCGAATGAATGTCGATCGGCGCCGTCTCCTGTGCGGTTTTCGTCATGCCCATCACTCCTGGAAGTGACGGCGGTCCAGCTTCCTCGCAATCCAGCTTCCCGTCATTTGCACGAGCTGAACGAGGAGCACCAGAAGCAGCACCATGAAGATCATGACATCGGTCTGGAAGCGGTAATAACCGTAACGGATCGCCAAATCGCCGATGCCGCCGCCGCCGACGATGCCGGCCATCGCCGAATAGGAAATGAAGCTGACGGCCGTCACGGTCAAGGCCAGCACGAGGCCGGAACGCGCTTCATTCAGCAGCACATCCTTGATGATGTAACGCTTCGCCGCCCCGAGGGCGATGGCGGCCTCAATCGTGCCGTGCGGCACATCCTTGAGCGCCTGCTCCACCAGGCGCGCAAAATACGGAATCGCCGCGATCGACAGCGGCACGGACGCCGCCAGCGGACCGACGGTGGTTCCGGCAACCAGGCGCGTGAACGGGATCAACACGACGAGCAGAATGATGAAGGGAAACGAACGGATCAGGTTGATCGCATAATTCAGGATCCGGTTGACCCACCGGTTCGGCGAAATGGATCCTTTGTCCGTCATGAACACGTATACGCCCAGGGTCGTTCCGAACAGCACGGCCGCGGACAGGGATATCCCCACCATCATGAACGTCTGGATGACGCTTTGTTTGATCTCCGGCAGGAGCAACATGATGTTGTCAAACATGCACCAAATCCCCCAGACGAACGGCATCCGGCCTGCGCCCGCTTTCCCGCCCGCGATGCTCGATCAGCCGTTTCCCGATGGCGGTCACGGCGTCCGTAACTTCCGCAGGCGACCCGGCCAGATTCAACTCCTCCTGAATGTTGCCTTTTTCCATGACCGCGACACGGTGGCACAACGCGCGGACCACTTCCATCTCATGCGTGACGATGACGAGCGTAACGCCGAATTGCTCGTTGATCGATTTCAGAAACTGCAGGATGTTCTCCGTCGTCTGCGGATCGAGGGCGGACGTCGGCTCGTCGCACAGCAGCACCTTCGGATTCAGGACGAGCGCGCGGGCGATGGCCACGCGCTGTTTCTGCCCGCCGCTCAGCTGCGCCGGATAATGGTGCACCTTGTCGCCCAATTCCACGATGTCCAGAATCTCGCGGATGCGTTTCGCCCGTTCCGGCTTCGGAACTCCCGCCGCCTTCAGCGCAAATTCGACGTTGCCGTATACGGTCTTGTTGAGCAGCAGATTGAAATGTTGAAAAATCATTCCGATCTCGTGGCGCTTCTTCTGCAACGATTTGCGGTCCAGGGAAGTGAGCTCGACGCCGTCGAACCACACTTCGCCCGTCGTCGGCGTCTCGATCAGGTTGATCATCCGGAGCAGCGTGGATTTTCCTGCGCCGCTGTAGCCGATGATGCCATAGATTTCGCCCTGCCGTATCGTGAGCGTCGTCGGCTGCACCGCCTCGAACGCTCCGGATTTCGTCTTGTACACCTTGCTGATGTTCTTCAAATGAATCATCCTGTCCCTCCTCTCCCCCGGATTTCAGCTCGCCCGAATGTTGGCGGCGTTCACCAACGGTTCCACCCGTTCGAAGAAGAGCGGCAGTTCCCTCAGCGGATGGCGGAACGCGAGCAGCACCTGATCCACGCCGGCGGCTTCCAGTTCGCGCAGTTTGTTCACCACTTGCTCGTAGCTGCCGATCAGTCCCGTGCGGAAACCTTCGTTGTTCGCGACATAGTCGCTCACGGTCACGGCGTTTTTCCACATTCCCCTCGCATCCTTGCTCGCCTTGAACCGGGCGATTGCTTCCTCGTCCGCATTTGCGATGATGGCTTCATATTCGTCCAGCGCTTCTTCTTCGGTTTCCCGCGCGATCACGAAGGCCGCGACCGCGTATTGCAGCGTCCGGTTTTCCCGCCGTGCCAGCTCCCTCACCGTCCCGATCTGCCGCTCGAGCTCCCCGAGCGGCGCGCCGTTCATGAAATAGACATCCGAATGTTTCGCCGCGACCCGCTGCGACGGTTCGGAGTTGCCGCCCTGATAGATCGCCGGATACGGCTTCTGCACGGGCTTGGGATGCAGCGAGCCGCCGCGGATGTTGTAATATTTCCCTTGAAAGGTAAACTCGTCCCGCGTCCAGAGCCCCTTCACGACCTGCAAATACTCCTCCGACCGGCGATAGCGCTCGCTGTGCTCGATCCACTCGATGCCGAACTTCTCCTGTTCCTCTCTGAACCATCCGCTCACCAGATTGATGTGGAAGCGGCCGTTCGATATCACATCCAGCGTCGCGCCGATCTTCGCCAGCGTCACCGGATGAAGGAAACCCGGCAATACCGCCGCGAGCAGCCTCACCCGCGACGTGTGTCCGGCCACCGCGCCGACAACCGCGAGCGGATCCAGCTGCCCGGCCGACCCGCCGCTTCCGCCGATGCGCCCCACGTAGCGAACGGGATAGAGAATGCCGTGCACGCCGATCCGGTCCGCGAGTTTGGCCAGCTCGATGTTGTACGCCATGTCGCTCCGCGTTTCCTGATCCACCCTGGCGCGCAGAAATCCGCCTCCGACATTCGCGCCCCATGTCAGAAATTTCATCTTCCCCGCCTCTTTCACACGGTGATTTTCGCAAATCTGGGAAGAACGTCGTCTCCGAACCGCAAGGCTTCCTCCGCATGCGGATAACCCGACAGAATGAAATGCGTGACGCCCGCGTCAATATAATCTTGCAGCGCTTCCTCAATCTGGTCCGGCGTGCCGACCAGGGCCGTGCCCGCGCCCTTGCGGATTTTCCCGATCCCCGTCCAGGTGCATTTGTCAAACCGCTCGCCCTGGCGCACCAGCTCCGTGATGCGCCGCTGCGCCACCGAATCCGTCTCTTCGAAGACGCGGTCCATTTTTCTCCGGACGTCCTCGTCGATCCGGCTGATCAGGCGGTAGGCCGCGTCCCAGGCCTCCCGCTCCGTGTCGCGCACCACGACGTGCAGGCGGACGCCGAATTCCGGCGCGCGGCCGTATCGGGCGGCGCGCGACCGGACATCCTCGATCTGCGCCTTCACCTGGGCGACCGGCTCGCCCCACTGCAGGTAAACATCCGCATACCGCGCCGCAATCTCCTTCGCGATGTCCGAGGAGCCGCCGAAATAGATCGGGATGCGGCCGGGTTGATGCAGCGGGGGCACCAGCTGCGCGTCCCGGACTTCGAAGAATCGGCCTTTGTGGCTGAACGTCTCGCCCGTCCAGCACTTCAGAATGACGTCCAGAAACTCTCTCGTCCGCTCGTAGCGCTCGTCATGGTCCAGAAAATCGCCGTCCTGGCCGAGCTCCTTCGGCGATCCGCCCGTCACGACGTTGACCAGCAGGCGCCCCTTCGTGAACCGGTCGAACGTCGCGGACAGCTTGGCCGCCACGGTCGGCGCGATGAAGCCCGGACGGAACGCGACCAGCGGCTTGATTCGCCGCGTGTGCTGCGCGATCGCGAATCCGACCAGCCAGGAATCGAGGTACGGAATGCCCGTCGGGACTAGCATGCCTTCAAATCCCGCCCGTTCCGCCGCCTGCGCCACCTCGATCAAATATTCCGGCGTGGGCTCGCGCTGCGGTCTGGCCAGTCCCAGAAATTCTCCGTCGCCGTTCGTCGGCGCGAACCAGTAGAAATGGACGTTGCTCATCGGTTTTCCTCCCGCAAAATCGAAAGTGCAAACTCCACATAGGCTTGCCGCTTCGGATGCTGGTTGTAATAACTGGCGAAATTGCGAACCGGATCTCCCGCATAGAACCGTTCATACAGCTCGTGCCGGGAACCGAGGGAGCTGCCGGCGAAATCCCATGCCAGCTTGTTCAGCAGCGTCCGCCTCGTGCCGTCGAACCCGTCCGACGCGGCAAAATATTCGCGCCACTCCGGATGGACATCCAGCTCTTTCAATGATGCGGGGGCCTGAAGCAAGCCGGACGCCCCGATCCGGTGGATCGCCGCAATGCCTTCGGCATAGAAGCGCGTCCCCAGGTTGCGCGCCGTCCCCAGATACAGCCGGTTCGGGATGAACACCCCGTTGTGCCAATCGCCCGTCTGCTGCGCCGTCCCGAGCAGCGCCTCGATCGTCTCCACCTGCAGGATCAGGTTCGCCAGATCGTTCCGGACGTGCAGAAATCCGGTTACATCCGCGCTCTTCGCGAGCCCGTACGCAATCGCCGCCACGCTCCTCAGCTTGCTGATCAGGCGGACGACCGTCTGATGCTGGCTGAGGGCCACGGCCACCGGGTCCGTATGCAGCTTCCACGCCGCCTCGGGATCCTCCGCCACGAGCACCAGGTCCCAGGGAATGAGCGCATCTTCAAAAATCAGCACCGCGTCCATCTCGTCATACCGCGCGCTCAGCGGGGCATGCACCGCGTCGTCGCTCGCGAACGATTCCCGGCAGACGATATGCACCCCCGGCAGGTTGGCCGGAATGATGAACACGTTGGCGAGCGCCCGCTGCGCTTCGCTCCGTTTGTAGAACGACGTGATGATAAACTCATCCACATAAGGCGCGGCTGTCGCGACGGTCTTCGCCCCGCGCACGATCACCCCTTCTGCCGTCTTCTTCACCACGCGAAGCTGGCCGGCGTCCACCTCGACGCTCGAGCGGCTCCGGTTGCGCTGCAAATCCTGCGCCGCCGCGGTCGACAGGAGATCGCGGTCCCGGGAATTCCGGTAAATCCGCTCCATCTTCGCTTCAAAATGCGGGATCACCGCGGCCAGTTCCTTGCGGTTCGCGTACCACCCCGTCTCGATCTCGCGCGAATATTCCGAGAGCCGGCTCATCATGCCGAATGTCGCATCCGCCCAGATTTGGTACGCCCTCGCCTTGCACCGCAAATCATCCAGCGTGGCCGGCACCAGGAACGAAAGATGCGCCCCGTCGCGGGTCAACTCCCGCTTCCAGGCACCCCTCTGCATCTCCAGCAGCTTCCCGATGGTCTCCACGGTGCCGCGGAACGCGTGATGTTCCGCAATGCGGGTCACGAGCTCGCCGCCATACCATACCCTGCGCCCGTCCTGCAGCCGTTCCTTCCAGTCCGTCATACCGTCACGCCCCGCCTTGCTTCGGCCGTCAGATGATCCAGAAAGGCGTCCAGCCGTTCTTCAAGCCACGTCTTGTCATACTGCTCGAAAAACAAAGACTGATTGCGCAGCGGATCTCCCGTGTAAAACCGTTCATACAGATCATGCCTGCCGCCGAGCTCGCTGCCGATCAGCTCCCAGCCGAGCCTGAACCAGGCGGTCTTCTCCCCGGCGGAAGCCGCCGCCCCCGCATAATAGCGATGCAGCAACGTCCTGATCCGCTCGTCTTCGAAACGGTCGATGAGGGTGGACGGAAGCTGCGTATAGCCGCCCGCGCCGATTTCTTTCAAAATGCTCATGGCCCGGGCGTAAACCTGCGTCCCCAGATGACGCGCCACTTGCAGCGGCACCGCCTTCGGTTTGTACACGCCGCCTTCAACCGTTCCTTCCGTTTCCGCCGCATGCAGCAAAGCGTCGATCGTGTCGGCCCATATGTACAGCTCGCCCAGCTTCTGCTGCACATGCAGAAACGCATCCACCGCGATGCTTTTCGCAATGGCGGTCGCCAGTCCGGCAACGAACTTCAATTTTGTCGCCAGGCGCACGACCGTTTGATGGTGCGCCAGCGCATTCAACTGCTGATGCCGATGCGCCGCCGTTGCCCCCTGCGCATGTCCGCGAATCAAAATCCGCTCGCCCGGAATGAACACATGGTCGAAAATGATCACCGCATCCATCTCATCGAACCGGCTTGCCAGCGGATACAACTCGCGGTCCGTCTCCGCGTGACTTTTGCGGCAAATGATTTCGAGCCCGGGCGAATCCGCCGGGACGATGAACAGATTCGCATATTGTTCCTGGCCGTCTTCCCGGTTGTACGGCGTATTCACGATGATGTCGTCGGCGTACGGCGCGCCGGTGGCAATCATCTTCGCCCCGCAGACCACCACGCCGTCCGCCCGCTGCTCCACAACCCGAAGCAGCTCATGTCCCGAACGATCAGCGATCGGTTTTGAGCGGTCGATCTGCGGGTCGGCAATCGCGGTCGTCACCAGGCGGCGCTCGCGCTTGACCAGTTCGAAGTAGTTCGTGATCTTCGCGGCGAACCCGGCGTCATATCGGCTGAACTGTTCCCGGTCGATGTAATAGCCGGCAATGACCGAATAGGCGTAATCCGACAAGCGGCTCATCATGCCGTATGTGGCGAGGGCCCAGGTCTCGTACGCTTCCCTTTTTTCCTGGAGCTGTTCCCGCGTCCGCGGAATCAGAAACGCTTTGTGCACCATTCGCCGGACGGATTCGTCGTAAAAGCCGACCCGATCGTCATCGATGAGCGCGACGAGCTGCCGGATCGTCTCGAACGTCCCGCGAAACGCGGGATGTTCCTCCGGATGCTCCACTTTTTTTCCGTCAAGCCATATGCTTCGGGATCCCTTCGTTGGCACGGCGAAGCCTCCTCCCGGGAAACAAAAAAGCTCCTGCCATATCGCCGGGATATGAAAGGAGCTTTGGTGGTCCAATCGCTCTTTTATTCAATTGTGCCATTTATGATAACAAATAAATCTGATATGTCAAGTGTGCTTTGTAAGATTTATTTTCCCAAAAGGGATTGCCAAATGATCGGCGTGTTGCTAAAATCATGTTCGAATATTGATGAATTCCAATATGATTACTTCGTTTTCGACCGGATCACCGGAGACATGTCTATTTGTCCGCCAAATAGATGTGTCTCTTTTTTGTTGCGGCAAAACAAGAGATCACCCAATCCCCCACAATCCCGTTCAAGGAGGAACTTGCATGAGAAAATTGGCAATCGTTGCGCTGACGGTGTTGATCGCCTTGCTGGCCACGGCCTGCGGCACATCCGACGCCCGCAAGGCGTCCGACCCCGACAAGACCAAGATCATCCGTATCGGTTTTTCGCCCGGCCCCTACAGCGACCAGGTGCGCAAAGGAATCGAACCGCAATTGAAGGAAAAGGGTTATACCATCGAGATCATTGAGTTTACGAACATCAATGAAATCAACTTTGCCCTCGCGAAAGGTTCGCTGGACGCGAACATCTTTCAGCATACGGCCTATTTTGAAAACTTTATAAAAGAAAACAAACTGGATTTGGTCGAAACGATCAAAGTCCCGACGGCGCCCATGGGAATTTATTCGGACAGGTATGCCGATCTCAACCTGGATCCCGACAAGAAATACACGGTGCTCATTCCCAACGATCCGCCCAATATTGCGCGCGCCCTACGCATTTTGCAGGAAGGCGGCTTCCTGACCCTGAAACCCGATTACGAGCCGTTGACGGTGAGCCTGCATGACATCGAGAGCTACAACGCGAAAATCGAGTTCGTCGAGGTGGAGCAGGCCCAATTGGCGCGCCTGATCGGCGACGTCGATTACGCCGTCGTGAACGGCAATTTCATTCTGGCATCGGGCCGCAAACTCTCCGACAGCCTGCTGCTGGAAGACCCGCCCTTCGAATACCAGAACCTGATCGCCGTTCACAGGGAGGACCAGGACAAGCAATTTGTGAAAGACTTGATCGCGGCATACCAGACCGAAGAATTTCAACGGCTGATTGAAACCGACCCGCAGTTCGAGGGATTCTGGCATCCGCCTTACTTTAAAAAATAACCGAAATCGGGCAGACAGACGGAACGTGACTGTCCCAAAAGTTCCCAATACCTCACCGCCGGATTCACGTCCCGTCCGCCACATCCGTCTTCTGTTCCCGCCGAACGAGCCGGAGGGCGGCCGCCACACCGATCATGCAGACGAAAACGCAAACCGCGGGCTCGATGCCCGGAATCATCGTCCACCTGTAGAGGATATTGTTCAGACCGAACATTTGCCTGAACACCAATACGCAGAAGAACGCGAGCGCGGCGAACAGGGGAATCAGCTTCAGGATCAGGGTGATCTGATTCCGGCTGTGCATCGAAAGCATGAACGCCATGGCGGCCGTTCCCAGACAGAGAATATAAAGCAGTCCGACATAAAGGAGCACATACTGTCCGTAGGTCACGCCGAACCAGAATACGGAGTCGTTCAGAAACGAAGTCAGGCCGCTGTCGAAAAAAACCCATGTCCCGTTCTTGCTGTATATCGCCCCGAACACCGCAAGCAGCAGGGTGGTGAGCAGGAACGCCGAGAGCAGCACCGCCGCGAGCTGCTTCCCCAAAATCCGCCGTCCCTCCTTCGCGGAATATTGCAGCAAGTGAACCTTCCTTGCGCGGTCGCCCACGATAAGCGGCGAAACCAGCACCAATACAGCCAGAACCGACAATACGGCCAGGTCAAGGGTGTATGCTATGGTGTTGTCATATACCCACCATTCCATGATGTTCCGGTATTCTTCGGTTTCCATCACGGCGGCAATGCGGTCTCTTTCCTTCTCATTGGCGGCATCCTCCAGCATTCTCGGCAGCACGATTTCGGTAAAATTGTGATAACTGGCTTCGATTTTCTCCAGCGCCTGCAGCCTGAAACGGACAAAGCCCGCTTCTTCCCCCAGCAACGCCCAAACGGCCTTGTCTTCGGCTTCCGTCCGGTCAGTTTTTTCATACACCCGCTCATAATCCTCGAAGGAATGGATGCCGGCTGCGGCAAAGACGGGGCTTGAGCGAATGTACGCCTCCATTTCGGCTTTCAGTTTTTCGCGGGTTTCCCGAACAAACTCGGCATATTCGTCCGCTTCCAGTGTCGGACCGTAGCGCCTGACCAATTCGGCGGCATAATCCACCTCCTCGGTCTGCGAATGACTTGTGCGGAAATAGTCGATGTGAACGCTCATGAAAATCACATAGTACATCGCGCACAGCAGCGCAAGAACCAATACGATTTTGAGATTCCAGATTTTCCGCATCTCGTGCAGGACGATTCTCATGCCAGATTCCTCTTTCTGAAACAGATTCCCGCATGCAGGCAAAAGGCGGCGAGCACCGCGAGGGATGCGCAGAGTCCGACGGTTTCGAAATGCACCCAGATGATGTCCGCGTCTCCGTCGGTGAACCACAGGCTGCGCTTCAGCCACAGCCATACCGGCGTCAGCATGGACAGATATCGTACCGCCAGCCCGGCCATCCAGGTCTGGGGCACCAGAACCGGTACGGCGACCATGGCCGCGTTGGCCGCAAGGAACAGCAGAAACGCGATGTAGCTGTTGCGCACCCATATGCCGAGGCCGAAGGCCATCAGCGAAAAGCACGCCACGAGCCCCGTTCCCGCCGCGAGCACGGCCAGCAGATACGCAAGCACGCTGAAGCTGTGCCAGGTGACGAAGGGCCTCATGCCCGCAATCCAATCGAACCGGTAATTGAACAGGCTCGACACATTGCTCCGCCAGACTTCTCCGTACTCGTTCATCCCGAAACAGACGGCGAGCGACAGCAGCGCGAGCAGCGCCCAGGCGCCCAGCCCCGCGGTCAGGGAGGCCGACAGTTTGGGGCGCAGGATCCGGCGGCCTGTTCTGGTGGAATACACGATGTGCCCGGTCCGGAAGATTTCCTCGTATCCCGCCGACAGCAGCGCCGCCAGAGCCGCAATGAGCGCTCCCTCGACCAGCAGCCAACCCATCAGCGTATTGAACAGCATCCGATGGCGCGTATAAGTGGACCCCGCAAAATAGAGGGACAGACTCTCGTCGCGCTTCGCCTTCTCCTCGACCACCTTCTGCAGCGCCGCATACTTGTCCCGCATCGCCTTCGCGAAATACCCTCTTGCCCCCGCGGCGGCGATGTACCGTTCCGCGATGCTCTCCGTCCTGTATCCCTCGAACACATCGGTCACGCCGTCCGTCTCCAGCCTGAGCCGTTCCAGATGGATCGCCGCCTGGCCGCCGTCGGCCGTCACGCGCGAGAGCCGGTCATGGAAGGATTGCCCGAGCGCAACCCCCGTCACTTTGGAAACGGCGGCGACATCGTCCGCATACTCATCACGGAAATTGCCGATGATAAACAGATTGAACAACAGGCAGGCGGCCAGGAATCCCCACACCGCGGCCGATGCGAGCAGCTTTCGGAGTTCAAGCCAATAAATGATCATCACATCACCTGGTCCCGGTAGACGTACAAAAAGACGTCCTCCAGATTGGGCTCGACCGGCCGGGCCGGTTCCGGGCAGCCGTCTTCACTGACGAACCGGACCAGCGTGCGGCCGTTCTCCTGCCGTTGGGTAAGCGTAAAATACGGTCCGGGGATTCGGTCCGTCTCCCAGGTTTCATAGACTTTGCCGCTCAAAGTCCGGCAGATGCCGGCCGGCGAATCGTTGATGAACAGCCTGTGGTCCTTGAGCATGATCACACGGTTGGCGATCGTCTCGATGTCGGAGACGATGTGCGTCGACAGAATGACGATGCGGTCCTTGGACAGCTCGGATATCAGATTGCGGAAGCGAACCCGTTCCTTCGGATCAAGACCGGCCGTCGGCTCGTCCAGGATCAGGATTTGCGGATCGTTGAGCAGCGCCTGCGCGATGCCGACCCGCTGGATCATGCCGCCCGAGAATTTCCGCATTTTGGTGTCGATCACATGGCCGAGCGATACGAGCTCCAGCAGCTCCGCCACCTTGCGCCTGGCCGCCGCGCGGTCGATCCCCTTGAGCGCGGCCAGATAGTGGAGGAACTGGCGGGGGGTCTGATTCCGGTAATAGCCGAATTCCTGCGGCAGATAGCCGATCACTTCACGGTACCGTTCGCCAAGCCTCGTGATGTCCATTCCTTCCCACAGAATTTCGCCGCTTGTCGGGAAGAGCAGGGTGGCAAGCATCTTGATCAGCGTCGTCTTGCCGCTCCCGTTGGGCGCGAGCAGGGCGTAGACGCCGCCGGTGAATTCGATCGTGATATCCTCCAGGGCGGCGAAGCGCCCGTACTTCTTCGTCACATGATTAACAGCCAGCATAACCGTGAACCTCTCTCCTTTGGGCATTGGCCAGCTTTTTGATTTCCCGGAGAAAAAGAACCAGCGCGGCGGCGGCGATCGTCACGGTAACCGCGGCCGGCATCCGGGCCAGGAACAACTCCCACTCTCTGCCGAATATCCGGATCGGGCACGGGCCCGCGGCCAGCCACAGCAGCACGGGAACCGGACGGAGCCACTTCCGGTGAAAATGCCGCATGAACGAAATGCTGACGAACGAGAACAGGTAGAGGGCGCACAGGGAACAGGCAAGCGCCCGGAGGGAGCCGCGCGCGTCGGGAAACCCGCTGAGCGGAATCGCCAGCGTGCACAGCACCGTTCCGATCAACGAGAAACACAGCACGCGGAACGCGGCGATTTGCTGCACGGTATATTTGCAGGTCATCTTTAAATCAAACAAACCGCTCATCCGTTCCGCCGTTTCGGTCAGCAGCACGGCAAAGATGAAAAAGACGGGGGCCGCGGCGAACAGGATAGCGTTTCTGTACTGGTCAAACGGCAGCGGGATCATGAGGATGAACCCGATCATCAGCGCCGCCGAAATGAGCACCGGATACGCCGTATGCAGAAAGAGATGCCGGAACCCGAGCGCGCGGTACATGTCGCGGAGATGCCGCCAGATACTTTTGGGCTTCGTGAGACCCAGGGCCAATATGCGGGCGATGGCCTGTTCCTTCTCCTCCCGGGACGGTTCTTCAATCCAATTCATCCCCGAACTCCTCCTTGAGCGACTTCAACAAGCGGTAGTATCTGGATTTGACCGCCGATTCCGACATGCCCAGCATCGCCGCAATCTGTCCGAAGGTGTACTCGCCGAAGAACTTCAATCTGAAAATCTGTTGCAAGCACGTCTCCAGCGAGTCGATGTAACGCTGCACGCGCGCCAGCAGCGCCTTCATTTCGATCCGGTGCGTGAACTCGGTTTCATCGGGAATATCGAGTCCCTCCATGCTGAGGACATGCCTCCTCTCCGCCGCCCGGCTGCGGTAATAGTCGATGGTCTTGTTGGTCGCGATGCGATACAGCCAGGTCCGGAAACTCGCTCTTCCGTCATAGGTTCCGATCGATTGCAGCATGGCAATGAAGATGTTCTGCGTCAGGTTCATGGCGTTGTCCTTGTCGGAGGTCTGCTTATACACATACCGGTAAATCTCGTCAAAGTATTGTCGAATGAGCCGGTCGGCGGCCGCTCGGTCGCCGGTTCGCTGCAGCCTCCGGATCAGCCGGATTTCGTCCTCCAACATTGCCCTTCCCTTTCCCGTCCTCCTGATTATGTAGTCGGTTCAAGCCGGCCGATCGTCGCATCGCAGGCAAAAAAATTTTGGGAATCGTCCCGCTTCCGCATGAAAAGGCAAACTCCCGGGCAACGCGCGTTGCGCCGGGAGTTCCGCTTGCCTGGCGTTCGATCCGTTTCTATAAGGTTGATCATGACTTGGCTTCTGCCGGTGTATACAAGGCTCGGCCCCATGGGCCGAAATACAAGAGGCCATTGCTGTCCAACGGACTTCCGAAGGTGTGGATTGGTGTATGTCAAACTGCAAATCTCCCCGCCTGCTCACCCGAATTCAAATTCCACGGCACTGCTCCTGGACAGTTCGAACGGCCCGGGTGTGACATCCGCGTCAGGCCTCTTGTTCCCGAAAAAGTCCGCGTCCAGGCGATACGGCGTGCCGTCCGGGTGCTCAAACTTCATCTCGGCGTGATAGGTGCTTCCGAGCAGGTCGGTGGCAACCAACATGGGA
>Ga0207871_100439_pt1 | contig 15087 bp, 9 predicted proteins | sample Passage260A_FD_187371 | JGI IMG/M metagenome (GOLD analysis project Ga0207871, IMG submission 187371) | Cellulose adapted compost microbial communities from Newby Island Compost Facility, Milpitas, CA, USA - Passage2 60A (SPAdes) (version 2) ...
TCTGGGGCATCACGGCGCGAAACCGCGAACAGAATTTCGCGCTCGATCTGCTCATGGATCCAGAAGTCGACCTCGTCACCATTTTGGGGCAAGCGGGTACAGGCAAGACGCTCCTTACCCTGGCCGCGGGTCTGGCGCAAACGCTCGACCAAAAAATCTACAGCGAAGTGATCTTCACCCGCGCCACCGTCCCCATCGGCGAAGACATCGGCTTTCTGCCCGGCACCGAAGAAGAGAAGATGGCGCCGTGGATGGGGGCACTCGAAGACAACCTCGAAGTCTTGGCCGGAAACGGCGAAGGGGGCGCATGGGGCCGTGGCGCGTCGATCGAGCTCATCCGCGCCAAAGTCAAGATCAAGAGCATCAATTTCATGCGCGGGCGTACCTTCGTGCGCAAATACTTGGTGCTCGATGAAGCGCAAAACCTCACCGCCAAACAGATGAGGACGCTCATCACCCGCGCAGGGCCCGGAACCAAAGTGATCTGTCTGGGTAACTTGGCGCAGATCGACACCCCGTACCTCACCGAAGGCAGCTCTGGCCTCACCTATCTGGTCGAACGCATGAAAGGATGGGCCCACAGCGGCCACGTCACGCTGGCGCGCGGCGAACGCTCACGCCTTGCCGAAGCCGCGGCGGAACGGCTTTGAGGAATGCCGATGGCTACCGCTTTTCGTCTTCACGACCTGCGGGAGACACTGCACAATGAACTCCATGCCCGCCCGTCGGTGGTCGTCACCGCCCCCGCTCAGGTCCGCTCCTGGGCGTTTCTCATCGAACCCGACGAACACCCCGCAGCGCGCGCCCACTGGGCGCTTCTGACCAATCGTCCAGACGTCAAACGGCTCAACGACAGCTCTGACCGCCAAGAGCTCGTCGAATACGGTGACCTGCGGGTGAAATGGGAACACCACACCGAGTTCGTCTCTTACACCGTCTATTGCGAAGGAACCCCCGGCACCGAAGCGATCCTGGCGAAACTTCCCCAGCATTGGATCGACCAAGGACCCGGATCGTTGATTGCCGCCGTCGCCGTCGACATCCAAACCATCCGCGAAACCCCGCCGGATCAGTTCATCGACGCCATCGATCCGCTCGGTCCCACCACCGTCGCCTCGAAGATCGCCGACGGCGCCGGGTGGCTCTTCACCGACTTCCACCTCCACGACGGCATGACCCAGTTCACCATCATCGACGGTGCCATTTTGCCGCGTCAATTGGGCCGGATCGTGCAGCGGCTGATCGAAATCGAAACCTACCGCATGCTCGCCCTTTTGGCGTTTCCCGCAGCACGAATGGTGAGCGCCGAACTCTCTCTCTGGGAAAAGCGGCTGGCGCAATTGATGCACGACCTGGGCGAAGCCAACACCATCGAAAATGAGCGGGTTCTGCTCCAACGCCTTACCCAACTGGCCGCCGAAGTCGAACGCTCGGTCGCCGACTCCAACTTCCGCTTCGGTGCTGCCGCCGCTTACTACCGCCTGGTTCAGCAACGCTCCGAAGACCTGCGCGAACAGCGCCTTTCTGGCTACTCGACCTTGAAAGGATTCTTGGAACGGCGCCTTGCCCCCGCGATGAACACCTGCGCCGCAGTGCACCGCCGCCAGGAAGAACTCTCTGCCCGGATCGCGCGCAACTCGCAACTCTTGCGCACCCGTGTCGATCTCAAACTCCAAGAGCAAAACCAGCAACTGCTGGACGAAATGAACCGCCGCGCCCGGCTGCAACTGCGGCTGCAAGAGGCGGCAGAACACTTCTCCGTGGTCGCGATCACCTACTACGGCTCGCAACTGGTGCAATACCTGGCCAAGGGCGCGAAAGGGTGGCTACCGGCATCGCCGGAACTGATCACCGCGATCGCCATTCCGGTAATTGCCGCTGCTGCCGCCTACAGCATCCACCGCCTTCGGCAGCGCCTCCACGTCTCTGTGCACTGAACCCTATCAGACTGAAAGAGAGAAACCATGACCCAAGCGCTCTACGAATCGAACCTCAAAAGCCTCCCGCTCATTGGCCGTGGCAAAGTGCGCGACATCTACGCAGTAGGCGACGACAAACTCCTGGTGATCGCCAGTGACCGTCTCTCCGCGTTTGACGTCATCCTGCCCGACCCTATCCCCGAAAAGGGCAAGATCCTCACCCAAATCACCGCGTTCTGGTTCGACACCCTGGAGGGAATCGTCGCCGATCAACGCACGGACATCGCGCCGGAAAGCGTCGTCGCCCCAGAGGAACGCGACCAGGTGACCGGCCGCGCGATGGTCGTGAAACGGCTCAAGCCCCTGCCCATCGAAGCTGTGGTCCGCGGCTATCTGATTGGCTCTGGCTGGAAAGAATACCAAGCGACCGGTGCCGTGTGTGGTATCCCACTTCCCGAAGGATTGCGCCTGGCCGAAAAACTCCCAGAACCGATCTTCACCCCAGCAACCAAAGCAGACGTGGGCGAACACGACGAAAACATCTCGTTTGCCGAAGCGCAAGCGCGTTGTGCCAAGGCGCTCGCCCCGTTCGACGGCGCCGCGCTCGCTGAGGCTGCACGCAACGCGGCACTGACGCTGTACCAAAAAGCACACGACTATGCGCTCGCCCGCGGCGTGATCATCGCCGACACCAAATTCGAATTCGGCATCGACGAACACGGCACCCTTCACCTCATCGACGAAGTGCTCACACCGGACTCCTCCCGCTTTTGGCCCGCCGACGCCTGGCAACCCGGCACCAATCCGCCCTCCTTCGACAAGCAGTTCGTCCGTGACTACCTCGAATCGCTCGACTGGAACAAACAGCCCCCGGCACCGAAACTTCCGCCCGAAGTGATCGAAAAAACGCGACAAAAATATCGGGAAGCGTACGAGCGGTTGACGGGGCGGGTGTTGCCCTAATGCATAGTCTTAGCCATGGATGACATTGCCCCATCCGATCTCAAAACCATTATTCACTCCAAACGCGCCAACCTCTACTATCTGGAGCATTGCCGGGTACTCGTCAACGGCGGGCGCGTTGAATATGTCACCGAGGAAGGACGCAAACAACTCTATTGGAACATCCCCATTGCCAACACTACCGCACTGCTTTTGGGAACCGGCACCTCCATCACCCAAGCAGCGATGCGAGAACTCGCCAAAGCTGGAGTAATGGTTGGTTTTTGTGGTGGCGGAGGCACCCCACTTTTTGCCGGCACCGAAGCGGAAATTGCTGTCGAATGGCTTGTACCTCAGAGCGAGTATCGGCCAACCGAATATCTGCAACGTTGGGTAAGTTTCTGGTTCGACGAAAAAAAGCGGCTGAAAGCCGCCAAGCTTATTCAACTTGCCCGCATCGAACGCATCCGTACTACGTGGAAGCAAGAACGCCTCAGCGAAGCGGGATTCAGAGTGCTGCCCGAAGATCTAACCCCTTTGCTGCACACCGCACGAGAACGGATCGAAGCAGCCGAAGAAGTAACGGCTCTGCTTACTGAAGAAGCCCGGATGACCAAGCAGCTGTATAAACTAGCGGTCAACGCGGTAGGGTACGGAGAATTCACCCGAGCCAAGCGGGGAAGCGGCACCGATTCGGCCAACCGCTTTCTCGACCACGGCAATTATCTGGCCTACGGCCTTGGAGCGGTAGCCACATGGGTCCTCGGCCTGCCGCATGGATTGGCGGTATTGCATGGCAAGACCCGTCGGGGTGGACTGGTTTTTGATGTGGCGGATTTGATCAAAGACGCGGTGATCTTGCCGCAAGCGTTCCTCTCTGCGGTGGCTGGGCACGAAGCACAGGAATTTCGTCAAAACTGTATCGAGGCGCTGACCGAAACTGAAGCGCTTGATTTTATGATCGACACCCTCAAGGCCATAGCCAGCGATTTGGGAAATGGGCCGTGAACGTCCTGTTTGTCTCCCAATGCAGCGGCAATGCGCTCACTCAAACCCGTCGCATTTTGGATCAATTCGCTGAGCGGCGTGGCGAGCGCAGCTGGGTCACACCCATCACTTGGGAAGGTCTCAAAACCGTCTACAAACTCCTTCGCCAATCGGCGCGCAAAAACACGGCGGTCGCCTGTTTTTGGCTGCACCGCAACCGCAGCGAACTCATGTGGATCGTGGGCGATGCGCGCCGCTTCAACGAGCGCGGCACCACCCCAACTAATACCACGACCACCGACATCTTGAGGTATCAAGACGAAAACGACTGGCGCCACGGCGAAACCATCCGCTTGCTCGCCAGCCTCGCTGCGCTCTTTCACGATTTTGGCAAGGCCAGCGCAGCGTTCCAGAAGAAGCTGCAAGGCAATGCCCGCACTCAAGACGCCTTGCGCCACGAGTGGGTCTCGTTGCAGCTCTTCGCTACATTAGTAGGCACCACCCAAAATGATCGCGGTTGGCTAGACCGCATCGCGTCAGAACAATACCCCAAGAACACTTCTTGGCCGCAATTTTTGGCTCAGGAGGCGCTCGCTACCCCTTTGCAAACGCTCCCTCCCCTGGCCCAAGCGGTCGGCTGGTTGATCCTGACCCATCACCGCTTGCCGGTGGGGGAAATTTCGCGAACTCCCATGTTCAAACAGATCGAGTCGAGGATTAAGTCCGACTGGGGCTACGCTGCCAAAGATTCCAAAGATGCCGCAAAAAGATCATGTTGGCTCTTCGATTCCCTCCCTTGGCACAGTGCCCACTGGCGGCATCATGCCGCGCGCTTGGCCGATCGCTTACTGAAAACCAACCTGCACTCAAATTGGCTTGATGACCCTTACGTCCTGCACCTAGCACGCCTAACCTTGACGTTGGCTGACCATTTCTACTCAAGTCAACCTTCCCACCCCCGCTACGGAGAACCCAATTTTCCGCTCTACGCCAACACCGACACGGAAGGGAAGCTCAAACAACGCCTGGACGAGCATTTGATCGGTGTAGAAGTAGCCGCAGGGCGAATCGCTCAGGTTTTGCCGCATTTACACTGGCAACTACCGCGCATCGCCCGCCATCGGGGGTTGCGCCGCCCCACCCGGGAGCGGCCCTTCCTGTGGCAGAACAAAGCTTTTGAACTGGCCGAGAACCTGCGACCACAAGCAACCGCCCACGGTTTTTTCGGAATCAACCTGGCCTCGACCGGTTGCGGCAAGACACTTGCCAACGCCCGCATCCTCTACGGCCTGGCCGATCCCCATCGCGGCGCCCGCTTCACCGTCGCCTTAGGTTTGCGCACGCTCACCTTGCAAACCGGCGATGCGTACCGCGAGCGCTTGGGGCTTGGCTCCGAAGACTTGGCGGTGCTGGTAGGAGGAGGCGCCCTCCGGGCGCTCCACGAGCACCGCCTCGACCGGCAGTCAGCCAAACAAGAGGAACGTGCGGAAAAAACGCCCGGAAGCGAGTCGGGCGCCGATCTGCTCCTCGAAACGCAATACGTTCATTTTGAGGGAAGCCTTGCTGAAGGGCCGCTACGCCGTTGGTTGGAAGACCAGCCGCACGCCTTGGTGCAAGCGCCCATCGTCGTGTGCACCGTCGATCACCTCGTGCCCGCCACGGAAAGCCTGCGCGGCGGGGGGCAGATTTTACCGATGCTGCGGCTTTTGACTTCCGACCTCGTGCTCGATGAGGTCGACGACTTCGACGTGCCTGATTTACCCGCACTCACCCGTCTGGTGCACTGGGCGGGGATGCTTGGTAGCCGCATACTGCTCTCCTCGGCAACCCTTCCTCCTGCTCTGGTGTGCGGTTTGTTTCAGGCATACCTCGAAGGACGCAAGATTTTTCAATCCAACCGAGGGGAACCCGGAACGCCGCTCAACGTCTGCTGCGCCTGGTTCGACGAATTCGGCGCTTCCTCAAGCGACCACGCCGAGCTTCAATCTTTTGCCAAAGCCCACGAGGAGTTCGTCGCTAAGCGCCTGCGCAAACTCAAAGACTTGCCGCAACGCCGCCGCGCAGCGATCAAGCCGTTGACTCTGAGCGCCGCCGGGCAAGGTTGGGAGAAAACGCGCTTGCTCTGCGAACAATTGGCGCAAGTTCTAAGGGAACTCGCCATCGAGCTGCATCAAAAAAATCACCAAACCGATCCCCAAAGCGGCAAGCGGATCAGCGTAGGTCTGGTCCGCATGGCCAACATCGACCCGTTAGTCGCCACGGCTCGTGCGCTTCTTGAAACCGGCATGCCGGAAAACTGTCGGCTCCACCTTTGCGTGTATCACGCCCAGTTCCCGCTCTATTTGCGCGCCGCCATCGAGGCGCGGCTTGACCGGCTGCTCAAGCGCCACGACCCTCACGCGATCTTTTGCGACGCGCAGATGCGCGCCCTCATCGATCGTTACCCCGAACCGGACCAGATTTTTCTCGTCATGGCTACGCCCGTTGCCGAGGTGGGGCGCGATCACGACTACGATTGGGCGATCGTCGAACCTTCCTCGATGCGCTCGATCATCCAACTCGCCGGCCGCATCCGCCGCCATCGCTTAGAATCCCACTCCGAAACAAACCTCTATCTACTTTCCACCAACCTAAGAAGTCTGCGCGGCGAAGCGATCGCCTACTGCAAACCCGGCTACGAAAGCCAAGAGTTTCGTTTGACCACCCACGACCTTAGGCAGTTGCTGAGGGAAGAAGAGCTTACGCGAATCGATGCGGCGCCAAGAATTTCCGAAGCTAAACCTCTGCAACCGGCAAATAAATTGGCGGATCTCGAACATGCGGTTCTGCGCCAATTGATGCTCAACGAAGGAACAGCGCGCTGTCCAGTCACCCTTTGGTGGGAAACTCACGCCCACTTGAGCGGGGTGTTGCAGAGCCAGCAGCGCTTTCGTGCTGGTCAAGCCACCGACACCTACCTTTTTCTTCCCAGCGAAGAGGGCAACTTGGATTTTTACCGCCTAGACCCCGGCGGCCTCTGCACGCCCGCCAACTACTTGCTATACTTACGGGAAATCCACCCCGGGCCGCGTGTGGGCTGGTGGAGCGAGACAGACGCTTTAGATGCGCTCGAGCAGCTGGCAAAAGACTTGGATTTGGATTTTGACACCTGCGCCCGCCGTTTTGCCACGGTCGAACTGCAAACGCGTCATGAAGGCTGGTGGTACCACCCGGGGTTGGGTTTGAGTCGCAAACGGGAGGAATAACAAGATGCCCGATCCCAATATCGTTGCCCAATTGCGCCAGGCAATTGCCGACTTCATCGCCGAACGCGGCCGCGCCAAACTCGACAAAGCCAAAGACGAGTCAGAACGTCAAAAAATCCAGCAAAACTTTGCCCCGGAAGCCTGGATTGCCAACGCCGCCAAACGCGCCAAACAGATTCAGATCGTCACCCACGCGCTCAAATACGCCCACCCCGATGCCCGCGGCACGAGCCTCTACGTTACCGGCAACGAATACGCGGGAAACACGCTCATCGGCACCCACTCCTTGCAAGGGCAAATCACGCCAGACGTGGTGGGCAACGCCGCAGCGCTTGATGTCGCCAAGTTTTTGAGCATCGAAGTGGATGGCAAACCGCTTTGGCAACGCGCGGCTGAGCGCGATCCGGATTTGCTTGCGGCCCTTCCCGGGGAAGCGTCGCAAAAGCACGCATGGCTTGAAGCGTTCGCTGCGGTCGTGCAACCCAAAGGCACAGTCACCTCCCACAAACTCGCTAAACAGCTCTACTGGCCTTTGCCCGATGAGGGCTACCATCTCCTTGCGCCCCTCTTTGCTACGTCTTTAGCCCAGCGTGTTTGGGAAATTCTCTCCAAGGATCGTTTTTCGGAAGAAAGCAAAAACGCGCGCGCAGCGCACCGCGATGGCGCCCCTTACCCTCGAGGCTATCGCGAATGGCCAAACCTCCTGATCCAAAAGCACGGCAGCACCAAACCCCAAAACATCAGCCAGCTCAATACCGAACGCCACGGCGAGGTGTGGTTGTTGCCCTCGCTGCCGCCTCGATGGCAAGCCCGGAATGTTCCGTACCATGTCACAAACATTTTCGATCGCTTTGGGCGCCTTCCGGAAATTCGCGAACAGATCGAAGCGCTCGGCACATTTCTGGCGCAAGCTAAAGACTGGAACAACGCCAAAATCCGCTCCCGGCGCGCCCATTACGTCGAGGCCATCATCGACACGCTCTTGCACTACGCCGTCGCCATCCAACAATCCCCGCCTGGATGGAGCGCAGCCTCTGAGTGCGAACTCCCGGAAGCCCAGCGCTTGTGGCTCGACCCCGATCGCGACGACCCCGAATTCCAAAAGCGCCGCGCCGAGAGCGACTGGCCGCGGAAAATCGCCGAATCCTTCGGCGCTTGGTTCAACGAACAGCTGCGCCGCTTCCGGCTGCCGGTCGGGGAAGCCGAGTTCCACGCCTGGCGCCGCGAATTTGAAGCAAGCCTCACCGACACGCTCAAGGAGATGGCGCCATGACCGACACGTGCGCATTGATCTGGCTCAAACACGTGCGCGTAGAAAACGCCAATGCGATCTCCGGCAACTTTCTCTGGGGGTTCCCCTCCCCGTCGGCGTTCCTTGGTTTTGCACACGCTTTAGAACGGCGCTTGAACTCTGTGAAGCTGGGCGGGGTCGGAATCGTTTGCCACCGGCTGGACCCGCAAGTTTCCCATCCCGACGGCCCCTTTCGCCCCGGGCGCTTTCGCCTTGCGCGCCACCCTTACATCGCCGGCTGGAAGAAGTTCAAAAACGAACCGGCCGCCCTGATCGAAGAAGGAAAAGCGCATCTTGAAATCACCTTGGTTTTAGAAGTGCGCACCGAGCTCGACGAGGGCGATCGTCAAGCACTGGCGCAAGAAATGCGTTCGATCGTGCCTAGCTTACGCCTTGCCGGCGGAAGCATTCGCGGATGCACAGACGTTCAGGTAATTGAGTGGCCGGAGTGGGAAGAAGACCAGCGCAAAGCCTTTCGCAAGCTCCGCTACCGCCTGCTTCCAGGTTTTGCCCTGGTTGAGCGGCAGGATCGGCTAGAAGAGCACCTCCAAACCCTGTGCGCGCAAAACCCAGAGACGACCCCCCTCGAGGCCTTTTTGGATCTATTGGCGCGGCGTTGGGAACCTTCGGACACAGACGAAAACACTGGAAAATGCCGCTGGCAAATCCGCCCCCGCCCGGGCTGGCTCGTTCCTATCGCGGTAGGCTATGCGGCCCTCTCCGAGCTTTACCGCGAAGTGGCTGCCAGCCGCGACCCCAACGTCCCTTTCCGTTTTGTCGAAAGCCTCTACACGGTTGGCGAGTGGGTAAGCCCCCACCGCCTGACCCGTCTGGAGCAACTCTTCTGGCGTTTTGAAACCGACCTCGAAAAAGGACTCTACCTCTGCCGCAACCGTTACATCCAAGCAAAGGAGACCCCAAATGGCAACGACTGAGCTCAAAACCCCTTCTGTTCTCGCTTTTGAACGCAAGATCGACCCGTCCGACGGCTTGTTTTACGCCGGCCGTTGGGAAAACAAAGAGGAATCGGAATGGTTTTCCGTCGCGATCCATGAAAAATCGGTGCGCGGCACCATCTCCAACCGCCTTAAGGCCAAAGATCAAGACCCCGCCAAGCTGGACGCGGCGATTCAAAACCCCAACCTGCAACGGGTGGACGTAGCCACGTTGCCTCCGCATGCAGACGCGCTAAAAGTCCACTGGAGCCTAAGGTTGCTCCCCGGGCTGGGTATTCCCTCGGCGTGCAACAACATTCAATACCAGCAAAAGCTGCAAGCAATTGTCAAAACCTATCTAGAGCAGCCGGGACTTGCCGAACTTACGCAGCGCTATGCCCACAACCTAGCCAACGGGCGGTTTCTCTGGCGCAACCGCCTATGCGCCGAAGCAGTGGAGATCGAAATACGCCAGGTCGATCAAGGACAGATCAAACAAACGTGGCGTTTTGATGCGCTCTCCTTTTCCTTACGAGACTTTGCAACGCCAAACCAATACCAAAAAGAGCTGATGAGCTTGGCGCAGACGATCGAAGAAGGTCTCAGAGAAAAGCCCGTCTTTCTCGAAGTCATTGCCTTTGCCCGCATGGGGGCGGGACAAGAGGTCTTCCCCTCACAAGAACTGATTCTTGACCAAAACAGCAACCAAAAAGGAAAGAAAAGCAAAACCCTCTATCAGGTCGATGGTACTGCTGCGCTCCACAGCCAAAAGATCGGCAATGCCTTGCGCACGATCGACACCTGGTACCCAGAAGCCGAAGAGCTTAACTTGGGCCCCATCGCGGTCGAACCTTACGGTTCGGTCACGTCGCGGGGAATTGCTTGTCGCCAACCTAAGCAAAAAATGGATTTTTACACCCTGCTCGACCGCTGGGTGCTCAAAGACGAGCCCCCGCCTACTGAACAACAGCATTTTGTCATCGCCAACCTCATCCGCGGCGGCGTATTCGGGGAAAGCGAGGAGTAAGCCATGACGACTGGCCCAAAACTGGACCGCTACATCGACATTCGCTTGCTTCCCGATCCCGAATTTCCCGCCACGGTGCTCATGAATGCCCTGTTTGCCAAACTCCACCGTGCCTTGGTAACGCTAAAAACGGATCAAATCGGTGTGAGCTTTCCCGATGTCGAAAACGTCGATCGCGGTTTGGGGGAACGATTGCGCCTGCATGGCGACGCCCAAATGCTGCAACGTTTGATGGAGTTAGGATGGCTTACCGGCCTGTCTGATCTCCTGAAGGTCTCAACGTTACGACAAGTGCCCGCATCCGCGCACCATCGAACCGTGCGCCGAGTGCAAGCCAAAAGCAGCCCCGAACGCCTACGCCGCCGCTGGATGAAGCGTAAAGGCTTGAGCGAAGAACAAGCGCGGGAGATTATTCCCGACTCCGCTGCCGAACGGCTCGAGCTACCTTACCTTACCTTGACCAGTCGCAGCACTGGGCAACGCTTTAGACTATTCATCGAGCACGGACCACTACTTACCGCCCCAGTCTCAGGATGGTTCAGTAGCTACGGATTGAGTTCAAAAGCAACGGTACCGTGGTTTTGATACTCTACTGAGATATAGTTTCGTCTTATAGAAAATATTTTTATCTACAAAAAAATATATAAATAAATTTACAAAAAGGGGTAAAAGCTTGCACTTAGCCATAAGCTCTTTAAAAAATTGATTTTTTTACTTTTTGACTCTAGTTCACTGCCGCGTAGGCAGCTCAGAAAAGCATATCGCCACCGGGCGAACCACTCTAGACGTTCACTGCCGCGTAGGCAGCTCAGAAATCGGGGCCAAGCCCAGCGACCCCACGACCGACGTTCACTGCCGCGTAGGCAGCTCAGAAATCCATGAGCGCGTCGACGAAACCGCGGCTTACGTTCACTGCCGCGTAGGCAGCTCAGAAATACTCGCGCACCGTACCGAACACCCAAGCCGTGTTCACTGCCGCGTAGGCAGCTCAGAAAGGCTCCTGAGCCGAGCGACACGCAAGCGCAATGTTCACTGCCGCGTAGGCAGCTCAGAAACTGCGGATGCCACACCCGTCTGGTCGTACATGGTTCACTGCCGCGTAGGCAGCTCAGAAAAAAACTTCAACCAGCTTTTCCAAGTAATGCTTGTTCACTGCCGCGTAGGCAGCTCAGAAATTGTCGTAGACGTTGCCGTACACCGGATCCACGTTCACTGCCGCGTAGGCAGCTCAGAAAAAACTAGCCGAAGAGGCCGCGAAGTACGGTGTGTTCACTGCCGCGTAGGCAGCTCAGAAAAGACCGCCGCTAGTGCTAGCGGCCTTGAACCCGTTCACTGCCGCGTAGGCAGCTCAGAAAAAGCGTGGCGCGGGTTTCCGGGCGATCGGAGGGTTCACTGCCGCGTAGGCAGCTCAGAAATCCAGCGCAGCGGTTGCCCACGAAGGCACGTCGTTCACTGCCGCGTAGGCAGCTCAGAAATGCACGTTGTTCGGATCGAGCGCGATCTTGTGGTTCACTGCCGCGTAGGCAGCTCAGAAACATCGCGCACGGCCGGCGCCGTGGTCTCGCAAGTTCACTGCCGCGTAGGCAGCTCAGAAATTCGCTCGCCGTCGCCTCGATTTCGTCTACGCGTTCACTGCCGCGTAGGCAGCTCAGAAATTCCATGTGCGCGACCTCGACCAGATGCGCGCGTTCACTGCCGCGTAGGCAGCTCAGAAAAGAGGGCACAAACCGGCCGGCTAGTACCTCAGGTTCACTGCCGCGTAGGCAGCTCAGAAATGATGGCTATCACACCACTACCACCGGCTCCTGTTCACTGCCGCGTAGGCAGCTCAGAAATGCGACCCCGACACCATCCGGGCGCTGCTTGAGTTCACTGCCGCGTAGGCAGCTCAGAAAACCGTGGGGTCGGGCAGCGTGGCCGTGAGGATGTTCACTGCCGCGTAGGCAGCTCAGAAATGGGCCGTGGGAGGTGGTCGGCCTGTCTGGATGTTCACTGCCGCGTAGGCAGCTCAGAAAACATCGAGGCCGCGCAGGTGGTGCCACTTCTTGTTCACTGCCGCGTAGGCAGCTCAGAAAAGCGGTTTTTGTGTGCATCGACACGAGCTGGGGTTCACTGCCGCGTAGGCAGCTCAGAAATGAGTGTCCGCCGCCATTCGGCGACCCGGTGAGTTCACTGCCGCGTAGGCAGCTCAGAAAAGCGGAAGCGACGCGATGGTTTCGGAGATGAGGTTCACTGCCGCGTAGGCAGCTCAGAAAATGCCCAGCAGGTTCTCGCCAAGCTGGAAACCGTTCACTGCCGCGTAGGCAGCTCAGAAAACAGGCATGACCGAAGAGCAGATGAAACTGCTGTTCACTGCCGCGTAGGCAGCTCAGAAATTCGACGCGGCTGGTTACTCCGCACTGACCTTGTTCACTGCCGCGTAGGCAGCTCAGAAATACTACACCCGCGACAACGAGCAGGTGCGCCGGGTTCACTGCCGCGTAGGCAGCTCAGAAAGAGAAGAATTGCCGCACCTGCCGCTGGTCTACGTTCACTGCCGCGTAGGCAGCTCAGAAAGCTGAAGGCGCGGGTCTCTGTCCGCACCGATTGTTCACTGCCGCGTAGGCAGCTCAGAAAAATCCTATCCCCCAAACTAAAAAAATTCCTCAGTTCACTGCCGCGTAGGCAGCTCAGAAATGAAGGACAAGCCGGAGGCCCGCGCCGAGTTCGTTCACTGCCGCGTAGGCAGCTCAGAAATAGCCCACTGCTCCGGAGTGCAGGGCTTGGACGTTCACTGCCGCGTAGGCAGCTCAGAAATGGCCGGTCTTGATTGGTTGGCCCTCGAAGTCGTTCACTGCCGCGTAGGCAGCTCAGAAAGTGCAGTCCGCTGTGCTGCAGTTCGGCGCGCGGTTCACTGCCGCGTAGGCAGCTCAGAAAAGAAGCTGTTAGGTCACGCCAGTCTTGCTACCGTTCACTGCCGCGTAGGCAGCTCAGAAAAAAACCCGCCAGAACGCGCGCTGGCGCGGGATGTTCACTGCCGCGTAGGCAGCTCAGAAAATGAACGCCCGGTCGTGGGCGCTTTTCCACAGGTTCACTGCCGCGTAGGCAGCTCAGAAAGCTCGGCCTCGCGTTTTTCGGCATCGCGCATCGTTCACTGCCGCGTAGGCAGCTCAGAAAAATGCGCACCATGTGCGCCAGCTCGTCCGCCGGTTCACTGCCGCGTAGGCAGCTCAGAAATGGCGCAGCACCCGGCGGATGAACTGATCGTAGTTCACTGCCGCGTAGGCAGCTCAGAAACAGGAGTTCGAGTGCCAGTTCGTGGATGAGGCGTTCACTGCCGCGTAGGCAGCTCAGAAAACGTGCCGACTGAAAATCGAGTCCGGCGCGGTGTTCACTGCCGCGTAGGCAGCTCAGAAACGGCCGTGCGCTCGGGCGCGCTCGCCGGTGGAGTTCACTGCCGCGTAGGCAGCTCAGAAAACGTCCTCGGCGCAGCGCAGCCCGCTTTCCCCGTTCACTGCCGCGTAGGCAGCTCAGAAAGGTATCGCCCGCTTCGAGCATCCATTGATCAAGTTCACTGCCGCGTAGGCAGCTCAGAAAGTCCCCACGAAGCGGGTGGAACTGCCCGTAGAGTTCACTGCCGCGTAGGCAGCTCAGAAATTGTAAGGGTAGGGTTTCGCGTGCGTTGAGTAGTTCACTGCCGCGTAGGCAGCTCAGAAAAACCAGCTCGCTTGCCAGCTTCGATGGCGACAGTTCACTGCCGCGTAGGCAGCTCAGAAAAATGCCTGCGCATCCGCATCCGGTAGCCGCGCGTTCACTGCCGCGTAGGCAGCTCAGAAAGCTACCTGTCGCCCGTGTTCCGGCACGACAAGGTTCACTGCCGCGTAGGCAGCTCAGAAAATCACGTTCGGTAGTGAGAATGTTTTCTTCACGTTCACTGCCGCGTAGGCAGCTCAGAAAAAGGCGCACTCGCCGCAGACCCAACGCTCGACGTTCACTGCCGCGTAGGCAGCTCAGAAATGCTCGGCCATGCGCGCAAAAGAAGCCGCCACGTTCACTGCCGCGTAGGCAGCTCAGAAAAGGCCAGCCAGTGGGAGAGCCGCCCGAACGCCGTTCACTGCCGCGTAGGCAGCTCAGAAAGAGATCAGCCGGCGGCGCGAAGTAGCGCTTTCGTTCACTGCCGCGTAGGCAGCTCAGAAACCCTTGCCGAGCGTCGCCACCTTCTTCGTCATGTTCACTGCCGCGTAGGCAGCTCAGAAATGCGCCGCGTCCGGGGTGCTGGCGCGCACCTCGTTCACTGCCGCGTAGGCAGCTCAGAAAAGTTGCGCGGCAAAACTCGTCGCGCGCAATTCGTTCACTGCCGCGTAGGCAGCTCAGAAAGGACGGCTGGCGCGACGCAGCCGACGACCCCAGTTCACTGCCGCGTAGGCAGCTCAGAAATGGGAGATGGGGTGGCGCGGGCTCGACGATCCGTTCACTGCCGCGTAGGCAGCTCAGAAAACGTCGCGCGGCAGGCCGTCGCGCACCGCGTCGTTCACTGCCGCGTAGGCAGCTCAGAAATCCTCCACCGGCATCTCGCCAAGGCCCGTCTGGTTCACTGCCGCGTAGGCAGCTCAGAAAAGGCCCTTGCCGCCCCTGTGTCAACACCGACCACAATTGACCGCTTTTCACCGATTCGAGATGTCCGGTTTTCAACGGAATGCTGCTTGGCTGCCCAGGCCGTAGGTGGTGGGCTACCTGTCTCCTTCTGGTTGGGGTAGGTTGG
>Ga0207871_100444_pt1 | contig 14964 bp, 18 predicted proteins | sample Passage260A_FD_187371 | JGI IMG/M metagenome (GOLD analysis project Ga0207871, IMG submission 187371) | Cellulose adapted compost microbial communities from Newby Island Compost Facility, Milpitas, CA, USA - Passage2 60A (SPAdes) (version 2) ...
TCGCCGATCTGGCCGGCAAGCGGATCGGCATGCTGTCCGGCGGGCAGCAGCAGCGGGTTTTCCTCGCGCGCGCCCTCGTGAACAACCCTTCGCTGCTCATTCTCGACGAGCCGACGGTCGGCATCGACGCGGAGACGCAGGAGGGTTTCTATCATCTGATCCGGCACATGCACCGGCATCACAACATCACGTTCCTGATGGTGTCCCATGACCGGGACCGGCTGGGCGATTATCTGGAGGGCGAACCCGCCGCGGTGGCGGGAAGGCTGAAATTCTATGTCCGCCACTCGCATGATCGGACGGACTGCGGGGAGACGGATTTGACCCACAGCCTGCGGGCATACCGCCGCGAGGCGGACGAGCCGGCCCTCGTCCGCTGACCGGGCGGGCCGATACGGGAGGGACGCATCGGCTTGGATTTGCTGACGATGGAATTTTTCCGGCGCGCGCTGATCGGCGGTGCGCTGATCGCGGCCTCCGGCCCGCTGCTCGGGCTGTTCCTCGTGCTGCGCCGGCTCTCGCTGATCGGCGACACGCTGTCGCACGTCTCGGTCGCCGGCGTCGCGGCGGGTTACCTGCTCGGACTCGGGTCGCCCGCGGCGGGCGGCATGGCGGCGGCGCTGCTCGCGTCGCTCGCCGTCGAGCGGCTGCGCAGGGCGTACAAGACCTACGCCGAGCTGTCGATCGCGATCCTGATGGCGGGCGGCATCGCGCTCGCGTCGCTCCTGTTCTCGCTCGACAGGGGATTCGGCGTGAACATCACGAGCTATCTGTTCGGCAGCATCTATACGCTGAACGATGCGGATCTGACGGCGATCGCCGCCGTGACGGCCGTCGTGCTGGCGGCGGTTGCGCTGCAATACAAGGAATGGTTCCTGATGACGTTCGACGAGGACGCCGCAGCGGTCGGGGGACTGCCGGTCCGGGTACTCAATCTCGGGATGAGCGTGCTGACCGCCCTCGTCATCGGCGTCTCGATCAAGATCGTCGGCGCGCTGCTCGTATCCGCGCTGCTGACGATTCCCGCCGCGTGCGGCCTGCTGGCCGCGCGCAGCTTCCGCCAGTCGGCGCTGCTTGCGGTCGGCGTCGCCGAGGCGGCGATGCTCGCCGGTCTGCTCGCCGCGGGCTTCTGGAACCTTGCGCCCGGGGCGACGGTCGTCCTGCTCCTGATCGCCGTCCTGCTCGCGACGCTCATCTTCAGGCGCAGGCTCCGCCTGTAAATCGAAGGGAGGTTCTCCGCCATGAACCTGAACGTCTGGATCGCGCTCGGCGCCGGCTTCGCATCGTTCGTCTCGCCGTGCTGCCTGCCGCTGTATCCGTCCTATCTGTCCTATATCACGGGCATATCGGTGAGCGATCTGAAGGAAGGCGACAAGCCGCGCGAGATGCGGATCCGGATGGCGGTGCACACGCTCTTCTTCCTGCTCGGTTTCTCGGTGGTGTTCTACACGCTCGGCTACGGCGTCAGCGCGTTCGCCGACTTCTTCTACGAACATTCGGATCTCATCCGGCAGATCGCGGCGCTCATCGTCATTCTGATGGGCCTGTTCCTGGCCGGCATCTTCCAGCCGAAGGCGCTCATGCGGGAATACAGGTTCCGATTCGGCGGGAGGAAGGCCGGGCTCCTCGGTTCGTTCATCTTCGGTCTCGGCTTCTCGATGGGCTGGACGCCGTGCGTCGGGCCGATCCTGGCGGCGATCCTCGGACTGCAGGCGACGTCGCCCGGCTCCTGGTTCGCGATGACGACGGCGTACGCGGCCGGCTTCGCCATACCGTTCTTCATCCTCGCGTTCTTCCTCGGATCGGCGCGGGCGTTGCTCCGCTATTCGAACGCGGTGATGAAGACCGGCGGCGTGCTGCTCGTCGTGCTCGGCATCATGCTGTTCACGGACCAGTTGACGCGCATCACCGTCTATCTGAACTCGATCACGCCGGATTGGCTGAAGTTTTAATGAAGAAACCCGCGACCGGTGGGTTTCGGGGTCACGTCAACACGTTGGCGCCGTTGGAAGGAACGGAGCCGACGTGTTCCTTTTTTTCAGGAAACGCCCTGCGTTTCCCGGCAACCGTTTTTTCGGGCGCAAACGATTCTCCCGTGACCTTCCCGACGCTTGTGTCATATAACGGATACTGCCCGGATCCCCCATGACCCGGACGATTGCGCAAACTGGCGAATTCCCTCCGGATATGATACAATGTTTACTCGTCCGGAACCGCTGCGCGAGCTACGGGCCGGCGCGACGGGGGATTCGAGGAGGTTGCCGATGGCCACGCCGAGCATGGAAGATTATCTGGAACGGATTTACCGGCTGATTGACGAAAAGGGCTACGCCCGCGTCTCCGACATCGCGGAGGGCCTGGACGTCCATCCGTCGTCCGTCACGAAGATGATCCAGAAGCTCGACAAGGACGAATATCTGATCTACGAGAAATACCGCGGTCTCGTGCTGACGGCGAAGGGCAAGCGGATCGGCAAGCGGCTCGTCGACCGGCACAAGCTGCTCGAGCAGTTCCTCGGCATGATCGGCGTCCGGGAGGAGAACATCTACCGCGACGTGGAAGGCATCGAGCATCATCTGAGCTGGGACTCGATCACGTGCATCGAGACGCTTGTCGAATATTTCAAGCGCGACCCGAAGCGGCTGGAGGATCTGGCCGCCGTAAGGCGCGAACTGGAGAGCGAATGAACGTTTCAACCTAATCATACAAACAAAAGGCGACCCGCAATCGGGCTCTGTGTCCCGACCGCGGGTCGCCGGTTTTCGGGGATCAATGGTATTTCGGCCGGTTCCCGTCGTCGTCCCGTCCGCCTTCGATCACCCGGAACGGCAGGGCCTTGCGGCGGGAGAAAGCGCCGGCGCCGGAACCGGTCTTCCGCCGGTCGCGGGCGGGCGGCTGCGGCGCCCGGTACCGGCGCTTGCGGAAGCGGTCCGGGGGGAAACGGTAGAGCAGATACACGATGCCGAACACGGCGGCGGGAATGATGAGCAGGGCGGGACGCTCCCGGAGCGTCGCGACGATGCCGACCGCGGCGAGCGTCAACAGGACGGCCGCAAGCGGGGTGATTTTTCCGCGCATGGGCGTTCCCCCTTCGTCTTCATGCATTGGCGGCGGCGGCCGGTTCCGGCCGCTCCGCGTAGCGCGCGTCGAGTTCGCGCATCCGCCGGAACGACGCGATCGAGACCTCGACCTGGTCGTCCGTCGGCTCCTTCGTCGTCAGGAGCTGCAGCCACAGACCGGGATAGCCGAGATACCGGAGCACGGGAATGTTGCGCACCGCGTTCGTGAACCGGAGCACCTCGTAGGATACGCCGAGCACGACGGGCAGCAGCAGGATGCGGATGTAAATGCGCTCCCAGATGCCGTTCCATTCGAAGATCGGCATCGAGTAGAGGATGACGCCGACGATGACCGACAGCACGATGAAGCTGCTGCCGCACCGGTAATGGAGGCGCGAGTATTTCTGCACGTTCCGCACGGTCAGTTCCTCCCCGGCCTCGTAGCAGCTGATCACCTTGTGCTCCGCGCCGTGGTATTGGAACAGGCGCTTGATGATCGGCGTGAACGAGATCGCGTACAGATAGCCGATCAGGAATAGGATTTTGATCAGGCCTTCGATCAGGTTGTGCAGCACGATATTGTCAAAGGATTTTTTGAACAAAAGCTCTTCCACGGCAGCGGGCACGGCGGTGAAGAACAGCTTGCCGAGCGCGAACGATATGACTCCCGCGGCCGCGACGCCGAAGATCATCGAGAGGCTCCAGATCGACTCTTTTTTCCCGTCTGCGGGGTTCGTCTCCGCGCCTTCTTCGCCGGCCTCGTCCTCCGCGTACCGTTCGATCGAAAAATTGAGGTGCTGCGAACCCTTTGCGCTCGCGTCGATCAGCCCGACGATGCCCCGGATGAACGGAACCTTGAGCAGCGCCTTCACCCACGGTTTGGTCGTCTTCGGCACTTCGAAAAAGACGATGTCGTTGTTTTTGCGGCGGACCGCCGTCACGTTCACGTGTCTGCCGGAGAACATGACGCCTTCGATCACGGCCTGGCCGCCGTACAGAACGGGCTTGTCTTGCGGCAAATCGCGTTCCACCTTTCCATGGCGACACCGAAATGGGATGCAGCATCATTGTACTTGATTCGGGCCGCGATTGCCACTGCCAAAGGGAGCACGGCGGGAAACGGCGGTGCGGCGGGACGGGAATGGAGGCGCGGCGGAAAAGGCATACTACATTTCCGCATGCAGCAATGCCGGAAAGGAGGTTCCGTCCGTGGCCGGCATCTGGCACGAAGCCCGCAACCGCAGGCGCAGCGGCGGGACAAACCCGTGGACGCACGCGGCTTCCGTCGGGTTCTGGGCCGGGCTGATCTGGGGACTTATCCATTGGCTGTGCGAGCTGCTCAGATTCACCTCCGTCCACGTCGGATACTGGATCGAGCCGTTCTTCCTGCGGAAGTTCCTCGTCTCGCCCGCCGGACACGCGGCCGGCATCGCGTCGTTCATCGTGTTCTCCGTCGCGGCGGCGCTCCTGTACCGGGCCCTGCTCATCCGGTTCCGCGGTCCCTGGGCAGGCATCGTCTACGGCACGGCCTGGTGGGCCGCCATATTCGGAGGACTGGGTCCGCTCTTCGGGATGACCGCCCCGCTCACCCGGATCGGCTGGAACACGATCTGGACGGAATGGAGCATCCACATGCTGTGGGGGCTTTTCATCGGCTATTCGATCGCCTTCGAATTTCATGATTCGGCGGGCGGCGAACGTGCGGACCATGACGGCAGGCGCGGGGCCGGAGACGGCGAACCCGCGGCGGCGGGTTGAGGAGGCATCGACGGGTGGCCGCTGCCCGTCGACGGCTTCCGTGAGGGCGCAAGGCCCGGGCGCGAGAGGCCCGGGCCTGCGAGGAGGTTTGGGATGAATCGGCGGACCCATGGTCCGTGGAGCGACTGTCCGGAGGCACGGAAAACAGGCAGGGGCCGGCGGGACCCGGGCGAACGCCCGGGCTTTGCGCTTGGAGCCGCCGCATCCGTGCCGTCCTGTGACGCCGGGTCCCGACCGCTTCTCAAAAGTGCCCGGATTGTGATAAAATGTCTTGTATCTTTGCGCAGGATGCATGCGAGAGGTGCAACATGCCCAAAATTTTGGTGCTGAACGGACCGAACCTGAACATGCTCGGCGTCCGGGAACCCGATGTCTACGGGACGGTCACGCTCGAGTCGATCGAAGCGTCGCTGCGCGAGGCGGCGGCCAGGCTCGGTGTCGAGATCGAATGCTTCCAGTCGAACCACGAAGGCGCCCTGATCGACCGGATCCATGCGTCCTTCGGGCGGGTGGACGGCATCCTGATCAACCCGGGCGCGCTGACGCACTACAGCTACGCGCTGCGCGACGCGCTCAGCGCCGTCGCGCTTCCGGTCGTGGAAGTGCATCTGTCGAACATCCACAGGCGCGAACCGTTCCGGCACGTCTCGGTCATCGCGCCGGTCGCCGTCGGCCAAATCGCCGGCTTCGGCGCGTTCGGCTACGAGCTGGGGCTGATGGCGCTTGTCCGGGAGATCGGGGCGCGGGCCGGTTCCGGGCGCGAAGGGGCGTGAAGCGATGAACACGGGCAGACGGATCACCGCGCTGCGCGCGGAAATGGAGAAGGCCGGCGTCGAGGCGATGCTCGTCGCTTCCGGCGTCAACCGCCGCTACCTGAGCGGCTTTACGGGCACGAGCGGCGCGCTGCTGTTCACACCCGGCGGCCAATATCTGCTAACGGACTTCCGCTACATGACGCAGGCGCCGGCCCAGGCGCCCGATTACCGGGTCGTCGAGCACGCGCCGGAGATGATGGACACCGTGAAGGAATTGCTCGCCGAAGCGGGCGTGAAGAGGCTCGGCTTCGAGGAGCGGCACGTCTCGTACGCCGACTGGGCGTCCTGGTCGAAGAAGCTTGCGCCGGTCGAGCTCGTGCCCCTGGACGGGCTTCCCGAGAAGCTCCGGGTGAGGAAGGACGAGGACGAGATCGCCGTGATCCGGCAGGCGGCGAAGCTTGCGGACGCGGCCTACGCGCACATCCTCCATTTCGCCCGTCCGGGCGTGACCGAACTGGATCTGGCCGCCGAGCTGGAGGCGTTCATGCGCAAGAACGGCGCCTCCGGCCCGTCGTTTGACACGATCGTCGCTTCCGGCGAGCGGTCGGCGCTGCCGCACGGCGTCGCCGGCACCCGCAAGCTGCAGCCGGGCGAGTTCGTGACGTTCGATTTCGGCGCGCTCTATCAGGGATATTGCTCCGATTTGACGCGCACGATCGTCGTCGGCGAGCCGACCGACCGGCACCGGGAAATCTACGGGATCGTGCTCGAGGCGCAGGAGCACGCCCTGGCCAACATCCGGTCGGGCATGACGGGACGCGAGGCGGACGCCTTGACGCGGGACGTCATCGCAAGGTATGGTTATGGTGAGTTTTTCGGACACGGCACGGGCCACGGCATCGGTCTGGAAATCCACGAGGCGCCCAGACTGTCGCGGCACAGCGACGCGGTGCTCGAACCCGGCATGGTCGTGACCGTCGAGCCCGGCATCTACATTCCGGGTTTCGGCGGCGTGCGGATCGAGGACGACGTCGTCATCACCGAGTCCGGTATCGAGGTCTTGACCTCATCCCCGAAAGCGTTTTTCGCGACGGGATAGGCTTACAGGCTATAGGGCCGGCGGAGCCGGCGCAAATGTGCAGGGAGGAAGAGAACCGTGATCAACGTCAACGATTTCAGAACCGGTCTTACGATCGAAGTGGACGGCGAAATCTACTCCGTCCTCGAATTCCAGCATGTGAAGCCGGGCAAGGGCGCGGCGTTCGTCCGCTCGAAGCTGAAGAATCTGCGCAACGGAAACCTCGTGGAAAAGACGTTCCGCGCGGGCGAAACCGTGAACCGGGCGCAAATCGAGAACCGCGAGGTGCAGTACCTCTACAATTCCGGCGACGAATACGTCTTCATGGACAACGAGACGTTCGACCAGTTCACGCTCGACCGGAAGCAGCTCGAATGGGAAATCAACTTCCTGAAGGAAAACATGAACGTCAACATCCAGTTCTATCAGGGCGAGATCATCGGCATCAGCCTGCCGAACAGCGTTCCGCTCACGGTCGTCGAGACGGAGCCCGGCGTCCGCGGCAACACGGCCACGAACGCGACGAAGAACGCGAAGCTCGAGACCGGGCTGATCGTGCAGGTGCCGCTCTTCATCAACGAAGGCGACGTGCTCCTGATCGATACCCGCGAAGGCAAATACATTTCCCGCGCGTAAAGCTTCGGGGACGGGCCGTCCGGAAAAGCCGGACGGCTTTCTCGTGCGTTCCGGAAGCTTCGCCCGCCGGCGGCGTCCGCGTCCACGGCGACGCGCGCAGGGTACGGGAGGCGGCCGGAGCGCGATGAATTTTGATCTATGCCGCGCATGCGCCTGATGTTATAATATTGAACTGTATGTTCATGCGATTGATTCGATAGGAGTGAGACGGCTTTGTCGTTGATCGTGATGAAATTCGGCGGCAGCTCGGTCGGCACGCCCGAACGGATGCGGCGCGTCGCGGAGCGCATCCTCGCGAGGCGCGCGGAGGGCCACGACATCGTCGTCGTCGTGTCGGCCATGGGCGATACGACGGACGATCTGATCGACCTTGCGAAACAGCTCAACCCGAACCCGCCGGCGCGCGAGATGGATATGCTGCTGACGACCGGGGAACAGGTGTCGATCGCCCTGCTGGCGATGACGATCCAGGCGATGGGAGGCGACGCGGTGTCGCTGACCGGCTGGCAGGCCGGCATCTCGACGGAGCCGGTGCACGGCCGCGCGAGGATCGCCGACATCGCGCCGAGCCGGATCCATGAGGGGCTCAAGGCGGGTCGCATCGTCATCGTCGCGGGATTCCAGGGCGTGACGGCGGACGGCGAGATCACGACGCTCGGCCGCGGCGGTTCGGACACGACGGCCGTGGCGCTGGCGGCCGCCCTGAAGGCCGATCTGTGCGAAATCTATACGGACGTCGACGGCGTCTACTCGACCGACCCCCGGATCGTGCGCAACGCCCGCAAGCTGGATGCCATCACCTACGACGAGATGCTGGAGCTCGCCCATCTCGGTGCGGCGGTGCTTCATCCGCGCGCCGTCGAATACGCGAAGCAGTACAATGTGACGCTCGTCGTCCGCTCGAGCTTCACGGACCGCGAAGGAACGCAAGTGAAGGAGGAAGCAGCGATGGAAAAGGGCATCGTCGTCCGCGGCATCGCCTATGACAAGAACGTGGCCCGCATCAGCATCATGGGCGTGGAGGACGTGCCGGGCGTGCTGGCGAAGGTGTTCGGCGCCCTCGCCGAAGCCGGCATCAACGTCGACATTATCGTGCAAAGCGGCGTGCAGGACGGCAAAGCCGATTTCTCGTTCACGGTCTCCGGCGAGGATGTGGACGCGGCGATGCACGTCATCGAACAGGTTCGGAGCATCGTTCCCTACCGCGAAGCGACGAGCGAGAGCGGCCTCGTGAAGGTGTCGATCGTCGGCGCGGGAATGGTGTCGAATCCCGGCGTCGCCGCGCAGATGTTCCAGACGATCAGCAGCCTCGGCGTCAACATCAAGATGGTGAGCACGTCCGAGATCAAGGTGTCCTGCGTCATCGGCCCGGAGAAGTTCGAGGATGTCGTCCGGGCGCTGCATACCGCCTACGGCCTCGACACGAACGAGGAGGCGTTCGTCGGCGGCCCGCAGGTGCGCCGCTGATCCCCGCATGATGCATGAAACCGTCCGCCTTGCGCAGCGGACGGTTTTTTCATGCCCGGGATCAGGTCACCCGGTCCGCGATGAACGTGAACAGCTTGTACAGGATGACGGTGATGCCGGCCGCCATGAGGGGGCCGACCGGAATGCCGCGCAGGAAGACGATCCCGAAGATCGAGCCGATGACCATGCCGACGATGAGGCGCGGGTCGAACCGGAGCATTTCCAGTCCCTTGCCGTTCACGTAGGTGGCGAGGGCGCCGCCGAGCAGCGCGAGCCATCCCGGCCAGGACGAGAAGGCGGCGAGCATTTCCTTCCATTGAATGCGCCCCGTCGCGAACGGCACGAGCACGCTGAACGTCAGGAACAGCAGGCCGAGTTCGAGCCCGCGCCGCTCGAGCAGCGGCAGGAACCGCTCCAGGTGGACGAGCTTGATGATCAGCAGCATGCAGGCGGCCGTCGAGATGATGGGACTTCGGCCGATGATGCCGATGATGATCAGGCCGACGAGGATGATTTCACCGGTCACGGACGCTCTCTCCCGAAGCCGCGGGGATTTTCGGATGGCGCGGTTCATCGGCCTGCGGCGCCGCGCGCGCTCGGCGGCGGCGAAGCCGGCCGCCGGACCCGCGATCGGCGGCTTCGTTCCATTGTATGTCCAAGCCTCCGCCGGCATGCCTCTGCGGCCGGCTTCATCCCGGCGTTCCGGCCGGTTCGCGCATCCGCCCCGGTCAGGGCGCCGTTCGTCAAGCGAAGACATGGCGTCCATCCCGTCACATGCGGATTCTGCGCCGCGCGGTCCGTCACGGCCGGCCCGGCACGCCTCCGCCCGGATCGCGGAGCGTGCGGCGCGTCGGATTGCCGCCGCACCGGTCAAATCGCGTAGTCGCAGAACGCGGGCTCCCGCTGCAACATGAAGGTGTCGTTCCTCAGGGCCCGTCGCATCGCCTCCAGCGCCAGCACGTCGCCGGGAGCGATGTTGCCGAGGTGGACGTTCGGTCCGAGCTCGCGGATCAGAAACACCTGCTGCTCCTTCCGCGGCGCCTCCCACATGAGCCGGTCCGCGCGCGGAATCAGCCGGATGATCCGCTCGAACAGCGCCCGGTCCGGACGGCCGTCCCCGCCGAACAGGCCGACCGTGCCGGATTCCCGCGCCTCGATCGTCACGAGCTCGGCGCCCGCTTCCCAATCCGCTTCGGCCGTCGCCCGGAGCGCCTCCGGATCGATTGCCGAGCCTTCCGCCTTCTTTCCGTATTCCGCGAAAACCTTCAGCCCGCGCGCCCTTCCTTCCCGGATGAGCTCCGTCCGTCTTCTCCTCCCGAGTTCGATCGTCCCTTCCGACACTTCGACCCCGTCGAAGCCGAGGCCGCACACCGCGTCAAAGAACGCGGCCTCCGCACCCTGCCGGACCGCCGTCTCCAGCAGCGTGCCCCCGGGCATGACGGTGATGCCGTGCCGCCGGGCGTAGCCGATTTTCCTGAGCAGCAGTTCGTCCGGATAGAGCACGGACGTGCCGAACCCAAGCTTGATGACGTCGACGTAGGCGCCGGCCGAATCGATCAGGTCGCACCAGGCATGCCAGCCGAGGCCCCGGTCGATCACCATCGTCTTGCCGCCCGTTCGCGCGGAGGACGCCGCCGCGGATGCGGCGCCTCCCGCCGGATGCCTTGCGTCCGCGCGCCCGCCGGACGGGTCGCGCAGCTCGGGGATCCACGCCCCGTGTAGGGTCTGTCTCATGATCCGACTCTCCTTGCGTCGCTGATTTCGCGAGCAATATATGCGCAGGCGGGCGGGCGGGTGCCCGTCATGGGGAGGGACGACCCGTCATGAGGAGGGACGAGCCCGCATACAGTGTAGCGGACGGCCGCCGCAAGAACGCGGCCGGGCGGAGGTGGTCCGCATGATCGACCGATTCGTGCTCGCGATGGCGACGCTCCGGCTCCTGTCGGGAAGCATCGAGATGCTGGCGGCGCTCGTCATGCTCCGGCTCAACGAGGTGGACAAGGCGCTCGTCGTCAATTCGTCGCTCGCGCTGGTCGGGCCGTGCGTGCTGATCGCGACGACGGCCGTCGGGCTGGCGGGGCTGGCGGACAGGCTGTCTCCCGGGAAGCTCGCGTGGATCGCGGTCGGCGTCGCCTGCCTGCTGATCGGCATCCTGAAGCGATAGCCCGGCCGGCCCGGCGGGACGGGCCTGGCATATTCCGCGTCTCGGGCGGCATATAGATGAGACAAGTACCGCAGCGGCAAGCGGACGAGGGGGGAACGCCATGCTCGACGGCTTGCTTGCGCTTCTGCCCGCGGAACTCGCCGCGCTGATCCGCGCCCTGCCCGCCTCCGTGCTGAACGGGCTCGAGGAGATCCGCGTCCGGCAGGACAGGCCGCTCGAGATCGGCCATGCCGGGGGCTTCGCCTATGTAACGCCGGCCGGAACCGTCACCACCGATCCGGCGGGCGGCTGGCGGCCGGACGCCGGACTGTGCGCCCGGCTCCTCGAGCGGATCACGAACCATTCGCTGTACGCGATGGAGGAGGAGCTGCGCCGCGGCTACGTGACGGTGGCCGGCGGCCACCGGATCGGCCTGGCGGGCAGGACGGTGCTCGAAGGCGGAGCCGTGCGGGGCCTGCGCGACATCGGCGCCTTCAACATCCGGATCGCGCGCGAAACCAGGGGCGCATCCGCGCGGCTGCTGCCGCACATCGCCGACCGCGTGCGCCGCAGCGTGCTGTCGACGCTGATTGTCGCGCCGCCGCAGCAGGGGAAGACGACGATGCTGCGCGACATCATCCGGTCCGTCAGCTACGGCGATTGGCCGATGCCCGAGGCGCGGAGCTGGCCGGCGCGCAAAGTGGGCGTCGTCGACGAGCGGTCCGAGATCGCCGCATGCGTCCGGGGCGTGCCGGCGTTCGACGTCGGGCCGCGCACGGACGTGCTGGACGCCTGTCCGAAGGCGGAGGGCATGATGATGCTGCTGCGCTCGATGTCGCCCGAGCTGCTCGCCGTCGACGAGATCGGCCGGCCGGAGGACGCGGAGGCGATCCGCGAGGCGGCGCACGCGGGCGTGCCGGTCATCGCGACGGCGCATGCGAACGACCTGGAGGACGCGCGCGGCCGGACGACGATCCGCCGGCTCATCGACGAAGGCGCGTTCGCGGCCGTCGTCGAGCTGAGGCGGCGCGGCGCGGACATCGCGTTCCGCGTCGTGCGGCCGGGCCCGGCGGCGCGCGAGCCGACGCGCAAGGCGGGAGGCGCGGGAGCATGCTGAAGCTGGCCGGCGCGATGCTCGTGCTCGTATCCGGCACGCTGATCGGCTTCCGCCAGGCTGCCCGGTACGCGGACCGAACGGCGCAGATCCGCGATCTGCTCCACGCGCTGCAGCGGCTTGAGACCGAGATCGGCTTCGGCCACACGCCGCTTCCCGAAGCGCTCGGGCGGGCCGCCACGGGCGCGGCGGAGCCGGTCGCCGCGATCTTCATCCGCACGGCGGAGCGGCTTCGGGCGGACGGCGCCAGCGTCCGCGACGCCCTGCGCGCGACGGTCGCGGAAGTCTGGCCCCGGACCGCGATGCGCGAACCGGAGCGGGCGGCGCTCACAAGGCTCGGCGACGCGCTCGGCATCAGCGACCGGGAGGACCAGATCCGGCATCTGCGGCTTGCGGCCGCGCTGCTTGCGGCGGAGGAAGCCGGGGCGCGGGACGAACAAATCCGGTACGGCAAGATGTGGAGAAGCCTCGGCTTCATGGCGGCGCTGCTCGTCGTCATTCTCATGTTGTAGCGGGAGGCCGGGCAATGGGTATCGACGTCAGCGCCATTTTCCAGATCGCGGGCATCGGGATCATCATCGCGATGATCCATACGGTGCTCAAACAGATGGGCAAGGAAGACATGGCGCACTGGGTAACGCTGATCGGATTCGTGGTCGTGCTGTTCATGGTCGTCCGGCTGCTGAACGATCTGTTCCGGGAGATCAAGGCGATCTTTCTGTTCCAGTAGCCGGCCAAGCACAATCAAGCGGGTGAACGCGCGTGGACATCATCCAACTCGTCGGACTCGGGCTGGTGGCGGCGGTGCTCATTCTCGTCGTCCGGGAACAGAAACCGTTGTTCGCGTTCCTCCTCGCGGCGTTCACCGGGCTGTACGTATTCCTCGAGCTGGCGGGACGGATCGAGGAAGTGATCGCGATGCTCCAGCGGCTGGCCGACCGTTCGGGCATTCCGAACGTCTGGCTCGAGACGGTGCTGAAGATCATCGGCATCGCCTACATCGCCGAATTCGGCGCGCAGATCGTGCGGGACGCGGGCCAGGAGAGCGTGGCGTCGAAGATCGAGGCCGCGGGCAAGGTGTTCATCCTCGTGATGGCCATCCCGATCATCGGCGCCATCATCGAGATGGTCATCGGGATGCTGCCCGAAGGGAGGTAAGGCGCGTGCGCCTGCTGCTGGCGCTCACCGTCCTCTGGCTCCTGTTCGCCGCCGCGCCGGCTTCGGCGATGCCCGGCGCGGAAGGCGCCGGACCGGAGGAAGACCGCGCGGACGGGGGACTCACGCGCCGGCTGACGGAGGAGCAGCTCGAAGCGATCGACACCGGCGCGATCGAGGCGTACTGGAACCGGCTGATGCGCGAATACGGCGGTTTCTTCCCGGACCGCAAGCCGCCGGGTTTTGCGGACCTCCTCAGGCCCGACGGCGAAACGCTCGACATCGGCGCCGCGCTGACCGGAATCGTCCGCTATCTGCTGTACGAAGTGATCCAAAGCGGACGGCTGATCGGCACGATCGTGCTGCTCACCGTGTTCTGCATGATTCTCGAGACCGTCCAGTCCGCGTTCGAGCAGGGGGCGGTCAGCCGGGCCGCCTACGCCGTCGCCTTCATGGTGCTGCTCGTGATCGCGGCGAACAGCTTCAACGAGGCGTTCGGCTACGCGAGGGAGGCGATCGGCGGCATGATCGAGTTCATGATCGCAATGGTGCCGCTCCTGCTCACGCTGCTCGCCTCGACGGGCAGCGTCGTCACCGTGACGGTCATGCATCCGCTCATCGTGTTCACGATCTACGCGGTCGGCACCCTGATCCAGGCGATCGTGTTCCCGCTGCTGTTCTTCTCGGCGGTGCTGCACATCGCAAGTTCCCTGTCCGAACGGTTCAAGGCGACGCAGCTCGCGGATCTCATGCGCGCGGTCGGCGCCGGAACGCTCGGCGTCCTGCTGACCGTCTTTCTCGGCGTCATCGCGGTGCAGGGCGCGGTCGGTTCGGTGACGGACGGCGTGGCGCTCCGCACCGCCAAGTTCGTCACCGGCAACTTCGTGCCGGTCGTCGGCCGGATGTTCTCGGACGCGGCCGACGCCGTGCTCAGCGCGTCGGTCATCGTGAAGAACGCGGTCGGCATCGCGGGCGTCGTGATCCTGCTCTTCCTGTGCCTGTTCCCGGCGGTGAAGATCGTCGTGCTCGCCGTCATCTACCGGCTGTCGGCGGCCGTGCTGCAGCCGCTCGGACCGAGCCCGATCGCGTCCTGCCTCGAGGCGATCGGCAAGACGATGGTCCACGTGTTCGCCGCCGTGGCGGCGGTCGGCATGATGTTCTTCCTCGCCGTCGCCGTCATTCTGGCCGCCGGAAACGCGGCGCTCATGATCCGCTGAACGGGAGTGCGCCGGACGGGGGGAGGCATGCCGCATGATGGCGTGGCTGAACGACTGGATCAAACAGATCCTCACGGTTCTGCTCCTGGCGGCGGTCGTCGACCTGCTCGTTCCCGGCAAGGCGTACGAGCGGTACACGCGGCTCGCGCTCGGCCTCATCATCCTGGCGGCGATGCTCGGCCCGGTGCTGAAGCTCTTCAGGGAAGATCCGGAGCGGCTCATCGAACGGAGCCTCGCGGGCTGGAGCGCGTCGGCGGACCGTTCGTCCGCGCGCATGCCGGGACTGGAAGCGATCCGGAGCGAAGCCGAAGCGCTGCGCGGACGGCAGGAGCGGCAGGCCGCGGAACTGGCCGCGGAAGCACTCGAGGCGTCGATCCGCGAGGCGGTGAACCGGCTGAACGGACCGAGGGCACGGGACGTCCGGGTGGAGCTCGCCGAAGGCCGCGGCGGACCGGAGATCGCTTCGGTCTCGATCGTGCTCGAGGCGGCGCGGGACCGGGAGACGGAAGACGAACCGGGGGGCGGACACGTCCCGGCGGCCGGCTCGGAGGACGGAACCGTGCGGCCGATCCGGATCGGACC
>Ga0207871_100447_pt1 | contig 14909 bp, 12 predicted proteins | sample Passage260A_FD_187371 | JGI IMG/M metagenome (GOLD analysis project Ga0207871, IMG submission 187371) | Cellulose adapted compost microbial communities from Newby Island Compost Facility, Milpitas, CA, USA - Passage2 60A (SPAdes) (version 2) ...
ATGGAGAAGCGGACGAGCCACAGAAGCCCAAGACCTTGACCGTTGCATGAGCCGGGGCGGGCAGCGCCGCAGTGTTGGGGGCGGTAGTCGGGGGAGCGCACAGACCGAACGGAGGACAGACGATGACCGTGGCGGTGGATATTCGCGTTCCGATGGGGTTGCCGCTCCCGGCCTTGATCGACTTCATCCGCGGCTGTGAGGAGGCCGGTTTCCACGGGGTGGGCCTCCATGACCACCACCACATCGGCCGCGATTGCTATGTGGTGCTGGGTATCGCCGCGGCCAGCACGTCGCGGCTGTCGCTCTACCCGGTCACGTCCAACACGGTCACCCGGCATCCGCTGGTGCTCGCGGCGCTGGCCAACTCGCTGGCGGAGGTCGCCCCCGGGCGTACCTGCATTACCCTCGGCCCCGGCTTCCTCTCGGTCGAGGCCGCCGGGGAGTCGCGCGCGGCGATCGACGACCTGCGCCGGGCCGTGTGCGCCATCCGGGCACTGCTGGCCGGGGAGACGGCTGAGTTCAAGGGCGTTCCGGTACGCCTCCGCAACCACCCGTCTGGGAAGCTGCCGGTACTGCTGACCGCATCTGGGCCGCGCCTGCTCGAACTCGCCGGGGAGGTCGCCGACGGCGCGGTCATGCTGGTGGGGCTCGACCCGCAGATGGTCGCCGCCGCCCGGCGCCACCTGGCCGCCGGCGCCGAGCGCGCCGGGCGCAACCCGAAGGATCTCTTGGAGATCTTCATCACCCCGATCGCGGTCGGCGACCGGGCGGTGATGTGCCAGTGGCCGCGACAGTGGTTCCGCCCCGGGCAGCCCTGGCTCGAGTACCCGAGCCGCTCGAACCTCCACTGGCTGCGGTACGCCGGGATCGACCTGCCGCCGGGACACAACCCGGCGTCGATCTCCGAGGCCCAGGCCGAGGCGATCTGCGATCGGCTCGGCCTGTTCGGCCCGGCCGAGTACTGCGCCGAGCGGCTGCTGCGGGCGCAGGAAGAGGCCGGGGTCGAGCGCGTCTTCCTCTTCCCGGCGCACACCGCGGCGACGAGCTACGAGCTGCCCTGGGCCGAGGTGGAAGCGTTCCGCCGCGTGATCGGCCCCCGCCTGCGCGCCTGAGGGGGCGGTCCGTCGGCGGCACTGGCTGCACGTCAGCCTCCGAACTCGAACCAAAGTCCCGGCCGGCGCCCTTCCCGCGCGGACCAGCGTCGTGTTACTGTTCCCGCAGCGCGCGTGGCACCGCTTCGGCGAGTAGTTCGCATGAGCAACGTCTCCGAGCGCACCAGGACGGTACACCAAAACGAATTGCCGCTCTCGCTCTTCATCGGCGACGTGACCATTGAGGTGCCGACCCCTGCCGGCATCACCAGCTTCGCTGTTGAGGTCGAAGAGCGGCTCACCGATCGAGGCAAGATCGTCGTCCGTATATCCGGCAGCGATGCGGACGACCTTACCCGCCTCACCGGTGCCACCGTGACCGCCGTCGTGTCCCGCACGCTGGCTGCACCGCTTGTCGCAACCGCCGTCGTCGACCGCGTGCTGTCCGGCGACCCCGTGCGTCTCGTCCTCCGACGCACCACACCCTGGCGGCCGAGGCAGCGCCGCGAGGCTGTGCGCCTCGATATCGTGATCCGGCCGCAATCCGTCGCTCGCATCACGCCGGACGGCGAGGAGCCCATCGATGCGCGGATCATCGATCTCAGCGCGACGGGCGTGCGGCTCGAATCGGCTACCAGCCTCGATCGAGGCGAACGCCTGCACCTTGTCTTCTCCCTCCCCACCACGCCGACGCCCTTCGACACCGTCGTCGAGGTGATGCACTGCCAGGAGCGCCCCGACGGGCTCCAGCGCCCCTGGCAACTCGGCTGCCGATTCGTCGATCTCGACAAGCGGGTGAGCGAGGCGATCTTCCGCTTTATCTTCGAGGAGCAGCGCCGCCGGCTCCGGCGACGTCGCGACCACTAGGCCGGGCCCGCTCGACGACGGGGCAGACCCGGCATGCCGATCACCCCTTACCGGTAGCGAAGAGGTGGAACAAGCCACCGGGCTGCGTGTCGCCGGCCTTGACAGTCCTCGCTATCACCTGTAAGGTTATCCTGACACATGGCGGAGTCATTTGTCCCCTATGCGACGAGCGGGGAAGGGCTCCGGGTCGGCTGACCACCTGGACGAGCGCGACCGCGACGAGCGGGAGGAGAGGGCAGCGTGAACGCCCCGGCACCGGGCGCATCATCCACCAGACAACGCCTCACGGCAGCACGCCGGCTGGGGGCGAAGCGCCGCATCGTCCCGCCGCTCCAGGTCGTGGTCACGCTCGGCGCCGCGGCCCTCTTTGGGCTGGCGTACCTGCTCTCAGACGAGTTCCGCGCCGAGGTTGGGGCGATCGCCGCCATCCTGGGGCGAGGCGATGCGGAGGGGCTGCGGCACTACATTCTCTCCTACGGCCTGTGGGCACCCGTTGCCTCCCTCGCCCTGATGGTCGTCCAGGCGCTGGTGGCGCCTGTGCCGTCGTCGCTGGTGTCGTTCGCCAACGGGCTGGCCTTCGGCGTCGGCTGGGGCTGGGCGCTGAGCGTTGCTGGACATACGCTGGCGGCCGGCGTGTGCTTCTGGCTGATGCGAGCGCTCGGCCGGGGGCCCATCGAGGCCGTCGTGGGCCGCGGCTGGCTGGAGTCGGCCGACCGCTGGTTCGCCCGCTGGGGAACCGCCGCCATCCTGATCACGCGGCTGGTGCCCGGCGTCGCCTTCGACGCCGTCTCCTTCGCTGCCGGGCTGACCGGGATCCGGTTCGACCGGTTCCTGGCCGCGACGGCGATCGGGGTGGCCCCGTGGCCCTTCCTCTCCGCCTACATCGGCCCGCGCCGCTACTCACCCCGTCTGAATGTCGCCCGCGATCACCGGGCTGGCCGTGGGCGGGTGCGCCCTGGTCGGCTCGTGGAGAAGTGCAGGTGGCAGTATGCGGCGCCGGTCTCACCGTTGCGATGAGGCCGGCGCGGTGATGGCCGGATGTTGATGAACGGTCAGCGGACGGCGCGCGCCGCGGCGGCGACCAGGGCGACGGTCTGGTCGACGATCGCCTTGCGGTACTCCTCGAACACCGGGTCGGTGATCGCGGCCCGGTCCTCCGGGTAGACCAGCGATGCGATATGCAGGTGCCCGCCGGGGAGGTCATGCCGGCCGAGCGCCAGCCGCAGGCGGTTGGAGCGGTACATGCTCTCGTTGGAGAGGTAGTTGCCGCCACCGCCGGCGCAGGCGGCGTCGCCCGGATGCGGGCCGTCCTCGCGGGTGATGCAGGAGCCGACACCGGGGTTGCTCGGGTCGGGCCAGACGCGCACGCGCGTGTTCAGGAAGACGGGCCAGGGACCGGTGCCGGCGTCGATCATGGCCTGGTAGGGCAGCGTTGTCTCGATGAACCAGGTCGGCTCCGGGGTCTGCGGCCAGTTCGCGGCCAGCGGGATCATGCCCTGGCTGCTGACGTCGTTGTTGTCCAGGCTGCCGCCGCGCCAGTTGCCGGCCCACTGCTCGATGGCCATCTGGCGCGCCCCGCCCTGGCTGATCGTCATCATCAGATCGACCTGCCGCGGCCCCTCCATGAGGTGAGGGCCGAAGGCGTCCTCGACGATGCCCTCCTCGAAGGCACCCCAGAGCACCGGGAAGATCACCGCCTGGACGAAGGCCGGGCCGCTGTCGGTCTTGATGAGCAGGCCGTCGAGCTGCAGCGCGCTGGCGCCGGAGGGGTTGGAGCGGCGCGGCTCCTGGTTCAGGGTGTAGGGATCGAAGCCGCTGACAAGTACGCGCTTGACCCCCGCGCCGGCCGGGAAGTCGACCGAGGTGATGCCCCGCGAGGTGTACTCGAGCAACTTGATCAACTCAGCACGCGCCTCGTCGCTGAGTGGAAAGGCCGGCGCCCACTGCCGCAGTGCCCGGGTCATGCTCAGGCGCGCCCAGTAGAGCGGCCGGTCGTCGTAGCGGTCGAGGTCGCCGTGGGCGGGGCCGCGCCCCTGAGCGCGGTCGACCGCCGCCCGCCACAGCGCCGTGCCCTGCGTGCGGACCATGTTCTCGGCCTGCTGCAGGTTCGGCGCCCGGCAGAGGCTGGTGATGAACTGGTCCACGAAGCGATCGAACCCACTGCGGGCAAGGATCTGCTGCGAGGCGGGCTCCGTCCCGCCCTCCGGAATCGCCTCCAGGCGCGTCTCTTCAACCGTCACGGGCAAGCTCTCGTCGAAACACTGGGCTGCTACCGGCCCCGAAGGGGCAGCGACCGCAGTCGCCGCGAGGGAGAGTACCAGACTCATGACAAGGAGGATAGTCCACACCGTCGCGCGGAATCGGGAATGCGCCATCGATCTCCCCTTCCCTCATCGTTGAAACCACGGTCGATCGGGGACGACGGCTACGCCGTGCCCGTAGGGGAGTCCGTCCCTCCTTTCGCAATGGTTGCTGTGAGACGACACGCCGATCAGACCCTGCTGGCCTCAGAGGGCATGAGTTGGAAGCGTGTGAAGACAGCATAGGGATTGACGGGATATCGTACAAGATCCTGGCTACTTGCCTAACCCAAATTACCTAGGAAGGCATAGCCTGAAGGTCCTGGCGACGGTCCGGTGAGGCGGGGAAGCACTGCCGGGCCGTCGCAGCACCGCGTTGTTCGCGTCTTGACGGCTTTCGCGACGCGGTGCTATTCTGGGACAGGCCTAACAATCGAGTGATTCCTGCGCGTTCGGCACGTCCTACCGTTTCCGTTACCCATCCAAGCCTTGCGGTCCACGCTGCCGCGCCGTGTAGAGGGCTTCCGAGCCCCATCCGACCGTTTCCGGCGTGACCGGGCGCGCGGGTGGATCAGGTAGAGGAGCTCCAAGCGTGGCATCATCGACGCAGCCGCTCGCGACACCCAGCGAGGCCCGCCAGGCGATCCGCTCCGGTCAGATGCGCGGCCATACGGCCGCGGCCGCGCCAGGCTACGCGCAGGCAAACCTCGTCGTCCTGCCACGCGACCTCGCCTACGACTTCCTCGTCTTCTGCCATCGCAACCCCAAACCGTGCCCGCTGCTCGACGTGACCGACCCCGGCTCCCCCGAGCCGGCTCGCGTCGCCCCCGGGGCCGACCTGCGAACCGACCTGCCGCGCTACCGGGTCTACCGGCACGGGGAGCTGGTCGAGGAACGAGACGACCTGCTCGACCTCTGGCGCGACGATCTGGTGGCCTTCCTGCTGGGGTGCTCCTTCACCTTCGACGCCCTGCTGGTCGAGGCCGGGGTACCGGTGCGACACCTGGGCTGCGGCAGCAACGTGCCGATGTACCGGACGAATCAGGAGTGCGTCCCGGCGGGGCGCTTCGCCGGGCCGCTGGTCGTCTCGATGCGGCCGATCCCGCCGGAGCACCTCGTGCGGGCGGTGCAGGTGACCTCACGCTTCCCGTCGGTGCACGGCGCGCCGGTGCACATCGGCGACCCGGCAGTGCTCGGCATCACCGATCTGGCACACCCGGATTGGGGAGACCCGCCGGTCATCGAGCCGGGGGACGTCCCGGTCTTCTGGGCGTGTGGGGTCACCCCGCAGGCGGTGGCGATGAACGCCAGGCCGGAACTGATGATCACCCACGCGCCCGGGCACATGTTCATCACCGACGTTCCCGTCACGTCACTCGCGGTGTTCTGAGGCCGGCACTTCAGGAGTACAGAAGATCCCGAGCGGTTCGATTGGTCCGGCAGACGACCTAGAGCGAGGAGGGACGATGGACCACGAGCGTGCGACCCAGGGGATCGGAGACAAGGCGCTCGACGGGCGGCTTTCGCGGCGCCGGCTGCTGCGCCTGTTCGCGGCCGGAGCAGCGGTGCCGGCCATGAGCCTGCTGGCGGCCTGCGGTGAGGCCTCGGTCGGAGAGAGCGGCGGCAGCAGCGGTGGTCAGGCGGCTCCGACGGCGACCACGGCCGGCTCCGGCGCGTCCTCGGGCGGCAGTCCGGCCGCGTCGCCCACCAGCCAGGGTGGTACCTCCCCGTCGGGGCCGGTGCGCATCGGGGTGATCCTCCCGCTCAGCGGCGTGGCCGCCAGCGTCGGAGCCGATGAGAAGGTCGCGGTGGAACTCGCCGTGAAGATCGTCAACGAGGAGACGCCCGACCTGGCCCTGCCGCTGGCAGCCACGGCGGGGCTGCCCAACCTGGGCGGGGCCACGGTCGAACTGGTCTTCGCCGACAGCCAGGGCAAGGCAGAGGTCGGCCAGTCGGAGGCCGAGCGGCTGATCAACCAGGAGAACGTCATCGCCCTCTTCGGCTGCTACCAGAGTGCCGTGACCAAGACGGCCAGCGCCGTCGCCGAGCGGGCCGGCATCCCCTTCATGAACGGTGATTCGTCGTCCCCGGCACTGACCGAGAGCGGCTACCAGTGGTTCTTCCGCACCTCGCCCCACGACGGCGACTTCTCCAAAGCCATTATGGCGTTCATCCGGGCCATGGCCGATGAGAAGGGTGCGGACGTCAGCACCGTGTCGCTGCTGTACGAGGACACCGACTTCGGCGTGAACAGCGCCAAGGCCCTCACCGATGAGGCCGAGGCGCACGGCCTCCAGATCGTCGGTGAGGTGAAGTACAAGGCCAACACCACCGCGCTGACCAGCGAGGTGCAGGCCCTGCGCTCGCAGGGCGCCGACGTGCTGTGCCCGGCCTCCTACACCAACGATGCGATCCTCACCATTGAGACGGCCCGGCAGCAGGGGTACCTCCCGAAGATGATCGTGGCCCAGGACGCCGGCTACACCGACCCGGCCTTCATCGAGGGAGTCGGCGCCGCCTTCGCCGAAGGCATCGCCAGCCGCTCGGCCTTCTCGATCGACATCACCGAGATCAAGCCGGCCGCGGCCAAGGTCAACGAGATGTACCGGGAGATGGCGGGAAAGGACATGTACGACGGGCCGGCACGCTGCTTCACCGCCATGATCGTGCTGCTCGACGCCATCAACCGGGCCGGATCGACCGAGCCGGACGCGATCCGCGAAGCGCTGGAGGCGACCGACCTGGGGGCGGACGACACGATCATGCCCTGGCAGGGGGTCCGCTTCGACGAGAAGCACCAGAACATCCTGGGGGGCGGCATCATCGTGCAGATCCAGAACGGCGAGTACCGCACCGTGTATCCCTTCGAGGTCGCCACGGTGGAACCGAGCTACCCCCTGCAGCCGTGGGATCAGCGCGGCGCGTAGCAGCTTAGAGACATGCTGGGGCGGGACACCCCGCCCCGGCCGATCCAACGGTTCCCAGCGGCGGAAGGACTCGAGTGGATACGACGCTCCTCCTGCAAGCGCTCACCAACGGCCTGCTGATCGGGATGGTCTACGCGCTCATCTCGGTCGGCCTGACGCTGATCTTCGGGCTGATGGAGATCGTGAACTTCGCCCACGGCGAGTTCCTGATGCTGGCCATGTACGCGGCATTCTGGGCCAGCGTGCTCCTCAACCTCGACCCGATGGTCTCGCTCCCGCTGACGGTCGGCGGGCTGGCCTTGCTCGGGCTCGTGACCTACCGGGGCATCATCGCCCAGATCCTGAACGCCCCGATGCTGGCGCAGATCTTCGCCACCTTCGGCCTGGGCCTCTTCCTGCGCGGTCTGGCGCAGTACCTCTGGTCGCCCAACTTCCGCACCATCGAGCGTCCCTGGCTCGGCCAGATCTCGGGCGGCACGGTCAACCTCGGCGGCGTCTTCCTCGGCGTGCCGCAGATCGCCGCGGCGATCCTGGCCGGCGTGGCCTTCGCCGCGCTCTACCTGTTCATCAGCCGGACACGCATCGGCCTCGCGCTCCAGGCGGTGGCGGAGGACAAATCGACCGCGGAGCTGATGGGGATTGACAGCCACCGGATGTTCGCCCTCGGCTGGGTGCTGGGCGGAGCCTGCGTCGGGGTGGCCGGCGCGGTGCTGGCCAGCTTCTACCCGATTACCCCGACGGTCGGCATCCTCTTCGCGCTCATCGCGTACATCGTGGTGGCGCTCGGCGGCTTCGGCAGTGTGCCCGGAGCGCTGGTAGCCGGGCTCCTGGTCGGCCTGGTGCAGGAGGCGAGCCCGATCCTCTTCGGCGTCCCGACGACCTACAAGTACGCGGTCGTCTTCGCGCTCTACCTGGTCGTCGTCCTGATCCGGCCGCAGGGCCTGTTCGGCCGCTTCTGAGTCACGGGGAGGATGCAGGCATTCATGACCACCGCGACGGCCCGCCCCATCAGGGCCATCCCGCGCTCCTGGATCGCGCTCGGCGTGCTTGCGCTCGCGTTGCTGGCACTCCCGCTGGTGCTGCGCAGCGACTCGCGTCTGAACATCGCGATCCTGGTCCTGGTCTACGCGGCCCTGGCGCAGGCGTGGAACATCCTGGGGGGATTCGCCGGGCAGATCTCCCTCGGCAATGCGGCCTTCTTCGGGATCGGCGCCTACACCTCGACGGTGCTGCTGTCACGCTGGGAGGTCACGCCCTGGTTGGGTATGCTGGCCGGCGCGCTCGTGGCGGCCATCTTCGCCGTCATCATCGGCTACCCGGTGTTCCGCCTGGGCGGCCACTACTTCGCCATCGCCACCATCGCCCTGGCAGAGATCGTCTATACCATCTTCAACGACTGGGAGTGGGTCGGCGGTGCCACCGGGATGCTCATCCCCTTCGCGCGGGACATCGAGACCGGGCGCCCCACCAACTCGCTCTACTACCTTCAGTTCAACCTGGGGAAGGCGCCCTACTTCTACATCGCCCTGGCCCTCGTCGTCCTGGTGACGGTCGTCACGGTCATCGTCGACCGCTCCAAACTCGGGTACTACTTGCGGGCGATCAAGAACGATCAGGACGCGGCGCGGGCGCTTGGTGTCCACGTCCTGCGCTACAAGCTCATCGCCATCGCTATCTCGGCCGCGTTCAGCGCCGTGATCGGCACCTTCTACGCGCAGTACCTCCTCTACATCGACCCGGAGACGACGATGCGCCTGGAACTGTCGGTGCTCATCGCGCTGGTGGCCATCCTGGGTGGGGTCGGCACGGTGGCCGGGCCGCTCGTGGGCGCGGCGGTGCTCATTCCCGCCGCCGAGTTGACCCGGCAGCAACTCGGCGGCAGCGGCAACGCCATCGACCTCATCCTGTACGGCGCCCTGATCGTCCTGATCTCCATCTTCCAGCCCAACGGCCTCATGGGCCTGGTGCAGCGGCTGCGCCACCGCGGTGGCCCGCGCCCGACCGCGACCCCCACCGAGCAGCAGGCGACCGCGCGAGAGGAAGCACCGATGCTCGGCGGCTACGAGGAGGAGCGAGGCTGATGGCGCTGCTGGAACTCGACGCCATTACCAAGCGGTTCGGCGGCCTGGTCGCGAACCACGAGGTGACCTTCCAGGTCGATCGCGGCGAGATCGTCGGGCTGATCGGCCCCAACGGCGCCGGGAAGACCACCCTCTTCAACTGCATTTCCGGCTTCTTCCCGCCGACGAGCGGGACCGTGCGCTTCGACGGAACGGACGTGACCGGTTGGCCCGCCGAGCGCCTGGTGCACCAGGGGATGGTGCGGACCTTCCAGGTCGTACGCACCTTCCCGGACCTGACCGTCCGCGAGAACGTCATGATCGGCGCGTTTGCGCGGACCAACAGTGCATCCACCGCCCGGAAGATCGCCGACGAGATGCTGGAGTTCACCGGGCTGGCGCCGCGGGCGGACGTCCTGGGGGCGAACCTCCCCATCGCCCAGAAGAAGCGGGTGGAGCTGGCCCGCGCGCTGGCGACCGGCCCGCAGCTCCTCATGCTCGACGAGGTGATGGCCGGGCTGACGCCCGCCGAGCGCGTGCAGGCGGTCGAGTTGATCCGCGCCATTCGGGCGCGCGGCATCACGGTGCTGCTGGTCGAGCACGTGATGGAGGTCGTCATGCCGATCTCCGACCGGGTGATCGTGCTTGACTCGGGCAGGAAGATCGCCGAAGGACCACCACAGGCGATTGTCGAGAACCCGGAAGTGATCGCGGCCTACCTCGGCGAGAAGTACCGGCCGCGCCGGGAGGAGACAGGGGAGGGCTAATGCTCCTCGAGGTGCGCCATATCGCCGCGTCGTACGACGGCGTGCCCGCGCTCCACGACGTCAGCTTCACCGTGGACGAGGGCGAGGTCGTGACGATCATCGGATCGAACGGCGCGGGCAAGACGACGACCATCCGCACCATCTCCGGCCAGCTTCGGCCCGACCGGGGCGAGATCCTGTTCCGCGGCACCCGGATCGACGGGCTCCCCGCCCACCGGATCGCCGAAATGGGCATCGCCCACGTGCCGGAGGGACGACGGCTGTTCAACCGGCTGACCGTGCTGCAGAATCTCCTGGTCGGCTCATTCACCCGCCGCGCCCGCGCCGAAGAGGACGCGATGCTGGAGCGGGTCTTCACGCTGTTCCCCCGGCTCAAAGAGCGGGCGAATCAGCGGGCGGGTACCCTCTCCGGCGGGGAACAGCAGATGCTCGCCATCGGGCGGGGCCTGATGCTGCAGCCGGTGATCTTGATGCTGGACGAGCCGTCGCTGGGACTGGCGCCGATGCTGGTGGATGAGATCTTCAACACGATCCGCCAGATCGCCCGGGAGGGCATGACGATCCTGCTCGTCGAGCAGAACGTGCGCGAGTCGCTGGAGCTCTCGGACCGTGCCTACGTCCTCCAGACCGGGACGACCGTCGCGGAGGGAACCGGGGCCGAGTTACTCGAATCCGAGATGGTGCGCCGGGCCTACCTCGGCCTCTAGCCGCCTTCCGATCCCGCCGGGAGTCCCGGATGCAAGCGAGAGCCGGCAAGTCACGCCGCCCGGGAGCGGATCTCTATGCGCTCGCAGGCGTCATGCGTCATCACCACCGCGGCCTGCTCCCTCGACGGCCAGGGATGGCGCCGCAGGCGGGCCGCACAACGGTCGCGGGAGCACGCGAGGAGTAGGGAATGGACCGGAGACTGCGCGTCGGTATCGATATCGGGGGGACCTTCACCGACCTGATCGTGGTCGATGACCAAACCGGCACCTTCTGGGTCGCCAAGACCCTGACCACCCCCGACGACCCGGCGGTCGGCGTGCGCCGCGCCCTGATCCAGGGGCTGGAACTCGCCGGGGCGCCGGCCGAGCAGATCCAGGCCGTCATCCACGGCACGACGCTGGTCACCAACGCGATCATCGAGCGCAAGGGGGACAAGACGGCGCTGGTGACCACCAAGGGTTTCCGCGACGCCATCGAGATCGCCCGCGAGCACCGCTTCGACATGTACGACATCTTCATCGAGCGGCCGAAGCCGATCGCGCCCCGGCGCCTGCGCTTCGAGATCGACGAGCGGCTGCTGGCCGACGGCACCGTCTACCGCCCGGTCGACCCCGCCGAGGTCGAGGCGCTGGCCGAGCGGCTGAAGCGCGAAGGGGTCGAGGCGGTCGCGATCTGCTTCCTGCACAGCTACCGCAACCCCGAGCACGAGCGGCAGGTCGCCGCCATCCTGGCCGAGCGCCTGCCCGGCGTCCGCCTCTCCCGCTCCTCGGAGGTGGTGGGCGAGATCCGGGAGTACGAGCGCACCTCGACCACGCTGGCCAACGTCTACGTGCAACGCATCGTCGAGGGCTACCTGGACCGCCTTCAGCGCACCTTGACAGAACTCGGATCACAGGCACGGCTGCTGATCATGCTCTCGTCGGGTGGCATTTGCACGGTCGAGACGGCCCGCCGCTTCCCGGTACGGCTAATCGAGTCGGGCCCGGCGGCGGGGGCGCTCGCGGCGGCTTACACCGGGCGGCTCGTGGGCACGCCGAACCTGCTGGCCTTCGACATGGGCGGCACGACCGCCAAGGTCTGCCTGATCGACAACGGCCGCCCGATGATTACGACCGAATTCGAGGTCGATCGCGTCTACCGCTTCAAGAAGGGGAGCGGCCTGCCGATCAAAGCCTCGTCGATCGAGATGATCGAGATCGGCGCGGGCGGCGGCTCGATCGCCCACATCGACCAGTTCGGCCTCATCAAGATCGGGCCGGACAGCGCCGGCTCGCAGCCCGGCCCCGCCTGTTACGGCCTGGGCGGCACCCGTCCGACCGTCACCGACGCCGACCTGGTGCTCGGCTACCTCGACCCGGACTTCTTCCTCGGCGGCGAGATGCGCATCAGCCGCGAGGCGGCCGAGGAGGCGATCGAGCGCGAGATCGCCCGGCCGCTCGGGATGTCGGTCGTGGAGGCGGCCTGGTCGATCCACCAACTGGTGAACGAGAACATGGCGAGCGCGGCCCGCATCCACGCGGTCGAGCACGGCAAGGACGTGCGCGCCTACCCGCTGTTCGCCTCCGGCGGCGCCGGGCCGGTGCACGCCTACCGGGTGGCCGAGATCCTGGGTGTGCGGCAGATCATCTGCCCCTTCGCCGCGGGCGTCGGCTCGACGATCGGCTTCCTGGCGGCGCCGCTGGCCTTCGACTTCGTACGCAGCGCCTACGCCCGGCTCGACCAGGTCGACTGGGACACGATCAACACGCTGTACGCCGAGATGGAGGAGGAGGGCCGCGCGCTGCTCGCCGCGTCGGGCGTCCCGGCGGATCAGGTGACCGTGACCCGCACGGCCGACATGCGCCTGCTCGGCCAGGCGCACGAGATTAGCGTGCCGATCCCCCTCGGGGTGCTCGGCCCCGAGCGGGAGGAGGAGGTGCTGCGTGCCTTCGAGGAGGTCTACCGCGACCTCTACAAGCGGGCGCGGCCTGGCGTGCCGATCGAGATCATGAGCTGGCGGGTGCTGGTGTCCGGACCTGAGCCGGAGCTACGCCTGCGGCAGCAGGAGCAACTGGGCGGCCCACGCCAGAAGGGCGAGCGGCCGGTCTATTTCCCCGAGCTGGGCGGCTTCCACCCGACGCCGATCTACGACCGCTATCAACTTCGTCCCGGCGACTGCGTCGACGGCCCGGCCGTCGTCGAGGAGCGCGAGTCAACCGTCGTCGTCGGCCCCCGCGGCCACGCCACGGTCGACGAGCACTTGAATCTGGTGATCCGGTTGGGGTGAGCGGCCCTCACCCCCTGACCCCTCTCCCAAAGTTGGGAGAGGGGGACGGAGACGACGAGACACTCCCCTCTCCCAGAGTTGGGAGAGGGGCCGGGGGTGAGGGCAGATAACGAATGAGGAGCCCATGGCGCACGCATCGATCGACCCGCTGACGCTCGAAGTCTTCTGGAGCCGGCTGATCGCCGTGGTCAACGAGCAGGCGACCTCGCTGATCTGGAGCGCCTTCAGCCCCTCGGTCGCCGAGGCCGGGGATATCTCCGCCTGCGCCTTCGACAGCCGCGGCCACATGATTGCCCAGGCGGTGACCGGGACGCCCGGCCACATCAACTCGATGGCCCGCTGCATCCAGCACTTCCTCGACGCCTACCCGCTGGAGACGCTGGAGCCGGGTGACGTCCTGATCACCAACGACCCCTGGAAGACCTCGGGCCACCTGCACGACGTCACCATCGTCACGCCGATCTTCCGCAACGGCGAGGTCGTTGCCTTCTTCGGCAACATCTGCCACCTGGCCGACATCGGCGGGCGTCCCTTCTCGGCCGACGCGCGGGAGCTCTTCGAGGAGGGGCTGTTCATCCCGATGACGAAGCTCTTCATGGCCGGCAAGCCCAACGAGGAACTGCTCAAGATCATCCGCGCCAACGTCCGCGAGCCGGAGGCGGTCGTCGGCGACCTCTACGCCATGACCGCCGCCAACGATGTCGGCGGCGAGCGCCTGCTGGAGTTCATGGACGAGTTCGGCATGGAGCGCATCGAGCCGCTGGCCGACGAGGTCATCAACCGATCGGAGCGCGCCATGCGCGAGGCTATCGCGCGCATCCCGGACGGGGTCTACCGCCACCAGGTCACCATGGACGGCTACGACCAGCCGGTCACGCTGGCGGTCGCGATCACGGTGCGCGGGAGCGACATGTTCATCGACTACACCGGCACCTCGCCCGAGAGCGACTACGGCATCAACGTGGTGATGAACTACACAGAGGCCTACACCACCTTCGGCATCAAGTGCGCCCTGGTGCCGGACGTGCCGAACAACGAGGGCAGCTTCCGCCCGGTCCACATCACCGCGCCGGAGGGAAGCATCCTGAACTGCCGGCCGCCCGCGCCGGTGGCGGGGCGCCACATCATCGGGCAATGGCTCCCCGGCGTCGTGCACGGCGCACTGGCCCAGGCCATGCCCGACCGCGTGCTCGCCGAAGGGTCGCTCAACCTGTGGAGCACCCAGTTCACCGGCGTCGACCGCGACGACCGCCCCTTCACCATGCTCTTCTTCAACTCAGGCGGCATGGGCGCCCGGCCCAACAAGGACGGGCTCTCCAGCACCGCCTTCCCCTCCGGGGTAATGGGCACACCGGCCGAAATCGTCGAGGCACGCTCGCCCCTGATGATGGTCCGCCGCGAGTTCCGCACCGACTCCGGCGGCCCCGGCACCTACCGCGGCGGGCTGGGTCACTGGATGGTGATCCGGGGCGTCAATGCGGGCAAGCCCTACCGCTTCTCACCCTTCTTCGACCGGACCACCAACCCGGCACGCGGCTACCTGGGCGGCAAGCACGGCGCGCCCGGCGTCTACGAACTGAGCGACGGTCGGCGGCCAAACCCCAAGGCGACGATCTGGGTCGATCCCGACACCGACATCATCATGGGCCTGCCCGGCGGCGGGGGCTACGGCGACCCACTGGACCGCGACCCGCAGGCCGTCCGCGACGACGTGCTCGACGAGCTCGTCTCCCCCGAACGCGCCCGCGACGACTACGGCGTCGTCCTCACACCCGACCTCGAGATCGACTGGGAAGCGACCAACCGGCTGCGGGCCGAGCGGCGGGCGGGGTGACCACCCCTCACCCCCTGACCCCCTCTCCCACAAGGGGAGAGGGGGAACACGGCTCGTATTGCGTGTTGCGTATTGTGAATGGCGTAATG
>Ga0207871_100449_pt1 | contig 14858 bp, 19 predicted proteins | sample Passage260A_FD_187371 | JGI IMG/M metagenome (GOLD analysis project Ga0207871, IMG submission 187371) | Cellulose adapted compost microbial communities from Newby Island Compost Facility, Milpitas, CA, USA - Passage2 60A (SPAdes) (version 2) ...
GACATTTACCATCGGTGCTGACACCTTATGTTCAAACCTTGATGATAGTATCGCTGTAACGCGCGACGATCGGGTCGTGGGTGATAAGCCGCATTGGCTCGGTGATGGCCTGCGCAACGAGGATGCGGTCGAACGGGTCGGCATGGAGCGCCGGCAGTGCTTCAACGGCTGCTGCGTGCTCGGGTTCGACCGACAGGAATCGATAGCCAGACTCGCGAAAATAGCGCACTGCATCTTGGCTCGACACCGGCATGTCGCCGCGTCCAAGGCTGTGCTTGATGGCGATCTCCCAAATCGTCGCAGCGCTGATCCAGACTGTCGACCTGGGGGACTCGATCAACTCGCGCGCCTGCTTTGGCAGCTTTGGGCTATCGGTGATCGCCCAAAGGGCGACGTGGGTATCAAGCAAGAGGTTCAAGGCCGTTGCCCACCCAAAAACAGACGCGTGATCTCCTCGTTGTGGGCGTCGATGTTGTCTGGCACCTCGAATTTGCCCTTGGCAACGCCAATGCGTTTGCCCGTTGACGCCATATCTATGGGTACCAGCTTGGCAACCGGACGCCCATTGCGGGCGATAACGATCTCGTGTTCTTTGCCCTGCTCAATGGCTTTCACCAGCCGGGACAGAGAAGACTTCGCTTGCAGCATATTGACCGATTGCATCATAGTCTCCGAACAACCGGCTCCAGTCTAGTCTGGCTAAGCTAGTCTGTCAAGCGCCTGCGTCTAGCCTGTCACCCACCCCGCGCCGAACCCCCAGCCACCACCCAGACACGAATCCGGGGGCAATTGCCGGGGGTGGCGCGCGCAAAGCCGAGACGTTACGAAAGGAGCGCCGCAATCACCCGCTCGGTGACCTCATCCACCGGCCCGACGCCATTGACGCGCCGGACTTTCGGTGCGGCAGGATCGCCGCTCGCTTCCCACGCGGTGTAGTAGTCGATGAGCGGTTTCGTCTGCTCATGGTAGACCTTGAGCCGCGCCCGCACGGTCTTCTCTTTGTCGTCGTCGCGCTGAATGAGCGGTTCGCCCGTGACGTCGTCGATCCCGGGCTGTTTCGGAGGGTTGTATTTCACGTGGTAGGTGCGGCCTGATGCGGGATGGACCAACCGACCGCTCATCCGCTCTACGATCTCCTCATCGGGCACCTCAAAAACGAGCACGACATCGAGCGGCACGCCGTCGCGCTTCAATGCCTCGGCCTGTGCGAGTGTGCGCGGGAAACCATCGAAGAGGTAACCATTTGCGCAATCGGGCGCTTGCAGCCGCTCGCGCACCAGCCCCAGGATGATCTCATCAGAGACCAGTCCGCCGGCGTCCATCACCTTTTTCGCTTCCAACCCCAGCGGCGTCCCCGCTTTGACCGCGGCGCGAAGCATGTCGCCCGTGGAGATCTGCGGAATGCCGAAGTGGCGACAGATCGCTTGTGCCTGGGTCCCTTTACCGGCTCCAGGCGGCCCCAAAAGAATCAAACGCATAACGTTTCCCTCCTTCTCGATTACCCAAACTCGTTCCTGCGCGATTGCGCGAAAAACGCACGGATCCGCGCTAAGTCCTCCGCGGTATCGACCCCTGGCGGCGGCGCTTCAGCAGCGAAATGGACGACGATGCGGGCGCCGTACCACAACGCACGCAGTTGTTCGAGTTTCTCTGCTGCCTCCAGCGAGGCTTCGCCCCACGTTGCAAAACGGCGCAAAAACCCGGCACGGTAGGCATAGAGACCGATATGACGCCAAACGGGGACGGGTGGTGCCGCGTTCGCATCGAGTGCAAAGGGGTCTGCTTCCCGGACCCAAGGAAGAGGCGCCCGCGAGAAATAGTTCGCGTATCCGTTGCGATCGCAGACCACCTTGACCACATTGGGGTCACGCCATTCGCGCACCGTTGTCACCGGGACCGCTGCCGTAGCGATCGCCGCGTCGGGATGCGCAGCCAACCGTTCGACCACCGCATGAACGAGCGCAACCGGCAGTAGCGGTTCGTCCCCTTGCCAGTTCAGGACGATCGTCTCGTCCCCCCAACGTTGCTGCGTGACGACCTCTGCCAAACGATCCGTACCCGAAGGGTGTTCTGGCGCCGTCATCACCACGGCACCGCCAGCCCGTTGCACCGCTTCGGCGATTCGCGGGTGATCGGTGGCCACCCAGACCGATTCGGCTGCCGCACGCTGCGCTTGCTCCCAGACGCGGACCACGAGGGGCTTGCCCGCAACGTCCGCAAGCGCCTTTTCAGGAAGACGGCTCGAAGCAAACCGAGCCGGGATGACGATCTGAAACGGCGTCACAGCGCCCCCGCTTCGGGGCGTGGTTCCGAGGGGGGTGCTGCCGAAGTTACGCCCTTTTTGAGCGCGGCAACCTCCGCTTCACTGAGCGGCTCTGCCTCTTCGGCAAGCATCACAGGAATCCCATCGCGAACCGGATAGGCCAGACGATCGAATGGACAGACGAGCGCAAGCGGTTGTTTGCGCACGAGCAGTTTCCCTTTACACAGCGGGCAGACCAGGACGTCCAGAAGCTGCGGATCCATCGATCGTTTCCTCGATTCGGTCGACAAGTTCGGTTGGCACCTGGGCACGAACGACCAATACGAAATCGTCCGCCACGGCCCATTCGGCGCATTTTACCGCATCTTTCGCGGTAAAAAGGCGCCAAACCCCGGGTTCCGGTTTGGGGAGGTCATGCGCATGGAAACGGTGGTGATCGGGAAACGGATGGCGCGCTACCGTTGCTCCCAGCGCTTCAAGCGTGACAAAAAACCGTTCGGGATGGGCGATACCGGTGATCGCGGCAACGCGCCGCCCAGCGAGTTCGGAAAGCGGTATAAGGGTTTCGGCATCCCCTTTGCGCCCCCGTCGCCAAGCGGCGAGTGGCTGCAACCCGACGGGTTCGATCGTCAATGCCCAAGTGGCAGGGATTGCGTCACGCCCCAACAACGCACGTACGGTTGCCCGCGCCTCGGTGTCGTTTGCCGCACCGCGCACAAGCACCGCCGAAACGGAGCGCAACCGGTCAAGGGGCTCCCTGAGCGGCCCAGCCGGCAGCAACCAGCGATTGCCGAGTGTTGCGGGATCGAGCACGACCAGCTCGAATTGTCGCGCCAACCGGTGGTGCTGCAGGCCGTCGTCGGCTAGGATCACGTCCAGATGCGGCTCGGTGGCGAGCAGATGGGCAATAGCATGCGGGCGGTCGCGTCCGACGATCACCGGCACCCCGGTCGTCTGCGCCAGCAGCGTCGGTTCATCGCCGTGACGGCGGGGATCGCAGCCGCTCACCCGCTCGCAGCCGCCACGAGCGGCAACGTCGCTGCGGTAACCGCGGCTGACCACCGCGACGCGTCGCCCCCGTTCGCGCAACGCACGCGCGAGCGCCTCCACCACGGGGGTTTTGCCGCTCCCTCCCGCAGTCAGGTTGCCAACGACGATCACCGGAACCGGAAAGCGCCGCCGGTGGCGTTGCGCCCAGGCGCGGTGCGCAAGAAACCCAAGGCGATAGCACGCCGCAAGCGGTAGTAGCGCCTGCGCCGCAAAGCCACGCGATTGCCACCAGCGCGGTGCTCCCCCGCGCACGCCACAGCACCTCACTGCGGTTGTTCCACCGCGAAGGTGACTTTGGCCAACCCCGCCTCTTGTGCGGCGCGCAGCGCGTCGATCACGCGCTGGTGCGGCGTTGCCGCGTCCGCTTCGACCACCACCACCGGGTCGCTCTTTGCTGGGGCTTGGCGCACCAACGCTTGACGCAGCGCCGCAACGTCTTGCGTCGGAACTGCGACGCCTTCGACGAACACCTGCCCGTGCGCGGTGATCTGGACGTGGATCGTTTCCGGCTCCTGCGCCGTCTGCGCTTCCCCTTCGGGGAGGTCGATCCGCAGCTGCCCCACTTGCGAAAAGGTGGTCGTGACACTCAAAAAGATGAGGATCACAAGCACCACGTCGATCAGGGGCACCAAGCTGAGCTCGGGGGCGTCGCGGCGCGAAGCCTGGGTAGTGAAACGCATCACCAAACCTCCCGACGCCTACCCGTCGACCCGCTCACCGTGCGCCACTTCGATGAGGCGCACCGCCGCCTGCTCCATCTCCAGGATGAGGTCGTCAACGTACGCGCGATAGTGGCGCCAGAAAATCGTTGCGGGAATCGCGATGATGAGCCCGAAACCGGTGGTGTAGAGCGCTACCGAAATGCCATGCGCCAGTTGTTGCGGGTTCGCGGTGGCCCCTTGGGAGGCAAAGATCTCGATCATCCCGACGATCGTGCCAAAAAGACCCAGAAGGGGAGAAATCACCGCGATCGTTCCGAGCGTCGTCAAATAGCGTTCGAGTTCGTGCGCCACCACCCGCCCTTCGTCTTCGATCGCCTCTTTCATTACCTCACGGGGCGCCGCGTAGTTGCGGAGCCCGGCCGCAAGGACCCGTCCCAAGGGTGAGTGGGTCATCAATTTGGCGGCCAGCGCGTTGGGTGATTCGCCACCGCGAAGCGCGCGCAGCACCGATTCGAGCAACCCGGGCGGGTTGATCCGCCGCCGGCGTAACGCGACGGCCCGTTCCAAAACGATCGCAAAGCCAACGACCGACGCGACGATCAGCGGCCACATCGGCCAGGAAAGCAGGGAAAAACTACCCACGAACGCACTCCTCGAGCATGGCTATCGAAAATGTGTGACAAAATACCACCAACGACTGCGGTTGCCAAGGTAAACGCCCCATGTCCGACCCCATCTGGACCGTCTCTGACCTTGCCGAAGCGGTACGCGCATCGCTCTCCACTGCGTTTCCCGTCCCGCTCTGGGTCACGGGAGAGGTCAGCAACTTCAGCCGGGCCCCTTCGGGACACTTCTACTTCACGCTGCGGGACGACCACGCGGCGATCGCTTGTACCCTGTGGCGCTCACGCGCCGATCGGATGATGCGGGGCGAAGGGGGGGGGCTTCCCAAAAATGGCGACGCGATCGAAGTCTTCGGGCAACTGACCACCTACGCGCCGCGCGGCACCTACCAGCTCGATGTGCAACAGATCCGTGCCGCCGGCGCCGGCGCTTGGTTTCAGCGGTTTTTGGCGGTGAAGGCGAAATTGGAAGCCGAAGGGCTCTTCGATGCGGCGCGCAAACGGCCGTTGCCCCGCTTTCCGCGCCGCATTGCGATCGTCACCAGCCCGCAAGCGGACGCGTTGCAGGATGTGTTGCGCACCCTTGCGGCGCGCGCGCCGATGATCACTGCGGTGCTCGTGCCCACGTTGGTGCAAGGCCCTCAAGCGCCGGATGCGATCGTCGCAGCGCTCACCACCGTGGCGCAATGTGCGGCGGCACTTCGTTTGGAAGCGGTGTTGCTGGTTCGCGGCGGCGGGGCTGCGGAAGATCTGGCGGCGTTCAACGAAGAGCGCGTGGCCCACGCGATTGCCGCTTGCCCGATCCCAGTAGTGAGTGGCGTGGGCCATGAGACCGACACGACGATCGCCGACTTCGTCGCGGACGCCCGCGCCCCCACCCCAACCGGCGCGGCGGTGCTGATCGCGCAAGGGTGGAGCGAAGTTGTGTCTCAAGTGCAGGAGCTCGACGCACGGCTCAAGCGTGCGTTTCGCATCCAGTGGCAGCAGGTCAATCAACAGCTCGATTGGGGGGAACGGGACCTGAAACGGCTCTCGCCCGCGTTCGCGATCCGCGAACGGCGCGAACGGCTCGAGCAGCGCTACGCCGCGCTGCGTGAAGCGCTTGCCCAACGGTTGCGCAGCTCAGCCCGAACGCTCGAGGCCACCGCGGCGCGGCTCTGCCACCCGCGCGCGCAACTCGCGGCCCAACGCACGGCGCTCGAGGCGATCGCGCAACGCCTTCCCCACCCGCTCGCGCTGCTTGCCCCCTATCGCAGGGCTTGGTCGGCAAGCAGTGACAGGTTACGCGCCGCCTCGTTCGATTTGGCAGAGCCGAAGCGGCGATTGGAGACGCTCGCTGCCCGCCTCGAGGCGCTTTCCCCCACCGCGGTCTTGGCACGCGGTTATGCGTTGGTGTTCGATTCCGAAAGCGGACGGCTCATTACCCGCGCCGCGCAATTGGAAACCGAGGAACGGATCGCGATCCAATTTGCCGACGCCCGGGCGTTAGCAGAGGTTGTCGGTGGCGAAAATACCGAGTAGAATGATCAGGCTTTACTGTTCAACCAACCCATGGAGGGCCAAACGATGATCCATCAACTTCCCGAACTCCCGTTTGCGAAAAACGCGCTCGAACCCTATATGAGCGCTGAAACGCTGGAATACCATCACGATAAGCACCACCAAGCCTACGTCAATAACCTCAACAATCTGATCAAAGGGACCGAATTCGAAGACATGCCGCTCGAAGAGATCGTCAAGAAGGCTCCTGCTGGCGGCATCTACAACAACGCGGCGCAAACCTGGAACCACTCGTTTTTCTGGAACTGCCTCTCGCCAAACGGCGGCGGCGAGCCTTCCGGCGCGCTCAAAGCAGCGATCGAAGCGAAATGGGGGAGCTTCGACGCATTCAAGAAAGCGTTCCATGCCTCGGCCGTCGGCAACTTCGGTTCGGGCTGGACGTGGCTGGTGAAGAAAGCCGATGGCAGCGTCGATATCGTCAATATGGGCGCTGCCGGAACTCCGCTCACCACGGGTGACACGCCGCTCCTTACCCTTGACGTCTGGGAGCACGCCTACTACATCGATTACCGCAACCGTCGCCCCGATTTCGTCACCGCGTTCCTCGACCATCTGGTCAACTGGTCGTTCGCGGAGCAAAACTACGCGGCGTGACCGCACCCCGTTTCGATCGAACCACGCCCCGGCAACGGGGCTTTTTTACGCGAAGGGCAACGATGAACAACCGGCATCCCATTTTGGCGCACATCGATGCGCTTGGGCAGCAGATCTGGCTCGATCAATTGACACGGGAATGGCTCCTCGATGGTACGTTGCGCGCGTGGCAAGCGAAAGGGGTCCGTGGCGTTACCACCAACCCAGCGATCTTCGAAAAAGCGATCAGCCAAAGCGACGCGTACCGTGACGAACTGGCTACATTGCGGAGAAGCAACCTGGAGCCGGAAGCGGCGCTCGAATTGCTCGTAGCCGCCGACGTATTGAGCGCGTGCCAACAGTTTCGCGCCACCTGGGAAGCGAACGCCGGACGCGCCGGATATGTGAGTATCGAAGTGAGCCCAGCGTTGGCCCACGACCGTGACGGCACCATCGCCGCGGCAAAGCGGCTCACCGCCCGCATTCCCGAACCGAACGTGTTGATCAAGATTCCGGCAACCGCTGCAGGGATCGACGCGATGGCAACGCTCGTCGCCGAAGGGATCGGCGTCAATGTCACGCTGATTTTCTCTCCGGGTCAATGGCAGGCCGTCGTCGACGCCTACCGCCGAGCGGCTGCCGCGGCGCAAGCGCTAGGCATCACCCCGGGGTATAGCGTCGCGAGTGTCTTCCTTTCGCGAATGGACAGCGCGGTCGATCCCCTCCTGGCGGAACGGGCGCCGGAGCACCCGGAGTGGCAAGGGATGACGGCGGTTGCGATGGCCAAAGCGATCGGCGCTACCTATCGCAGCCTGTTGGCTACCGATCCCCTTTTTGCTGCACACCCGCAACGGGTTTTGTGGGCGAGCACCAGCACCAAGAACCCAGCCTATTCCGATCTTTTGTACGTCGAACCCCTCATCGGGCCAGAAACGATCAATACCCTGCCACTCGCCACGCTCGAAGCGCTGCTCGATCACGGCAAAGCGGACGAAGCCACACTTGCGCTCCACGTCGACGAAGCACACCAGCATCTGCAACGTTTGCAGACGCTGGGTATCGACCTCGAGGCGATCGGCGCCGATCTGCAGCGCGCGGGGCTCAATGCGTTTGCGCAAGCCCAGGCGCGGTTGTTGGCGATCGTTGCCGGTTAGGCCGGCTGCATCACTGCTTCAGGGGGTTGCGCATATTTCTCCAGCTCTTTCTTGCTCACCCCCTGGCGGCCGGTGCTGGTTTCGAAGAGCTCTTTCATGTCGAGGATCAGGACGATCTGACCGTTGGAGAGGATCGTCACGCCCGCCACCCCTTTGGGTCGGAAATCTTCGAGCGATTTGATCACCGCGTCTTCCCGCCCAGCGAAGCTGTCGATACCAAGGATGAACGAAAATTCGGCCATTTGCATCAGTACGCCGTAATTGGGGCTGCGGGTCATCGGCCAATTGAGGAGCAGCGAAAGCGGCAAAATCGGCAGTACTTCGCCCCGCACCACCAACGTCGAGCGTCCACCTACCTCGCGCACCTCGTCGAGGTGAATCGGAAGGATTTCGCGCACCATCGAGAGCGGCACTGCGAAGGGTTGTTCGCCTAGACGGACGAGCAGCACCGGCAGAATCGCGAGCGTGAGCGGCAGGCTGATGATGAAGGTCGTCCCGCGCCCCGGTTCCGATTGCACGTCGATCGTGCCGTTCAATTTGGTGATGTTGGTCCGCACCACGTCCATCCCCACGCCGCGCCCCGAGACGTCGGAGACCTTCTCTGCGGTGGAGAAACCGGGCAGAAAGATGAGGTTGAGGCTTTGCCGGTCGTCCAACCCGTTCGCTTCGTCGGCCGAAATCAACCCTTTCTCGACCGCTTTCGCGCGAATCTTTTCCGCACTCATCCCTTTGCCGTCGTCGGCGATGATGATCAGGATATGGTCCCCTTCCTGTTTCGCGGAGAGTTGAATCGTCCCTTCCGGTTTCTTCCCGGCAGCGATGCGCTCTTCCGGCGATTCGATACCGTGATCCACCGCGTTGCGGATCAGGTGAATGAGCGGATCCGAAAGATCGTCGATCATCGTCTTGTCGATCTCGGTCTCTTCACCGCTGATCACGAGTTCGATCTGTTTGCCGAGCTGGCGTGCCAAATCGCGCGCAATACGCGGATATTTCTGGAACAACCGCCCAATGGGCTGCATCCGCGTTTTCATCACCGCGTTTTGCAGGTCGGAAACCAAGAGATCGAGCTGATTGACCGAAACGTCGAGCGCATGAAGGGTATCGGGGTCGGTTTTCCCCGCCAGGATGTCGCTACGCAACGCGGTCAAGCGGTTTTTGGTAAGCCCGATTTCGCCCGCTAGGTTGAGCACCTGGTCGAGGCGCGACGTTTCGATGCGGATTCCCTGGTCCCGATTTTCGGCTGGCCGCCGCACCGGGGCAGGGACGGACGCGCGCTTGGGCGCAGGTGGCGCCGCTTTTGCTTCCGCTTTGCCGTCGTGCGCTTTGGCGTCGTCTGGCTTCGGCGTCGCCTTGGACTCGTTCGCTGTTTCCCCCGCAACCACTTGGTGCAGCAACTCCCAATCGGGCTCACTGCCCCCATCTTTACCCGAATCTACGGCATCGGCCTGGCTTTTGGTACCCCCACCTGCGGGTTCGGGCAGTTTCCCGGCAAGCGCGGCCCGCAACCGTTCGAGTAGTGACTCTTCCGCGGGCGGCGGTTGCACGCTGCGCTCCAAATAGGAGAACATGTCCCGGACGGCGGCGGTGGCTTCCAGGATCAGATCCATGAGCGATGGCGTGAGCGACAGTTCGTCGTTGCGCAGCTTGTCGAAGAGGTTTTCGGTCAGGTGACACAACGTCACCAGTTCGTTCGCGCCAAGAAACCCCGCACCCCCTTTGATGGTGTGAAACCCACGAAAAATTTCGTTCAAGAGATTTTTGTCGTGCGGGTTCTTTTCGAGCTCGACCAAACGGTTATCGACGCCTGAGAGCAGGTCTTCCGCTTCGACCAAAAAGTCCTGGAGAAGGTCCTGCATACCAGCAAAATCGCTCATGGCTCTGCTCCTTGTTTCTGCGCTGTCCCGAGCCGTCAGAAGCCGAGACTACTCAGTAAATCATCCACCTCTTCTTGGGACGACAAAACGCCCTCCCCCTTCTGGACGGCTGGTCCATTCATCAATGCCGCGTCGCCTTCCGACTGGTGTTTTTTCTGGCGCAACTCTTCTGGCATCGCTTCGATGAGGATCTGCAGCAGTTCGGTTTCGATCCGGCCAACGATCTCGATCACTTTTTTGATCACTTGACCGGTAAGGTCTTGGAAATCCTGCGCCATCACGATGTTCATGAGCTGCTCGGCGGTGAGGTGCGCGTTCTCTTCCGTAAGCGCAAGGAACGCATGCGTCTCTTTCGCAAGCGCTTTGAACTCCTGCGGCGAGAGCTGATTGGCAAAGAGCTGATCCCAACGGGCGCGCAGCGCCTGCGCTTTGCTCTCCAACTCTTTTTGCAACGGCGACGCGATCTCGGCCGCATTGAGGACCTTGACCGCAGCTTCTTCAGTTTTCTGCGCGATGTAGCGCAGCCGCTCTTTGGCATCGGGAACTGCTTGCGCTGCTTCCGCGACGACCGATTCACACCCAAGCTCTTTGAGCGCCTCATGGAGTTGCCGCGCCACCTTTCCGATGCGGCGGTAGAGTTCGTCGCGCTGCTCGGGTGTCAGGGGCGGTTCGGCTGCTTCGCCTGGGTCAGAAGCATCCGAATCCGCCTCGGCGCTTGCTTGAAACTGCTCGGCAACGGTATCGAACAGCGCCTGCAGTTCATCGCTGTCACCACTCTCCGTTTCCGGTTCCGAGCTCTGCGCCGCAGCGCCGACGATGCTGTCGAACAACGCTTGCAATTCGTCGCTGTCGCCAGATTCGTGTTTTTTACTCATCGTCTTGCTCCACGCGCTACTGTTTGCCCAGCTTCGCAAAGATGCGGTCGAGCTTTTCCGCCAACACCGCTGCCGTGAAAGGCTTGACGATGTATCCTGAAGCGCCCGCCTGCGCCGCCGCGATGATGTTCTCCTTTTTCGCTTCTGCGGTGATCATCAACACCGGCAGGTGTTTGAGCTTGTCGGAACTGCGGATCTTTCTGAGCAGCGTCAGCCCGTCCATGTTGGGCATGTTCCAGTCGGTGATGACGAAATCGAACGGTTGGCTTTCCAGCTTGTTGAGTGCCACCTGGCCGTCTTCAGCCTCTTCGACGTTGGTGTACCCCAGTTCCTTCAACAGGTTGCGCACGATGCGACGCATCGTCGAAAAATCGTCGACCACCAGAAAACGGATTTTGTTTTTGTCCATGGATCAGCACTCCTTGATCATCGTGTGAGTAACGGCCGGAGGGTCTCGGCCAACGCATGGGCGTCGAATTTTGCCACATAGCCGTCGACACCCACCCGTTCGCCCATCGCCCGGTTCGCTTGCGACGAGAGCGAGGAGTGCATGATCACCGGAATGCCTTCGAAACGGGGGTCGGCCTTGATGTATTTGGTCAGCACATAACCGTCCATCTCCGGCATTTCGGCGTCGACCAAAATCACATCGACCTGTTCGCGCAAACTTTGGCCGGTTTGTTCGGCAAAATTGGCCATACTTTCGAGTCGCGCCCACGCCTCTGCGCCGTTGTTCGCATGTGCGTGCTTCACTCCGAGTTTGTCGAGCACCTCCGCAATCTTTTTACGCGCAACGCCCGAGTCATCGACGAAGAAGACGTGGTAGCGGTGCCCTTCGGGAATCGGCAAAATCGTCCCGACCACCTCTTCGCCGAACACGCGCGCCAGAATCGATTCGACGTCGATGATCGAGACGATGCGGCCATCTGGGAGCTCGGTGATCGCAGTGATCATCCCGTGGACCTGCTGCGAGACGTTTTCCGGTTCGCGCACCAGCCCCCACTCGACGCGGATGATGCGGTCCACCGATTCGACTAGGAACGCCAGTGTCTTTTGGCTGTATTCGGCGACCATCATAGTTGGCGCAAGGCGGTCGTCCATCGGCGCCAACCCCATCACTTTTGCCAACGACACCACCGGAATGACGTTACCGCGCAGACTCACCAACCCTTCGACACCAGGCGGCACGTTGGGCGCGCGGGTGATGAACGGGGTGCTCATCACCTCACGCACTTTGAACACATTGACGCCAAAGATTTCGCTCGTCCCCAGCGAAAAGAGGAGGATTTCGAAACGGTTCGAGCCAGCCAACCCGGCGCGCGCCTCGATCTCTTCGAATGCACTGTGTTCCGACTTCTCCTCGACCAGTTCCGGTTCGATGACCGTTTTCGCAGGAAGATTCATCGCTCAGCCCTCCCGTTTGCCATGGGCTTCGTACAAAACGCGCCGCAGAATCGTCGCCAATTCTTGCGGCTGGAATTTCGGCACATACTCGTCGACCCCGACCGATTTCCCCAAGTGCTGGTTCTGCATCCCGGAAAGCGACGAGTGCATCAGGACCGGAATCCCGGCAAAGCGCCGGTCGGTCTTGATCTTTTTGGTGAGGATGAAACCGTCCATCTCCGGCATCTCGATATCGGTGAGCACCGCCGAGACCAACTCTTTCACTGGTCGCTTGAGCGCGCGCGCCCGTTCCGCGGCCCGTTCCAGGTTTTCCCAACATTGTCGGCCATTGACTGCTTCCACGTACCGGACGCCCAGCTTTTGCAACGTCCGTTCGACCTGTTCGCGCGCGATCGCCGAATCGTCGGCGTAATAGATCGTGAAGCGGTCCGCATCGGGTAGGGGTTCGATACCGGCATAGAGATCCGCTTCCGCCTCGACCCCGCCCGTGGTATCGGAAAGCACCTTTTCCACGTCGAGGAGCATCACCAGGCGCCCATCGGTGAGTTCCGTCACCGCGGTGACGAGCCCCCCCATCTTCGCGGTGAGCATATCGGGCGGCACCCGCATCTGCGACCAATCGAGCCGCAAGATGGTATCGACCGATTCCACCAGGAACCCCTGTACGTGCTGGTTGTACTCGGTGACGATCATGATGTTGCGTTCACTACCCGGTTCCACCCCGACATACTCGCCCAGATCGACCACAGGCACCAGCACCCCGCGCAGACTCACCATCCCTTTCACCGCTTTGGGCATTTCCGGCGCCGCGGTGATCGGCGGGGTCTTCATCACTTCACGAACTTTGAAGACATTGATCCCAAAAGTCTCACGCCGCCCCGTGGCTTGACTCACTCCCAAGGTGAACAGCAAAATTTCGAGTTTGTTGGTCCCTGCGAGTTTCGTGCGCTCGTCGATGCGCTTGAGCAGGTCGGTCATGGTGGACTCCTTGCGCGCTGTCACTTCGCGATAGTGCTATATTACGACGAATCGACAAAAAACTTGAGGCAAATTGGACAAAAAAAAGGCCGCAATTTTTCCTCAAGTTTTCTGCATTTCTACCGATAATTGAGGATAGCAGGTTCGACTGAGAGGAGAGCACCATGTTCGGCAGCAAGGCCAAACTTCAAGAACAAGCAGCGCGGATCGCTGCGCTCACCGATGAACTGGCGCGCGCCCAGCAAGCGCTTCAGGAAGCACGTCGCGAAACAAAAGAGGCACGTGCCGAAGCCGACGCTTGCCGTAAAGAAGCAGAGAATCTTCGCCGCGTCCTCAATGAGTTCGTTGCGTTTGGCCAATCGCTCGGGAGCGTTCGCAGCAGTTTCGTGACGCTGGCCGAAACGGCAGAGACCAACCAAGATCAAGCCGAACACGCGGAAAAGAGCGCCGCGCAAACGGAACGGGTGGTGCGTACCATCGCGAACAATCTGCAGAAGTTGGCTGAGGCATCGCAAGAGGCGATGACCAAGATCGGCGCGCTCGACGAACGGGCGCAACAGATCAGCGGCATCGTCAATCTGATCCGTGAGATCGCCGATCAAACCAACCTGCTCGCTTTGAACGCGGCGATCGAAGCCGCACGCGCCGGTGAACAGGGGCGCGGATTTGCGGTGGTCGCCGACGAGGTACGCAAACTCGCCGAGCGCACCGCAGTGGCCACTTCCGATATCGCACGACTGGTCGAGCAGATCCGCAACGACAGCAGCGCAAGCCGCACTGCGATCGTCGCGTTGGCCGAGCGCGCCCAAAGCCACAGCGAAGAGAGTCGCACCACCGCGCAAGAAGTAGAGGCGTTGGGGAATGAAATCGAAACGATCCACCGCGAAGCGGCGCTCTCGGCGCTGCGTGCGTTCTGCGAAATCGCGAAACTCGACCACATCGTGTACAAATTCGAGGTCTATCAGGTGATCCTGGGCAACAGCCAAAAAAGCGTGGACGAGTTCGCCAGCCATCAAGCGTGCCGGTTGGGCAAGTGGTACTACGAAGGGAAAGGGCACCGCTGCTTTAGCCACTTCCCCGGTTTTCGCGACCTCGAAGCGCCACACCGTTCGGTACACGACGCGGCCAAAGCGGCTCTTACCGCGTACGCGCAGCACAACTGGGATCAGGTGGTTACCGCACTCGCGCGAATGGAAGAGGTGTCGATGCAGGTCATCAACCTCTTGGATCGCCTGGTTACCGCGGGGGAAGAGAACCCAGCGCTCTTGCAGTGCGAAGATTAGTCGTCGACGAGACGATCCCAATCTTCACTGCCGTCCAACACCCCGCGTGCGCGCACTTTCACCGGCCGCCGCGGGGTGTTTGCTAAGCGCGCATTGCCTTTGTCGAGGGATGCGTGCGCGGCATCGTCGTTGCGCTGCAGTCGGGCCGATTCCGCATCGCCTTGAAGACCGTGGTGCGTTGCCCCTGTCGTCACCAACAGCCGCTCCAGTGCTTGCAAATCGGTGCGCAACGCACGGACCGCTAGATCGTCCGGGTAGCGTGCAGCGACGGCGTCGGCGTTGAGCGCCGCAAGCCGTACGTATTGCCACACTGCTTCCCAGTCCATGATGGCTTCGCTCCATGACGATCTTGTCATGAAGCGTTATCGGCACCAAGGAAAAAAACTTGAGGGTTTTTAGCGCGGACAGGAAGCTGCCCACCACCGCTCCGGATCGAGCACGGTAGCGAGCGCTTCTCCCCGAGTTGCCAACGCCACCCACCCTGCAGGGTGCGCCGCGTCGTCGGGTAACGGCTGGGTCGCCACACCGCCTGCGCGCTCGGCACCATCGACACCGG
>Ga0207871_100450_pt1 | contig 14774 bp, 10 predicted proteins | sample Passage260A_FD_187371 | JGI IMG/M metagenome (GOLD analysis project Ga0207871, IMG submission 187371) | Cellulose adapted compost microbial communities from Newby Island Compost Facility, Milpitas, CA, USA - Passage2 60A (SPAdes) (version 2) ...
CCGCACCGCTTCCGCGAGCCGCGCCCGCGCCGCATGGTCGGGCACGACCAGGCCCGCGGCGGCGAGGAAGGGCGCTTCGCGGCGGACCGTCTCCGCGTCGTACACCGCGTCGTGCGCGAGCGCCAGCAGCTCGCCGTCGCCGAGCCGGACGACCGATATCGGCCGTCCTTCGGCCAGCGCCGCTTCGAACGCGTGGTACACGCCGGCCGCGTCGATCAGCGGCAGCAGGCGCGGCCGGAGCGCCTCGACGCCCGCCGCGATCACCTCGCGAAGCGTCAGGTCGCCGGACGAAAAACCCGCCGGCACCGCCTGCTCGAGCAGCATTTCGCCTCCCTCGTAGCGGCCCCGCTCCAGCGCTTCCTCGATCCATGCGGCCGGGACCGTCTCCGCCCGTTCCCGTTCGTCCGCGGCTCCTCCGGGCGCCGGCCGGCGCCGTTTCCGCACCGCCGGCCGCGCGCCGGACGGAAAGCCGCGGCGCCTTCTCCTTCTTCTTCTTGCGTTCACGGAGGATCCCGCGGCGGCGCTCCGGCCGGCGGACTTCCGCCTCCGTGCGCGCCCGCGCGGCCCCCGCGCGTTCCCGCTTGGGCCGCGCAGCCTACTCGTTCCGGGTATCCCCCGCGCCCCAACCTTCGGAACCGCCGCGCCGTTCACGTCCGTCTCCTCCCGAACCGGTCGATCGCCTCATGCCAGGATTCGAACGTGCCCGCGTCCGTCCACCAGCCCGTGAGCGTCCGGTGGGTCAGTTTTCCCGAGGCGGCATAGACGTTGTTCACGTCCGTGATCTCCAGCTCGCCGCGCCGGGACGGCCGAAGCCGGCGGATGATCCCGAACACGTCCGCATGATAGAAATAAATGCCCGTTACGCACAGATCCGAAGCGGGCCGTTCCGGCTTCTCCTCGATCCGCGCGATGCGCCCCGACCCGTCGAACACCGGCACGCCGTAACGGCCCGGGTCGTCCACCCGCTTCAGCAGCACCATCGCGCCTTCCGGCTGGGCTTCAAACGCCTCGATGTGGGGCTTCAGCGGCTCCTCGAACAGGTTGTCGCCGAGCAGCACGACGATTTTGTCGTCCGGATCGATGGCCGGTTCGGCCTGCGCCAGCGCCTCCGCGATGCCGCCGGCCTCCTCCTGGATCCGGTACGTGATCGACAGCCCCGCTTCGCGCCCGCTGCCCAGATAGGCGATGAACGAACCGGCCGACTCCCTGCCCGTCACGAGCACGACTTCCCTGATCCCGGCCTCCTTCACCTTCGCGATCGCATGGCCGATCATCGGCCGGTCGCCGACGGGCAGCATATGCTTGTTGTACAGCTTCGTCAACGGCCGGAGACGCGTTCCGGCGCCCCCGGCAAGCAGCACAGCCTTCAAGCCGCTCCCTCCCCGTATTGCGCGGTCAGTGGAACCATTCCGGATCCGCCTGCCATTTCGCGATGAACAGCTCCCGGTTGCGGGCGATGAGCGCCCGCTGCGCCGCTTCCCCGCCGATCCGGAAGCTGGCGCTGCCCTCATGCCAGACGAGCGTGTCGCGGCAGATGCGCAGCCCGTACCCGTGCATGCGGATCCGGAAGCAGTAGTCGTCGTCTTCGTAGTGCCCGGGCGAAAAGCGTTCGTCCAGGCCGCCGACCTTCTCGTACACCGCCCGCCGGATCAGCAGGCAGAATCCGACGAGCCGGAGCGCCGGTTCCCGCTTCGCCGGGTCCGGCACGTTCAGGCGACCGGCGATTTCGACGAACGTATCCGGACCGTCGAAAGCGAGATCGATTCGCTGGCGGGGGGCGGCGTAATTGGACACCGGCCCGACCGCTCCGATTTCGTCGGACGCGTGGAGCGCGTCGAGCAGATTCTCGAGCCAGCGGGGCGTCGCGACGACGTCGTTGTTGAGCAGCAGGATGTGCTCGCCGGCCGCCATGCGCATCCCCTTGTTGCACGCCCGGGGAAAACCGCAGGTGTCCGGCAGCCGGATGAACGGAAGCCGCTCGTCCGCGCACCACTCGGCCGTGGAGTCGGCCGATCCGTCGTCCACAACGATGATTTCGTAAGGGGTCTTCACGGGATCCGTGTACCGCCGGATCGACGCGACGCAGCGGCGCAGCAGCATGAGCCCGTTCACGCTCGGAATCACGATGCTCGTCAGCCCGTAGCGCACGGCGAATCCCTCCTTGCCGCATCGCGGCGCCGCGACGCGTCGGGAACCCCGAGTCGCGGCCCGGTCCGGTCCATGACCGCCCGCAGCGCCTCGAGATGATCGCCGACGATCAGGCGCGATACCGGATTGGCCCTGCCCGTGTTCGCCTCGCGCAGCCGGTTGCGGCGAATGACGTCGACGGAACCGCCGATCCGCACGTCGAGGCCGGACGCGATCGCGAGCGCCTGCGCCTTCGGCGGCACGGCGAGCGCCGCCGTCCCGATCCGCTCGAGGGCGCGGCGGCTCAGCGCGTGCGGCACGGCCGTCATCGAAGCCGCGCCCAGATCCGGGCGTCCGAGCGCGCGGTTCAGGAACGCCTTCATCCGCGTCACGTCGTCCCACCGGTTGAACGGACCGAGATGACGGTCGAGCCCGTTCAGCGCCACATCCGCGCCGCGGCGCACGGCTTCCACGAACGGCGCCAGCTTGTGCGCGGGAAGCGCGAGATCCCCGTCCAGGAAGAGCAGGATGTCCGCGTCCGCCGCGGCGGCGCCGGCCGCGCGGCCGACATCGTGGCCCAGCGGCTCCGGATAGTGGAGGATCGTCACACCGGGACAGGCGCGGACGACCGCGAGGGTCCCGTCCGTGCAACCGTTCAGCACGACGATCAGCTCATCCGGATGCAGCCGCCGCGCCTCCCGGATGACGCCGCCGATCGTCTCGGCTTCGTTGCGGGCCGTGATGATGACGGCCAGCCTTCCCGCGCCGGCACGCTTCACCGGAGACAAGGCCGGCTGAGCCGGGCCGCGGACCTCCCGGGCGCCCACGGCCCTTCTCCGCTTCCACCGGCGGTCCGAACGGCCGGGCGCCCGTTTCCGCAGGCCGCGCCCCGGAATGCCCCCGTTCCGGGCCGGAAATTTCCCGGTTCCGCGGCGCACGGTCGCGCGGCGCACGCTTCCCCGCCGCGGGATGCGGCCCGTGCCGGACCCGGTTCCCTTCCGGCGCCGCATGGTTCTTCCCTTGCTGTGGCCGCCTGCCAACGACGCTCACCTCACTTTGTCCCGCCGGCGCTCTCCGTCTCCGAACCCGCCGCGCGGACCGGTCCGTTCGGTCAGCCAGGCGATGGCTTCGAGATGGTCTCCCACGATCAGCGGCTCGAGCGACCGGCTTCGCTCCCGCGCCCGGCGGGGCGGATTGAGGCGTCCGACCGGCACGCGGCCGGCGAGGCGGATGTCGAGGCCCAGAACCGCGGCCTTCGCCTGGGCGAGCGGCGGCACCGCCAGCGCGTCGGCGCCGATCGCCTCCAGCGCCCGCCGGCTCAGCGCGTGCGGCACGGCCGTCATCGACGCTCCGCCGAGATCGGCGCGACCGAGCGCCGCGTTCAGCGCGTGCTTCGCGAGCACGACCCCGTGGACCCGGCTCGTGCGGGTCGGCCCGTGGTAATCGTTGAGCGCGACATCCGCGCCCGCCCCGACCGCCCTGACGAACGCCGCGAGCGCTTCCCGCCGGATCACCATGTCGCCGTCGATGAAGAGCAGAATGTCGCCGCGCGCGGCCCGGGCCCCGACCGCGCGGCCGACGTCGTGGCCCAGCGGCTCGGGGAACGCGATCACGCGCGCGCCCGCCCGGGCGGCGGCGGCCGCGGAGCCGTCCGTCGAGCCGTTCACGACGACGATCACCTCGGTGCGGGGATGGACGCCGCGCGCCTCCCGCACGACCGCCCCGATCGTGCGGGCTTCATTCATGACCGGAACGATCACCGATACGGCCGGCCGCCCGTGCGGCCGTTCCGTTCCGCCCGCGGGTGCGGCCGTCGCCGCGGATTCCGGCGGCCGAAGCTCCGTGGGCGCTTGTCCCCTTTGCGGGTGTGCGAAGCCCGGATGCGCAGGCGGCATCCGCCCTTCCATGGCAGCCGGATGCCGCCCGTTTCCCGGGCGTCCCCTTCGCCCGCGGGACGCGGGCCGCCTGCCGCGGGATGCCGTCGTTCCGCCCGCCGCCGGACGGCCCGCACGCCGCCCGTTTCCGCGAACGCGGGCCGGATGCGCCATCCTCCCGCCCGGCGACCGACGGACGGGAAGCGCCGCCCGGTTGCCCGCCAACCGCCGCGCCCCGGCATTCCCGCGGCTGCCGGTCTGACGCGCCCTTCCGGATATCCGCACAGCCGTCACCCCCGGAAGATCCTCATTGTCCGAACGATTCCATCCCATTGTATGTCCCGGAGACGAGCGCGCAACGGCAAATGACTCGTGGGCGGCACTCCCGTCCCGGATGCGGGATCGATGCGGAATCAACGGATGCACCCTTGCACCGCCGTTCACATTTGCATCGGCCGCCCGCGGGCAAAAAAAGATCCGCGGTGTTCCGTGAACACCGCGGAAGATGGACGTTCCCCGCATCCTTGTCCATGGCCGCACACGCGGCCTGACTCCGGACCAACCGCAACCCGGTTTCGGATTACGCCCGGAACCCGATGGCGACCCAGTTCAGCATGCCGCTCGGCGCCGGGCTGATCCGCAGGCGGCTGACCGTCACGACCGCGTATTCGGGATGTTTTTCCCGGATCGTCGCGATGACGTCCGGATGGTCCGCGGTCACCGCCAGCGCGTACTGATCGTCGGCGTACGTCTCGTCGAACGGCAGCGCGACATCGATTCGCTCTTCCGTTCCGGCGAACGCGAACGGCGCCAGGCCGAACTGCTGCATCACCGAGCCGCCCTCCGGCGCCATGACCGGGTTGAAGGCCAGCTTCGACGCCGGCAGACTGTAGTCGCGGACATGGTGATCGGCAATCGCGTCGGCCGCGATATGGCGTCCGGCAATCGCGCCGTCGGCGATCCGGGCGCCTGAGGCCACACCCGGTGCGGCGTCCGCCGGCTCGGCCGCCGCACCCGGGAACGGCGCGACCGCAGCCCGCGCGGTTTCCGCCAGCGCTTCAAGGACGTCGCCCGCCAGCTTCGCGGCCGTGACGGCGCCGTCCGCGAGATGTTCGGCGCGGACGGCCCCGGCCTGCAGATGCCGGCTGCCGACGGCTCCTGCCGCCAGGTGGCCGGTCCCCACCGTCCCCTCGGCCAGATGCGCCGCCGTGATCGAGCCGCGCCGGATGTGGTAGCCGTGGACCGCCTCCGCCTTCAGGTGCTTGCTGCCGATCGATTCCAGCGCGAGATGTTCCGCCTGCACCGCGCCCGGCGCGAGCGCGGCCGGCGTCACGGCCGACGCCGCCAGATGCTCGGACCCGACCGAGCCGGGAGCGAGATGCACGGAGTCGACGCTGCCTTCCTCCAGCTCCCGGCTCCCGACCGCGCCCGGTGCGAGATGCCGCCGCGACACCGCCTCCGGCTTGATGTGCGCGCCGTCCACCGCTTCCGGCCGGAGATGCGCCTCGCCGACCGAGCCGGGCGCAAGCTTCTCCGAAGTGACCGAATCGTCCGCCAGCTTCGGCGTCGTCACCGCCCCGTCCGCGAGATGCAGTTCCCGCACCGCATCGCCGGCGATGTGGATGCCCAGCACCGCGCCGTCCGCCAGATGCCGGCTGCGCACCGCTTCGCCGGCCAGATGTTCCGGCCCCACCGCGCCTTCGGCCAGTTGCCCGGGACCGATCGACCGATCCGTCAGATGCGCGCCGCTTACGGCGCCGAACGCGATGTGCGCACCGCCGACGCTGCCCGGCTGCAGATGGCGGCTTCCGACCGCGCCTGGCATCAGATGCTCCGCGCCGACGGCCTGCCCGTCCAGCTGTTCCGGGCCGACGGAACCCGGCGCCAGCTTCGCGCGCGTCACCGCGCCGTCCGCGAGCTTCGCCGACGTGACGGCCGAATCCGCCAGCTTGTCGGTCGAGACGCTCTCGGGCGACAGCTTCAGCGACGTCACCGCATGATCTTCCAGATGATGCGGCTTCACCGCCCCCGGCCGAAGGTGGCGCTCAACCACGGCGCCGGACGCGAGCTTGCCCTCCGTCACCGCCCCGTCCGCGAGATGCCGGGTCTCGACCGCGCCGTCCGCCAGATGCGCCGCGCCGACCGCCTCTTCCCGGATATGACCGGACGAGACGGCTCCCGGCGCGATCGCCTCCTCCGTCACGGCGCCCCCGGCGAAATGGAACGCGCGCAGCGCCCCGGGCGCCAGTTTGTCGAACGTCACCGCCTCGTCCGCCAGATGCTCCGTCCGGACGGCGCCGGGCGTGATGTGCTCCGGGCGGACGCTGCCTTCGGCCAGCTTGCTGTTCCCGACCGCGCCGTCCGCCAGCTGCATCATGCCGACGGCTCCGGGACCGATGTGATCCTCCTGCACGGCGAAAGGTGCCAGCTTCTCGCTCGTCACCGCCTCGTCCGCCAGATGCGCGGTGCCGATCGCCTGCCGCTGCACGTGCCGCGCCTCGACGCTGAGATCCGCGAGATGGCGGGCGTGGACCGAGCGGTCGGCCAATTTGTCCGCGTCCACGGATTGCCGCGCCAGGTGGCGCAGCTGCACCGATTCGTCCGCCAGCTTCGCCGCGGTGACGCTCCGGTCGGCGAGCTTGGACGCGGTGACCGCATGATCGACCAGCTTGATCGTCCCGACCGAGCCGTCGGCGAGCTTCATGGCCGTAACCGAGCGGTCCCCGATCTGCTCCGTGCCGATCTCACCGGGTGCGACGTGTTCGCCGCGGACCGCTCCCGGCGCGAGATGTTCCGATTGGACCGCTCCGGACGCCAGATGTTCCGGCCCGACGCTGTCCGGCGCCAGCGTGCGGCCCGAGACCGCCGATTCGGCGAGATGCACGGCCTCGACGGCGCCCGGAGCGAGATGTTTTCCCAGGATGGCACCCGGCGACACGTGCTTGGCGAGCAGAATCCCGTCTTTCAGATGCCGGCTCTCGATCTCGCCTTCCCGGATCTTCGCTCCGGTCACCGCGCCGTCCCTGATCTTCGAGGTCGTGACGGACGCTTCGGCGAGCTTGGACGTGTCGACCGCCTCGTTCGCGAGTTTGTCGCGGGTGACGGCGCCGCTGCGGATCTTCTCCGTCGCGATCGCATGGTCGGCGATCAACTCGCTCGTCAGGATGTCCGGTTGAAGATGCTTCGCCTCGATCGAACCGGGTGCGATTTTGTCGCCGCCGATCGCGCGGTCCGCCAGTTTGTCCGGCGTAATGCTGCCGTCGCGCAGCTTCTCCCCGCCGATCGAGCGGTCAAGCAGCTTGTCGCCGGACACCGAATGCGGCGCCAGATGTTCGCCGGTCACCGATTCGGGTGCCAGCTTTGCCGACGTGACGGCCCCGTCCGCGATTTTGATGCTCTCCACCGCGTAATCGCCGATCGTGTGCGTCACGACCGCACCCGGCCGGAGCCTGCTCGTGTCGACGGCGCCCGGCGCCAGCTTCTCGACCGTCACCGACTCGTCCGCCAGATCGTCCGTGAAAATGATCGGCTCAGGCCTTACGGGCGAACGCTTCTCCCCGATCGTCTCCAGCTTCGCTTCCCTGTCCGCTTCGGCCTTCGCGAGCGATTCGACCGCATCCGCCTCCAGCGCCGCGTCCCGTTCCGCTTCCCGGATCGCCTCCTCGACGGACCGGACGGACACCGTTTCCGCCGCCTTGTCCGTTTGGACGGCAGACGTCTCCGCCGGCTGGACGCCCGCCGTCTCCGACCCCTTCACGACGGCGCCGGACACCCCGGCCTGCCGGACTTCCGCGGTCCTCGGGCGTACGGCCGGCTGCTCGTCGAGCCATCGCAGCTCGGAACGGTTCGGATCATCCACATAAAAGAGCGGTCTGCGCGCTCTGGCCGGTCTTCCCCTCCGTTTTTTCGCCATGGCCCACTCCTTCTTTGCCACCGTAGAGTCATCTGCATCATATGCAAACGTCCATGGGCAGGTTCAACGGTTCCGGGGGAAATGAACCGCCTGAAGCCGCGCATCCCGCTTCTTGCGTCACCTATCCGCCGCCGCGGGCGACTCCGTCCGGTGCGCCGCGTGCCAGAGGGAGCCGACGCCGGCGCCGGTCGGCACGGCCTGCGCGATCGCCTCGCCGAGGAAGCGCCGCGCGGAGCGCACCGCTTCGGCGAGCGGCAGGCCCTTCGCCCGCAGCGCCGCGACGGCGGCCGAGAGCGTGCAGCCGGTCCCGTGCGTGTGCCGCGTCGCAACGCGCGGAGCACGGAGGAAGACCGGCTCCTCCGCATCGGCGCCGCACAGCACGTCGACGCATTCGCCGCCGGTATCCGGAAGATGCCCGCCCTTCAGCAGCACATTGCGCATGCCGAGCCCGAGCAGTTCCCTCGCCGCTCCGACCATGTCCGCTTCCGTCCGGATGGCGCGGCCGTCGATGCCGAGCAACGCGCACGCTTCGGGCAGGTTCGGCGTGACGAGCTCGGCCATCGGCAGCACGCGGCGCTTCAGGGCTTCCACCGCATCCGGGCGGAGCAGCGGATCGCCGCTCTTCGCGACCATGACCGGATCGACGATCAGGCTCGGCACGGCGTGCCGCTCCAGCGCGTCCGCGACCGCCCCGATGACGGCGGCATCGTGCAGCATGCCGGTTTTGACCGCGTCGACGCCGATGTCGCCGAGCACCGAATCGATCTGCGCCGCCACGGCCTCCGGCGGCAGTGGCCACACACCCTGCACGCCGAGGCTGTTCTGCGCCGTCACGGCCGTGATCGCGCTCATCCCGAAAACGCCGAGCTCCTGCATCGTCTTCAGATCGGCCTGGATGCCCGCCCCGCCGCCGGAATCGGAGCCGGCGATCGTCAACGCGCGCGGGACGGGATGCCGGCGTCCGTTCGCCATCATGCGGGCCTCCCTTCTCCTCCGATTTGCCTGACCGGCGCGAATCGCACCGGATCGAACGCGTCCAGCGGCACGGGCGGCGCCTCGTCCGCAAGCAGCGCGGCGACGGACGCGCCCGTGACGGGCGCGAGCAGAATGCCGTTCCGGTAATGACCGGCCGCGATCACGACCTGCGGCGCGTGGGGCAGCCGGCCGATCAGCGGCCGGCCGTCGAGGGTGCCGGGCCTCAGGCCCGCCCACCGGTGCACCGGCTCGAGATCGGCCAGCATCGGGAACACCTTCGGCCCCTGGCGGACGAGCCGGGCGATGCCGCGCTCCGTGACGGACGCGTCGAACCCCGCGACATCCTCCGAAGCGCCGCAGACGAGCGTGCCGTTGCTCTTCGCCGTCCAGTAGGCCTGCGGCGAGACGACGATATGGCGGACGAGCCCGATCGGCACCGCGTAGGCGCAGATTTGCCCGCGGATCGGGTGGACGGGCAGCGGGATGCCGAGCTCCCGCTCGAACAGGCCGGTCCAGGCGCCCGTGCAGACGACGAGCCGGTCGCCCGCGAACGTCCCGGCGCGCTCCGTCGCGACCTCGACCCCGTCCGCATGGAGCTTCAGGCCCACGGTCCGGCCGGCCTCCGCGATGACGGAGACGCCGCGGCGCCGGCAGGCGGCTTCGAGCGCCTCGACGAGCGCCGGCGCATACACGTGGCTCTCCTCCGGCACATGGAGCGCCGTCCGGATGTCCGTCGAAAGCAGCGGCTCGAGCCGCCGGAGCGCGGCCGCATCGACGAGCTCCGCGCCGGCGCCGTACCGGTTCTGCCAGGCCATGCGCGCGGTCAGCGGCAGCACGTCCGCTTCGTTGAACGCGACGGCGAGGCTGCCGCTCCGGTGCAGCTCGACCCGCACGCCGGACGCCTCCGTGATCTCGTCCAGCCATTCGGGGTACAGGCGAAGGCTTTTCAGGCAGAGCGCGAAGAAGGGATCCGGCCCGTCCGGATTTTCGGTGTACGGCGCCAGCATGCCGGCGGCGGCTCCGGATGCCTGTCCGCCGGGCCGGCCGGCCTCGATGACGGTGACGGCGAACCCCCGGCCGGCCGCCGCGAACGCCGACGCGAGCCCGATGATGCCGCCGCCGAGCATGATGATCCGCCCGCTCATCCGCCCGTCACCCGCGGGACGGATGCGGCCGAAGCTTCCGCGCGGTCCGCGAGCGGCTCGAGCACGCCGTCCGGATCGCTGCTCGCCGTGGCGTAACGCCGCTTCGGGATGCGGCCGGCCGCCCGGGAGAGCGCCCCGGCCTCGACGGCGAGCGCCATCGCGCGGGCCATCGCGACCGGATCGAGCGCCTTCGCGACCGGCGTGTTCACGAGGATGCCGGAGGCGCCGAGCTCCATCGCCTGCGCGGCGTCCGCGGCCGATCCGAGGCCGGCGTCGACGATGACCGGCACCTGCGCCTCCTCCGCGATCAGGCGCAGGTTGTACGGATTCAGGATGCCGAGCCCGGTGCCGATCGGCGAGCCGCCCGGCATGACGGCGGCCGCCCCGGCCTCCGCGAGCCGCCGGCACAGCACCGGATCGTCGGACGTGTAGGGCAGCACGGTGAACCCCTCATCGGCCAGCATCGCGGTCGCCTTCAGCGTCTCGACCGGATCCGGCAGCAGCGTGCGCGGGTCGGCGCTGATCTCGACCTTCACCCAGTCGCCGAGCCCGGCCGCCCGGGCCAGCCGCGCGATGCGCACCGCTTCGGCCGCGTTTGACGCGCCGGACGTGTTCGGCAGATAAATGAGATCCCGCCCCTCGAGATGCTGCAGCACCGAATCGTCCGCCGTCTCGTCCAGATTCACCCGGCGGACGGCGAACGTGACGACCTGCGCGCCGCTCGCTTCGAGCGCCTGGATCATGACCGCCGGGTTCGGGAACCGTCCCGTGCCGAGAAAAAGGCGTGACCGCAGCGTACGCCCGCCGATCACGAGCGGCGGGACGCGGTAATTCGCCTCGAACATCCGATCAGCCTCCTCCCTTGAAATGAACCAGTTCCACGACCGCGCCGGCCTTGAGCGGCGTCCGGCCCCACTCGGCGCGCGCGACGATCTCGCCGTCCACCTCGGCGACGATGCGCCGGTCCGCAAGGCCGTGCCGCTCGATGAGCTCCATGAGCGTCCGCGCCGTCGTCTTCGTCTCGCGCCCGTTGAGCCGGATCGGAATCGGGCCGCCGGCCGATCGCGCCGCTTCGCCCGCATCGGCCCGCCGTCCCGCACCGCCGTCGGCTTCCGCCCGTCCCGCTTCCCGGGCCTCGATCCGCCTCCGGAATTCCCGGCTCGCCGCTTCGGGGTCCGGGCTGCCGACGATCGCGGACACCGCGCACAGCCGGCGCGCCCCGGCGTCCAGCACCTCGTCCGCGTTGTCCAGCGTGATGCCGCCGATCGCGACCCACGGAATCGCGATCTCCCGCGCGGCCTGCCGGACGAATTCGAGCCCGACCGCCGGCCTGCCCGGTTTCGTCGGCGTCGGATAGACCGGACCGACCCCGATGTAGTCGGCGCCCTGCCGGACGGCTTCCCGCGCCTGGAAGATGTCGTGCGTCGAGATGCCGATGATCTTGTCTTCGCCGAGCAGCCTGCGCGCCTCCGCGATCGGCATATCCTCCTGGCCGAGATGGACGCCGTCCGCCTCCGCCTCGAGCGCCAGCTCCGGATCGTCGTTCACGATGAAGACCACGCCGTACCGCCGCGTCAGCTCCCGGAGCGCGCGGGCCTTCTCCAGCAGCCGGGACGGCGGCGTCTCCTTGTCCCTGAGCTGCACGACGTCCGCGCCGCCGCGGATCGCCGCCTCCATCACGTCGATCAGATCCCGCCCGGGATGGTAGGGCTCACCCGTAATCGCGTACAGCCGAAAATCGAATCCCGCTCGCCTCATCGCACCGTCACTCCTTCCCCTTCCCCGAGATGCAGAAGCTCCGTCAGGGCGCGCGCCGCTTCGTCCGCGTCCGGGACGCCCTGCACCAGCACGCGCCCTTCGCCCCGGAACAAAACGAACCGCCGGCCGTCCGCCGTCTCCGCGCGGATGAGCCACGGGTTGCGCGTGATGCGGCATCCGGCCCGCGCGAGCTGCGCCTCGATCCGCTCGAGCGGCAGCGGCCGGTCGAACGTAAGCTGCACCGTGTCCCGGCCGCACAGGACGGCGGCACGGACGGAACCGCCGGACGCTTCATTCCGGACGGCCGCCCGCTCCGGCGTTCCGGACGGCATCCGCGCGTCCGCTGCACCGGCGGACCGCGCATCCGGAAACGCGACGCTTTCCCGTGCCGCCAACGCGGAGGCGCTCCTTTCCCCCGGAACCGACCCGCGGACCGCCCCGCCTCCGGTCTCGATCAGCCTCGCCCGGCCGCACACCGGACAATCCCGGGTCGGGCCGGGCAGCCGCCATTCCCGGAAGGCGAACGGCCAGAGCGAGACGGACAGCCAGGTCCGGCGCAGCGCGCCGCGATGGCCGGTCAGCCATTTGAGCGCCTCGGCCGCCTGCAGGGCGGCGACCAGCTCGACGATCGGCGAGATGACGCCCTCCGTCTCGCACGTTCCCGCTTCCGCCGCCCCGTGCTCATCGCCGATCAGGCAGCGCAGGCAGGCCGTCTCGCCGGGCACGAGCGGAGCGCTCATGCCCTCCGCGCCGACGGCGCCGCCGTACACGAACGGAATGCCGAGGGAGAAGCAGGCGTCGCTCAGGACGAGCCGCGTCGCGGCGTTGTCCGTTCCGTCGAGGACGAGATCCGTCCCTTCGGCGAACGCCGCCGCATTTTCCCGCGTGACGTCCGCGACATGCTCCTCGATCGCGATGCCGCTGTTGATCCGCCTGAGCTTCGCCGCCGCGGCGGCCGCCTTCGGCAGGGCCATCCGGGCGTCCTCCTCGTCGAACAGCGTCTGCCGCTGCAGGTTGCTGGGTTCGACGAAATCCCGGTCGACGATGCGGATATGCCCGACGCCGGCCCGCGCCATATGCTGCGCGAGCGAAGCCCCGAGGGCGCCGGCGCCGACGATCAGCACCGTCGAATCGAGCAGCCGGCGCTGCCCCTCCGGGCCGATCGGCGCGAACCGGATCTGCCGGCTGTACCGTTCCAGCGCGGCCGGGCCCAGAGCCGGGGATTCCGCCGCACGGTCCGCCGGTTGCTTTTCCCCCGCCCCGTTCGTCCGGCCGGCGTCAGCCATACAGGCTTCCTCCCGATTCGCGGAACGCGCCGGCGCGCTCCCGGAGGCCCGCCTCGACCGCCTCCTCGAGCGTCATGCCGCGGCTCGCCGCGTAATCCCGGAGCTCCTGCGTGATCTTCATGCTGCAGAACTTCGGCCCGCACATCGAGCAGAAATGGGCCGTCTTCGCTCCTTCGGCCGGCAGCGTCTCGTCGTGGTACGCCATCGCCCGCTCCGGATCGAGCGCAAGATGGAACTGGTCGCGCCAGCGGAACTCGAACCGCGCCTTCGAGAGCGCGTCGTCCCACTCCCGCGCCCGCGGATGGCCTTTCGCGAGGTCGGCGGCGTGGGCGGCGATCTTGTAGGCGATGACCCCCTCCTTCACGTCGTCCCGGTTCGGCAGGCCGAGATGCTCCTTCGGTGTCACGTAGCAGAGCATCGCCGTGCCGTACCAGCCGATCATCGCGGCGCCGATCGCCGACGTGATGTGGTCGTAGCCGGGCGCGATGTCGGTCGTGAGCGGCCCGAGCGTGTAGAACGGGGCGTCGTGGCAGACGGCCGCCTGGCGGTCGACGTTTTCCTTGATCAGATGCATCGGGATGTGGCCCGGACCTTCGACCATCACCTGCACATCGTGCTCCCACGCGATCTTCGTCAGCTCGCCCAGCGTCTCGAGCTCGGCGAACTGCGCCTCGTCGTTCGCGTCGGCGATCGAGCCGGGCCGGAGGCCGTCGCCGAGGGAGACCGTGATGTCGTAGGCGCGAAGAATCTCGCAGATTTCATGGAAATGGGTGTACAGGAAGTTCTCCTCGTGATGCGCGAGGCACCAGGACGCCATGATCGAGCCGCCGCGCGAGACGATGCCCGTCACCCGCTTCGCCGTGAGCGGAATGTAGCGCAGCAGCACGCCCGCGTGGATCGTCATGTAGTCGACGCCCTGCTCCGCCTGCTCGATCAGCGTGTCGCGGTAGACCTCCCACGTCAGATCGGCGGGATTGCCGCCGACCTTCTCGAGCGCCTGGTAGATCGGCACGGTGCCGACGGGCACGGGCGAATTGCGGATGATCCATTCGCGGGTCGCGTGGATGTTCCGCCCCGTGGACAGGTCCATGACCGTGTCGGCGCCCCAGCGGATCGCCCAGACCATCTTCTCGACTTCTTCCTCGATCGAGGACGCGACGGCGGAATTGCCGATGTTCGCGTTGATCTTGACGTGGAATTTCCGGCCGATGATCATCGGTTCGCTCTCGGGATGGTTGACGTTCGCCGGGATGACCGCGCGGCCCGCCGCCACTTCGGCGCGGACGAATTCGGGGTCCATCCCCTCGCGGATCGCGACGAACTCCATCTCGGGCGTGATGATGCCTTTCCGGGCGTAGTACATCTGGGTGACGGCGCGGCCGGGTTTCGCCCGCAGCGGCCGCCGCTTCGGGCCGGGGAACCGCTCGATGCCCGCGCGCTCCATCTGCTCCGCCGTTCGCCAGCCGTCGTCTTCCGGCCGTTCGGCGCGGCCTTCGTATTCCTCGGTGTCGCCGCGCTCGGCGATCCAGGCGCTGCGCAGGGGCTTGAGGCCGCGGCGGATGTCGATGTCGGCGTCGGGATCGGTGTACGGCCCGCTGGTGTCGTACAGCCAGACCGGAGCATTGGGGACTTCGCCCCGGAGGGTGCGGCTCGGCGCGAGCGCGACCTCGCGCATCGGCACGCGCAGATCGGGGCG
>Ga0207871_100453_pt1 | contig 14685 bp, 14 predicted proteins | sample Passage260A_FD_187371 | JGI IMG/M metagenome (GOLD analysis project Ga0207871, IMG submission 187371) | Cellulose adapted compost microbial communities from Newby Island Compost Facility, Milpitas, CA, USA - Passage2 60A (SPAdes) (version 2) ...
CACTCTCACCTGTGCGACACAGCTCCACGTCGTCTCGCCGAGGCAACCCGCGCGATCGATACAATGCGGGGGAGAGCTCTCCTATAGGCGGTCGATCAGCTGAATGGGAGTTCTCCTCTTTCCGTGGTAAAGGCCCGGGGCTGGCGTCCCGGGCCTTCGTGCTGTCATCGGGTGCAGCTCAAGCGCCGGAGAACCTTGGTTTCGATCTTCTCGAATCGCTCGGCCACGGCATCGGCTGCCATTGCGAGCACTAGGTCAAGGTCGATGCCGTCGAGGCTGGCGGTGGCAGGACCGTGGATCTCACCAAGACGCGGGTTCCAGTAGCACCCCTTGGGGAGGAGCCGGTTGAACGCCTTCACCTGGGCGCGGATCAAGGCATCTACCAGCGCGTTCCGCTCCTCATTGGTGTACGCCCCGTCCTTGATGTAGGCGTACCAGCCCTCGGCCTGGTAGGCGCGGCCGAGCCTGTAGTTGCGGGCAAGGACGGTCGTCGTGGTCATTCCGGGTCCCTCCGTGATCAGAAAAGGTAGTGGCACCTTATTTTCTGGGTGCAGCTCAGACATTGCCCGGTGCCCTTGCACAGCGAGCAGCGCATACCACGCCGCATCTCCCCGGAGCCCCCGCAGCAATGGCAAGCGTGCGGGCGGCCGCTACGCTTCCTCATCAGCCACATCGGATGCTTCCACTAGCCCTTCCGATCCCTAGTCGATCGGGTACCGGTACCGCAGATCCCACTGGTGAGTCGGCATCACGTAGAGGCTGACCTTCACCGCCCGGTTTTCGGCAGTCCAGCCGATGTGCGTGATCTCGTACACCCGTTGGTCTTCGGTCATGCGGAGGAATCGCGCCTCATCTGAGGTGGGCGGCCGGACCCTGATCCGCTCCTCAATCTCGACCTGGGCGTGTCCGAGATCCGCCAGACGGCTGCTGATGCCGCCGACCCCCGGGTCTTCCTGCTCAATCGGTGTACCAGCCGCGATATCCAAGGGAATGTAGCTAGTGACGATCTGGATAGGCACGCCGTTGGCTCGCATTCTCCGGTCCCGGATCACCACGCTGACCGCGTCCGGATCGACCCCCAGAATCTCGGCAACACGCCCGGGGGCGCGCCCCCTGCTCACCGTGTTCTCCGAGGTCAGCTCATAGCCGAGCTCGGCTAGCTCAGTGGCCAGAGCGCCACGGCTCCCGCCTCGCTCCCTGTGTGCTCGGCTGTGCCGCCGTGCGGCATCCCTGAGGATCGGTGGCAGCTCGTGGACGCGCGTTCTTCGCGGTCGCTCAATCCTGACCAAGCCCTCAGCCTGCAGGATCGCGAGCGCCCTGTTGATCGTCTGTCGGCTCACACCGAATCGTTGCGCGAGGTCGTGCTCGGTGGGCAGCGTGCCCCCGCGCGGGTAGGTCCCGCGCTCGATTTCCGCTCGGATGATGTCGGCTACCTGCCGATATTGGCCTCGCGCTGGCGTGATCGTCATAGTCTCACCCTATCCCGGAAGGAAGAACAATGTGCGTTGACAGATCATCCAGTGATGCATAACGATCAATGTACGGCAATAGCCTTGAGGCAGCAAAAGGCCCCGCCCGACTGCACTCGGACGGGGCCATACCGGGACTCTGAGCTAGAAAGGACACTCCCCGGTGAACACCATCATGCCCGATGGCGGCGTGCTGTCCACTTCGGCAGACAGGCTGAGCGCCGCCGTGATCAAACACGGAGCCTGCGTCGGCTCGCCCAACCCCGACGACTGGTTCCCACCAGAGCCCGACCACTACACCCAGGAGTCGGCACGCGCCCGGCGGCGCTATGAGGAACACGCCCGCCGCCTGTGCTCCGGATGCCCCGTACAGCTGCAGTGCCTCGAGTATGCGCTGCGGATCGAATCCAGCATGCCCCTGACGTGGATCCACGGCATCTTCGGCGGCACCGCGCCCTGGCAGAGAGCACGCATCATCCGCTACCGGCGGCGTGCTGCCATGCGGAAGGTGGGCTGATGTTCCGCTTGATGCCGTGCGAGACGTGCGAGACGTGCGAAATGTGCGAGGTGAACAGGTGATCATCAACGAGCTACCTGAACCGAGCCCTGATGAAGTTCGCCGGGGGCTCGCCGAGCTCGAGCTGTACGTGGCAGCGCATGCCCCGATCGCCCCTGAGCCTGAGGGTGTCAAGCCTGAGCCTGAGCCTGAGCCAATCGGCGAGGGTGAAACCCGCAGGGTTCGTCGCCTGCGTCGGCAGGTCGCCGAGGCTCACCAGCTGGCTGAGCTCCTGGCCGACGACACGCCGCTACTGCTCGACACGCCCAGGGTGCGACGGTACCGCCGCCGCGCAATCGAGGCAGCCCGGCTGCACGCGCTCGCCCAGGACCCTGCCGCTCGGGCATGGCAGGCCGCACGAGTCCGCCGCCTGCTGGTCACCGTGGCGATGCTCGCGCTGGCCCTCGCCCTCGGGTGGTCAACGGCAGGCGTGCAAGCGTTCGCCGCCGAGGGCGCCGACCCGTGGTCGCCCAGGTGGTTGTTCGCGTGGTTCGTCGAGCCGTTCCTGAGCCTGGCGCTGCTCGTGGTCGTCGGCGCGCGGGCGTACATGGGAACCCGGGGGCAGCCGATCCGGTCGCGGACGCTGGTCCGGATCGAGTGGCTGTTCCTGGCCCTCACCCTGGGCATGAACGCCTGGCCGCACCTGCCGTGGGTGGCCGCGGAGTTCAGCCTGTCGGCGCTGGTGCTCCACACCCTCGGCCCCATCGTCGCCGTGGCGATCGTCACGGCCTTGCCGATCATCCTCGCCGCGTTCGCGGACCTCGACCACGGTGGGCGGGAACGGCTTACTGCCTTTCCGTACAGGGCAAACGCCACCCCTGGGCGTGCCTCCAGGACCTCTAGTGGAGGCGCTGACATCGACGCCCTCGCCGAGCGAGCCATGCGGATGGTCAACACCGGGGAGCTGCCCCCCAACCCGAGCGCACACCGCATCCGCACCGCGCTCGGGATCGGCATGGACACGGCACGGGCGGTGCGGGATCGCCTCGCCGGGGGCGAGCCTCACCGAAAGGAGATCCCGTGAAACGGGTCTACATCATCACAGACCTGCACGACGGGCCACCGAACGCGCGCCCTCAGGTAGCGGATCCGTACACCGCGCTCGCGTCCGCTCTGGGCCGCATGGCGGCCGTAGCAATCGTGGCCGTGCCGATTCTCGCAACCATGGCGCTGCTGGTCGGCATCCTGCTCGGCTGGCCCCTCGCGGCCCTTGCCGTGGTCGCAATCCTCGCTCTCCCGGTCCTGGTCAACCTGGTCGATCTGCTCGGATCCCGGCTCGGGTGGCCGTCGCTGTCGTGGGTGTCCGTGCAGATCCGCCGAAAGGGGGAGTCGTGAGCGAAAACCGCGCGAACCGGATCGCCGAGCTGTCAGCGATAGAGATCACCAGCACGTCGGGGCTGAAGAAGTACGTCGATGAGAGTCGCCGCCTAGCCCGGGATTTCGGCGCCGAGCTGGACTGGGCCGCCGAGGAGATCTCGGCCGTGCTCACCGCGAGCGGTAAGGGCAACCCGTGGCTGATGGGGCTGGATGTCAAGATTCGCGCCCGCCGACTGGCCACGCGCGCCCGCCGCGCCGCCGAGCTGCAGCGGGGCTGCGCAACCGAGCTGACCAAGCTGTGGCAGGACTTCCTGATCCAGTTCGCCCCCGCGCTGCAGCAGCACAAGAAATCCGAAAAACTGTTCGATTTCGAAAACTGAAAGGTCGAGCGTATGGCTCATAGAAACGCGGGCGCCCTGCAGCAGGGCGTGATCACGCACAACATCCTCCGGGACCTCACCGCCCGCGCAGTCGCCAAGGTGGCCCCGCACACGGTGCCGTGGATCGTGGGCGCCGGGATGATCCCCGTGGGTGCGATCACGCACGAGCTGTGGGGCGACCCGGGCGTGCTCCCGTGGGCCACAGCAGGTATTGCCCTGTCCGGTGCGGCGCTTACCGGCATCACCTGGGCTGTGTCCCGGTACCGGCGGCTGCTCGGCAGGCTGCAGTCCACCGGTACTACCGCTGTCGCCTCCGGGTGGCTGCTCGCCGCCACGATCACCGGACCCACGGCACGGCCGACCCTGGATATCGGGCTGTGGCTCGGCGGCACGCTCGCCGCCGCCTGGAACATTCGAACGATCATTCGTTCGAATCCGGACGAGAGCGACGAGCATGACGGCCGCGCCCTGTTCAGAAAGCTCATTCAGGGAACCGCTGAGAAGGCCGGAGTCGGCGTCAAGGGCGTTAAAGAGGTGCGGATCGAGCCGCACCGGGTATCGGGCAGGGTCGAGCTGGATGGGGCCACGGTGGACGACCTGCAGCGGGCGATCCCGGCAATGGAGGCCCGCGCCCGGCTCCCGCACGGTGCACTCGTGGCAACACCAACCCCGGCGGACGCTGGGGCGCCGACGATCGTGCTCTCCGATCCCACCCTGCTCGACAAGCCGATCCCATGGCCTGGGCCGTCCCGGCCGGGCGGAAGCGTCGCGGATCCCCTGAGGATCGGGGTGTACCAGGACGGCACCACGGCTGAGCTGCTCATACCCGGCTCCCACCTGCAAATCATGGGCATGACCGGATCCGGCAAAACCACCGGTGGGGCGTGGACCATATGGGGCGAGCTGGTCACCCGGTCGGATTCCTGCCTGATCGTCGTAGACATCACCAAAGGCATGCAGAGCGTGGGACCAGCGCGTCCCGCGCTGCACCGGGTAATCACCGATCGCGGCGAAGCCCAGGCGTTTTTCCGGGACCTGGGCGCCGTGCTCAGGGAGCGGACGGACTACCTGGCGTCCCGGGGCATGATCAAGTGGGCGCCCGGGTGCGGCCTGTCCTACCTGGTGATCTGGCTCGAAGAAGCCGCGGACGTGTTCGAGCACATCGACATGGAGGCGTTCATCAACCTTGCCCGCGCGCTGCGGAGCGCGGGCGGGACGATCGTGTGGTCCCTGCAGCGGGCCGATCACACGCAAATGCCCACGATTGTCAAGGGTCAGGGTGGCGCCTACCTGTGCTTCGGCGTCGCGAACAGCCACGACGCCCGCTGGGGCATCTCAGCCGAGCAGGAAGACGCCGGGGCCAAACCGGAGCGGTGGCGTAACACCAAACCCGGGATGTGCTACCTTGACGCGCCCGGTGTGGCCCCTGAGCGAATCGCAATACCACTCCGTGTTTTCGACTGGGGCCGTGACGATGACGAGCGCGTGGCCCGGTTCGCCGAGCACTGTGCCGCCTACCCTGCCGACGCGCGCCCGGTCGATCCGATCACGGCGAAACTGCTCGCACATAACGCACCTGTCGCACCTGTCGCACAGTCCGATGACCTGGGGGTTGGCGACGTGGTCCACGAGTACCTGGCCCCGGATCCCGAGCTCGACGGGGGCGTGGTGGACGTGGACGCCCCGCTCGGCGACGCACCCGACCTGCCCCTCGGTGGGAACCGGATGGGATCGGAGCAGGCTCGCGCGGTGCTCGACGAAGCGCTAGCTCGGTTCGGCGACGGGCGGCCGTTCGCCCCGCGCGATCTTGGGCACGTGCTGAGCACCACGGGCATGAGCCGGGCGTGGATCCAGAAGCAGCTCCGCAATCTCGTGGAGGCTGGTCGCCTGGAGCACGACCCAGGCTCCGGCACCTACCGGGTACGGGTACCAGAGACCGCGTAACCAAGATCAATTTTCGCCCTCAGCGAACAGAACACCCGCAGCAGCGCGAGGACCAAAAGCGAGGGGTGTCACGGGGGGAGAAACCTACAGGCCGGGGCAGGTGTGACACCCCGTGACACCCCTGCGTGACACCCTCTCGTAACACGGGCAAAACGGGCAAATCCCCGTCCGTAACACCTAATTCGGCCGGGCGTGACACCACCGCGACTATGACCGTAACCCCAGTCCAGGTCCCAAACAGTGGGGATGCTGCGGAGAGCAGAGAGTCACAAAGAGACTCCAGATGGGGCTAAGATCCGGCGTAAACGAAGACGCCCGGCTTAAGCCGGGCGTCGTCAAAAGCAAGCTCGACGCGATCTGGGCTTCAGCTCTAGCGTCTCCCAACCTCTGAGCTGAGCGCCCGGATCGCTACCAAATTGGAGGCCGTCCCCCCGGGCGTGACGCCCGGGGGGCGATACCAAGCTGGAGGACACGATACCAAGTCGAACGGTAATTTGCACAGAGCCCCCGGGCGCATGGTCCCGCCGGGTCGCGATCTTCCGCGCAATACCCCAGGGGGCGCGCAGGGCGCAAGGCCAGGCGTCATGGCTCCGCGCCGTACAGGCGCATCCCGCCGTCGCCCGGCTCCGAGCCGACGCCTACCGCAACCTCATCTCCATCGCCCGCGTCCTAGCCCACCACGCCGACTGGGTGAGCCTCACCACGCGGCCGACGTGGGCTGTGCTCATGCGCCGCACAGGCCTGTCCAGGTCCACCATCGCCGCGTGGATCGCCTGGCTCCGCCGGGCCGGGCTGCTCGGCACCGTCGCCCACGGATCGACCCCCCGCTACCGCCGGGGGCCGGACGACGGCATGGGCAACATCGCGGCCGAGTACGTTCTCGCCGAACCACAGGCCGAACCAGAGGGTGAGCAGGTCAGCGAGTCTGTGGGCAAAACTCGGACCCCCTCCAGGTTCTCTAAAGAGACTCTCTTTAGCCCATCACGCGCGCGCGAGAAGAACCGGGCCGTCGAACCCGTCACGGACCGGTCGTGGCCGCGCACCGCAACGCCGGGAACCCGGCGGGACATGCTGAAAGCCGCCGAGCGAGCCCGGGCAGAATCGCTAACCCTGCGCAGGTTGTCGGCCCGGCACGTCCGGTCGCTGCTGAGGCCCGTGTGGCGCCTGGGCGGGACGGTGGCTGACGCACTCTACATGCTCGACCACGCCCCGGATGGGCGCCCATGGGCGTACGCGGGGATGCCCCGGTATGTGGCCGGGTGGGTGCGGCATCGCCTGTCGGCCTGGCTCACCGAGGATGGGCAGCTGCGACCGGGGGTCATGCTGCCGAGCCAGCGGAGGGCTGCCGAGGCTGCCGCCCGCCGGGCTGAACAGGAACGGGTCCGGGCTGAGCGCGCCGAGCTCGAATCGCGGCGGGCCAAGGACGTCAAATCCCTAGCTAGCAGGGCGCGGGCGATCCTCGCGGCGTCGAGCTCCCGCGCCGCCAATGCTCTGCGTCGCCGAGCCCTTGGTATCGCATGATCACGGCCTCAGAATCGCCGTAGAGGCACGATCGGCACCCGGTCCGGGTTTAGAGCTCAGGATGGGGGTTCAGAGCCTCTGCGTGGCTCTCAGAGCCTCTGAGGCGATGTGGGTCCCGAGCCTGATACTGGAAATCGGGCCGACTGGGTATGTTGCGGGTATCTGTGCCTGGTATCGACTACCGGTACTAACTACCCCGGTGGCGGTGGATGTTTGTAGCCAGTGCATGGCTTCAGATATCCGGCGGTGGATTGAGGCAGTGGCCATGGATATCTCTCTGGCCTTCTAACCTCTTCCTCCGGTCTTCTTCGAAGAGGATCTTCTCTCTCCTCCGACCGCCGCCATGCGGCGTGTCGGAAGAAAAAGAAGTACGATAGTACTTCTTTTTCGGACGCTTAGGAACTTTTAGTTCCTATATGTTCTCTCCTATAGCTATCTATATGGGTGACAAATTTTTCCGGATCCATGTGACAAATTTTTCCGGATCCAACGCAGGGGGTCATGACAAATTTTTCCGGATCCTCAACCGGGTTCCGGACAGGATGCAGAGCCGGGATTCCCCGCTCGACCGCCGGGAAATACAAGGCGATTGCCGTTCCGGCGTACCCTTTGATCGACAGGACAAGGTCGATAGACGAGAAACGCCCGGCTCCCCGTAGGGAGACCGGGCTTGAAGGGTCAATCTCATGATAGCAGGTAGCGGATCGTTCAGGCTGGTACCAAGCAGGTTCGGGCGCGTCCCCGAACAGTATGTTTTTTCTGACTTCATCTCCGACCACGGACTGCGGATCATCGCCTACATCGACGCCTCCAAGTCCGACCACTCCGGATTCGGCAAGGGCATGCGATGGCCTGTCTGCTCTATGCCGGAGCTCGCGGCGGTCATCAACAAATCAAGCGAGCGTACGGCTAGGTTGGAGGTGTCGAAGCTCCGGAATCTCGGCCTCATCGAAACCACAAAGACCCTCGGCGGGAACCGGTACGTCCTTACCGGCGCGAAAATCATCGGGGACACATATCGCGGCCGGGAGAACCTCAAGGACAACCGATACGTCCACCTCACTATCGACACAATTACCTGTGACGTCTCGTCTACGGCGCTCAGGTTGTGGATGATCATCGACCGGATTCGCGGTACCCACGCGTATGCGCATATCTCGCAGGAAACGCTCGCCCGCTATCTGGGATGTTCGCCGCGAACGGTTATCCGGCACCTGAATGCTCTCCGGGAATCTGGCCTTGTTACCGTTCGCCATGAGCGTAACTGGAACGGATATGATTTGAATTGTTACAAACCGCTCTCGTTTGAGGAGTCCCTCAAGAGGAAGGCGTACCGCCTTGTCACAAGGTGGCTGCGAGGTGTTGCCGGAGATTGGCGGGCGTGGAAAGCGGATCATGAGCATGAGTTCATGGGGCTCCTGACGGCCGTGTCTACCGCTATCCAGAGGCACGGGTTCGCGCACGTGGCGAGCGTGGTCGAGGAGCTGCTGCCCGATCAGTACGATCCGATGGTGCTGCTGGCCGTGCTGAACGGCCTGAGCGAGCACGTCAAGGTCGTCTCCGAGGAGAGTGCGGGTACGCTGGCCCTGGCGAGCGTGTAGGAGTTGTGGTTTTGGAATCCAAGGTGACGTTTTTCGGCGGACCCCTGGATGGCCACGTCATTACCAGACCTAAAGGCAGTAAATGGGGGGCGTACCGCACGGTCGAGGGCGATGTGATGGGTACGCCCGAGGGGGACCGCATTCTGCGCTCCGGCGAGGGATGCTGTTACGTGCTGTATGTGAGACGCCACAAGCAGCGGGTTGAGCGGTGGTACGTTTGGTCGCCTCTTATCACGTGCGTGTCGCGTCGGTACGGCCTGCGGATATCGCTACGGTACGGGGATTCGCGCATCCCCATGCTGAGGGATTTGTACGAGATCGTCACTGGGGTTCGGGAGCTCGACCGCATCCTCGCCCTGGCCGACTAGACCCCTGCATTGGATGATGGAACCCCACCGGTCATCCGGTGGGGTTTTTTCATGCATTCGCCCCGTATTGCGATCATGGGGGTATGAATGCGAGTAATGCGCCGAATGTCGGGTTGTTCGGCCCCCGGAATCCCGCATGGCGGGGTGATGAGGTCTCCTATGTGGGCGCTCATGCGCGTGTTTGGCGTGTCCGGGGGTCTCCCCGGTCGCACATGTGCGAGATGTGCGAGAATCCGGCGGCCGAGTGGGCGTACGACCACCGGGACCCCCGGGAGCGCCGGAGCCCTAGAGGCTACCCCTACAGCCCGGATCCCGGGCATTACCGGCCACTCTGTATCCCCTGTCATCGGCGCGAGGACTGGTCGCGGCGTCGGGCATCTCAAGATCGTGGCCCCAGATTCGCCGTAGAGGCAAGATCAGCGGTTGGTTAAGTTCATTGTCCGCAGGTGGGGGTTCGGTGGCTCTATGGCGCTTTCAGGGCCGTACACCGGAAATCGGCCCCTCTGTGGCTACTTTCAGTGATGCTGGCGGCTGCTCCCTGTGACTACCGGTGATGGGTGGCATGGGAGCTATCGGCTACAGAATCGGCTCCGGTCGCTCGCAGCTCTAGGACGTTCATCGCCGTGATCGCCCCGGTCCGGTCGAGCACATGTGCAACTCGACTCGACCGGGCCACGGTCCAATCCCTAGCGGCGGGATAGGGAATCATCCGATCGGTGGATCTCAATCCCTAGCGGTGAGATAGGGATTATCTGGTAGTGGGTCTTTCCCGATATTCCCTAGCCGTTGACCCGGGAATACCCCCAGTTGATCTTGGCCGGAGCCTCTAAATGATCTTGTTTCGGTCTTGAGAGAATTTGAATTCCCGTAAGTTGATCTTGTATGATGGGGGCCATGAACGAGATCGTTCCCCTCAGCGAATCGGCCGTTCCCGCATCGACTGCTCCCGCTCTGCCGACCGCTCGCCCCGCGAGCCTCAACCCGTACCACGTTTACATCCATCGGCTCAGCAGCCCGGAGTCCCGCCGCACCATGGCCACTTGTCTTCGTCGTGTCGCCGCGATTCTCACGAACACGGAAGCCGACCCGGCTGATATTCCGTGGGAGCACATCCGCTACCAGCACGTGCAAGCCATCCGCACCCGGCTGATGGAGTCCAGCTCCCCCGCCACCGTGAACAAGCACTTGGTTGCGTTGCGGGGCGTGCTCGCCGAGGCGTGGCGGCTCGGCCTGATGACGAGCGAGGAGTACCACCGGGCCGTCGATGTCAAGGGCATCAAGGCGGTCCGGCTTCCGGCTGGCCGGAGCATCGCCCAGGGTGAGCTGGCGGCGATGTTGCGCGCGTGCCAGGATGACACTCTGCGCGGAGTGCGGGATGCGGCGATCATCGCCGTGCTTGCTTCCACGGGTATGCGGCGCGCGGAAATCGCGGCCGCACGCCGGGCGGACTACAACCCGGGCGACCGGTCCCTGCGAATCATCGGCAAGGGCGACAAGCAGCGCGAGGTTTTCCTCACTGAGGAAGCTGCCGCGTACCTGGGGGCGTGGCTGTCCCGCACCGAGGAAATCGACGGCCCCATCTTCTGCCCTATCAACAAGTGGGGTAGGGCTGTCGGGCGGCACATGACGCCTACTGCTGTGGCTCAGGTGGTTGACACGGTGCGGCGTCGGGCGCAACTGCCCAAGCTGACAACCCATGATTTCCGGCGTACGTTCATCGGCGAGCTTCTCGACGCCGGGGTTGACCTCGCGACCGCCCAGGCCTTGGCTGGCCATTCCTCATCCGCGACGACGGCACGATACGACCGCCGTCCATCGGCCACGCGCAAGGCGGCGGTGGATAGGCTGCGGCTCCCACGCCCGGATGAGCTGTAGCAGGAAAATTCCCCTCATTGCAGGGGATTTCTTTTTTTCGGCCTCAAACCGTGCAGCAATCCTGTTTTACGGTTTAAATGCCGCTATTTATTCCCGGTGTTTTTGTTCTGGTTTTATCCCCTGCCCGGAAATTCGGGGCGAAAAAATCGGCGGGCAAACACGCTAGGTCATGGCAGCAGTGTACCACTACCCCCCACCGTTAAACGGCCATCACCCGGGAGCTCCCCGCCTGGAGTCACATGCAGCTATCTTGTAGTGCCGGGTGACAGTGGCTGGTAGTGCAGCCGGAGTACGGCCAAAGTAGTTAGTATTTCCCGATTTCTGGTACCCCGTGGAACGGGGAAATCAGGTGGCTACGAGTTGGGATCCCAGGTCCCGGATTGCTGAACCGCGTACCAACTCGGCTAGACCTATCGAGTGTGCTGTGACCTGGGGAAACGTGCTCGACCAGGCCCCCGCGCTCAGCCGGAATAGCAACTATTTCGCGTGTTTTGGGTGCGGAAAATATGAAGGGCCTGGAACCCGGACCATGCGATACAGAAAACCGGATTCCAGACCCAAACTACCGCCATCACGGCGGTCCAGCCATGCTTGGTTCTCGCTCTGCGGGCAATATTAAAGATAGCACAACGCTATACCGGGTGCGCGGACAGTAGACATTCTACGCGATTGGAATCCCAGCCCACGGTACCGGGCGCGCCCGCGCGTACACCCGATATCTCAGCCGATTGTCCCGCGGTAGAGTCACACGTCTGGGTCGCCTGATGGGTCCGGCTCGTAGATCGCCCTGCGGTCCGATCCGGGCGTGATCATGTACGCCCCATCTGAAGAAAAGTTTGTGTCACAAAGATTAGGCACCTGCTCCCCGCGCACGCGAGGGTGAGCGGAAAAGAGTTGGTGCCACCATCTCTTTTTGGCTCGGCCGAGGCGCGGAACCTGCTCCCCGCACACGTGGGGAGTGAGCCGTCCCGGCCGTACAGCAGGTTGGAAGCCCTGGTCACAGCCCTAATGGTGGTGGCACCAACATTAAGGCGACTACCTGCACAAATACGCTCGTTCAAGTTCGTGACACGAACTTGATCCGTAAAACCGGTTGTGTCACAATCGGTTTTTCAAGTTGGTGGCACCAACTTGAAAACTGCTCCCGCACACGTGGTGGTGACCTGAAGAGTTCAGTCTCGTGGCACGAGACTGAATCTGCCCCGGCCGTACAGCATGAAAGCCCTGGTCAAAGGCCCTAATGTGCGTGTCACGCACATTAAGGCGCTTACCAGCGCAAATACAGCCGACTGCTTCCCGCGCCGACGCACGAGTGCGAGACGTGCGACAAGGTACCCGGTTACCCTGCCCCCGTGAGAATCACAGCAGTCGTGAACCAGAAGGGTGGGGTTGGGAAGACCGCGACCACGGTCAACGTCGGCGGAGCCCTCGCCGAGCTCGGCCACCGGGTCCTGCTGATCGACCTCGACCCACAAGGGCACCTCACGGACGCCCTGAAAATCGCCGGGGATTGGGATGGGGACGGCTCCCTAGCTGCAGCGTTGACTGGGCAGTGGCGTGGACGGGTGGCCGACCTGATCGTCCCGCACTCCAGGACGGAATCCGGGCAGCTAGACGTGATCCCCACCCATCCCGGCATGTTCACCGTGGCGCGAGAGCTTGACAGGCTTCGTGCTCGCGAGGAGCGGCTGAGCCGGGTCCTAGCCGAGGTCGGCGGGTACGATCACGTTCTGATCGACTGCCCGCCAGCGCTCGACATCCTCACCGATAACGCGCTGGTCGCCGCCGACGGTGCGCTCGTTCCCGTGCAGGCGGAGGACAGCAGCCTCCACGCTCTGCGGCTGCTGCTGGCCCAAATCGAGGCCATCGAGATCGAGCTGCGGGATACCCGGCTCACCCTGCATGGGCTGGTAATCAGCATGCTCGACCGGGGGCGTGGTGGACGAGCCCGATCGACGCTCGGCCGAACCGTAATCGCCGCACTCGAGGAGCTACCGGTCCCGATCCTGGCGACGGTGCCGCGCAGTGTGGTCATCACCGAGGCATGGCGGCTAGGGCAGACCGTGGCACAGTACGCGCCGACGTCGGAGCATGCGCAGGCGTACAGGACGATCGCGAAGGTGCTCGGCTCATGAATGCGCGGAAGAACCTGCCGCCGCCGCCGACCGATATCGGCGCGGCGATGCGCCGACGGTACACCAGGGATAGCGGCAAGAACGCTGCCAGGAGTGGGAGCAGTGCGAGAAGTGGGAGACGTGATACGGCTCGCACAGCGGAGATGGATCGGCGGTCCTGGTATATGCCGCGCGAGAGTGCGGATGCGCTCGCGCAGCTCGTGGACGATCTGCATTTCGCGACTAGGCGGCCGAAACATGAGGTGCTCGCGGCCGTGATCGCAGTGGCTCTGGCACACCGCTCGGAGATCGAAAACCGGCTGTGAGCTGCACTCTCACCTGTGCGACACAGCTCCACGTCGTCTCGCCGAGGCAACCCGCGCGATCGATACAATGCGGGGGAGAGCTCTCCTATAGGCGGTCGATCAGCTGAATGGGAGTTCTCCTCTTTCCGTGGAAAAGGCCCGGGACTACAGTCCCGGGCCTTCTTGCCGTCGAGTGCAGCTCAGGCATCACTGCCGAGAACCTTCGCCTCGATCTCCTCGAACCGCTCAGCCACGGCGTCGGCCGCGGCCTTAAGCGCCAGGTCGAGGTTGATGCCGCCGAGGTTGACGTTGGTCGGACCGTGAATCTCGCCGAGGCGCGGGAGCCAGTAGCACCCCTTAGGCAGGCGGCGGTTGAACTCCTCCACCTGGGCGTTCATGAGCGCGTCCACGAGCGCGCCCCGCTCCTTGCTGGTGTACGCCCCGTTCCTGATAAAGCAGTACCATCCGCCGGACTGGTAGATGTAGCTCAGCTCGTAGGCGCTGGCAAGAACGGTAGTCGTGGCCATTCCGGGTCTCCTTCCGTGGTCAGAAAAGGTGGTGGCACCACATTTTCTGGGTGCAGCTCAGGCACCGCCCGGTGCCCTTGCACAGCGGGCAGCGCATACCGCGGCGCATCTCCCCACTGCCACCGCAGCAGTGGCAGGCGTGCTGGCGGCCGCTACGATTCCTCATCAGCCACATCGGATGTTTCCACTGCCCTTCCGAGCCCTAGTCGATCGGGTACCGGTACCGCAGATCCCACTGGTGAGTCGGCATCACGTAGAGGCTGACCTTCACCGCCCGGTTTTCGGCAGTCCAGCCAATATGCGTGATCTCGTACACGCGCTGATCCTCGGTCATGCGGAGGAATCGCGCTTCTTCTGAGGTGGGCGGCCGGACCCTGATCCGCTCCTCGATCTCGACCTGGGCGTGTCCGAGATCCGCTAGACGGCTGCTGATGCCGCCGACCCCCGGGTCTTCCTGCTCAATCGGGGTATCGGCCGCGATATCCAGGGGGATGTAGCTGGTGACGATCTGGATAGGCACGCCGTTGGCCCGCATTCTCCGGTCCCGGATCACCACGCTGATCTCGTCCGGATCGACCCCCAGAATCTCGGCAACACGCCCGGGGGCGCGCCCCCTGCTCACCGTGTTCTCCGAGGTCAGCTCATAGCCGAGCTCGGCTAGCTCAGTGGCCAGGGCGCCCCGGCTCCCGCCTCGCTCCCTGTGTGCTC
>Ga0207871_100454_pt1 | contig 14684 bp, 13 predicted proteins | sample Passage260A_FD_187371 | JGI IMG/M metagenome (GOLD analysis project Ga0207871, IMG submission 187371) | Cellulose adapted compost microbial communities from Newby Island Compost Facility, Milpitas, CA, USA - Passage2 60A (SPAdes) (version 2) ...
GAGGGGGGAGGAATACCTTTCAACGCTGACGGGGAGTTGTCTGGCTGGGAACTTCCCTGTTATTTACAGGGTGTTATGCGCTAACATCTCGTGATTTTACCGAAACAATGGGCTTTCGAAATTTAGGTTTATAATTTTTATAATTCCTGATAAAATATCAATCAATTTTTGTGCTCCTCCCTTTTACCGCGCATTCGCGAACGTGAGCCCGCTGTAGTCGTCGTACCCCAGCCATTGCTCAATAGACATCGGCTTTTTTTTACTAATTTGAATGGAATCTTGAATTTCCGAATACAACCCAATTGACCAATAGTCAACTGCAGATTCCCATGAAGAATGAACTTCAACAAGATCATTCCAGTTGGCAATAGCAAAAACAGCGATCTAGAATTTGGGTAATTTTTCCCGGATCATAGAGGAATATCTTCCCGCGCTTCCCGTTGCGGACACAAAAAAACCCCGCCGGGCCGATACCCGCGCGAGGTGACCGTGCGTCGCCTATACCGTCCCGCCCCACGACAGGATTGAAAATTCGAGGCGGACGCCGAACCGGGCGATCAGCGATTGCAGTTCGACGGGAATCTCGAAATAGATTTGCCCCAGTTCGGACTGGTAATGGAGCCTGAGGCACACGTCGCACCCGCCATCGGCCAATTGCCGGATGTAGTCGACGTGCGGTTCCAGCTCCGCAAGCAGCTGCCCGAGCGCGTCGACGGGATCGTCGCCGGGCATCCGCACCCGATACATCCAGAAGTCCGTGGACACCTTCCGGCCGCCGACCGGCACCTTGCCGCCCTTCCGCAAGATTCCGGCCGGATCCACATTCAATCTTCGCGTGATCTCTTCGAAATCGAGCGCCTCTCCCCGGATGATCAGGCTCGCATGGCCCGTATGATAGGCCTGTGCAACGGCATGTCCCATTCTTCACCACCACCGATCGAGCAGCCCGGCTGTCATGGCGCGGATCGAAACCCGCGCTTTAGACCCGTGGCTTTGCGCCCCCGACTTTCGTGCGGGTTTGCCCTTGTTCGCGTCCGGTGATCCGAGGATCCCGTCTGGTATGTATATCGTCACGACGCGCCGGAAGATCAAGATTTGCGCGACATTCAATTGATATTTGGGTCTTATTGCCTATTAATATCGCGAATAAAGACCTTGAACCCCGTCTTGCCGCCTATTCCGGTGCCGCATCCGAAACATGAAAAGCACGCTCGGCCGTCAACCGTCAGGCGGTTGGAATGACGCGTGCGCTCCTCCGACCGATCAAAAAAGCGCCCGCCCCGCCACAAGGCGGAACGGACGCCAACTTGAACGTCAAGCTTTCTTACCACGTCACCCAGGGCTTCGAGCCGGGCGACGGATTGATCAGCATGTCGGCAAACGGAACCGTGTACGCGAACAGCACCAGCACCACGACGAGACCGACCCACACACCCCAGCGCTCGAGCCATCTCGGCGTCGGCCCGGATTCTTCCGAGGTCTCGCCGATCGGGAACTCGGCGACGGTCTTCTCGTCGCCCTTCGGCGCGCGCAAGAGCGCGATCACGTTGTAGAACATCAGGCAGACGCCGATGAACAGGACCGTGCCGCCGATCGCCATCACCACGTAGGAAGGGATCCAGGATGCGGCATCCGGATGGTCGCCGTACGTCGCGTACGCGGTGCGACGCGGTGCGCCCATCAGGCCGGACGCGTGCATCGCGGACGACATGAAGGCCATCCCGATGATCCAGATGACGGTCTGGAGAATGCCGAGCCGGTTCACCTTCGGCGTAAGCTGTCTGCCCAGCACGTGCGGGATGAGCCAGTAGGCGACGCCGAAGAACGTCAGCGCGACGGTCGTCGCGACGGTCAGGTGGAAGTGGCCCGTCACCCACAGCGTGTTGTGCACGATCGCGTTCATCTGGTTCGACGCGTTGATGATGCCGCCCGCGCCGGCCGGGATGAAGATGAGCATGCCCATGAACGGCGCGAAGAACCGGACGTCACCCCAGGGCAGCTTCTTCAGCCAGCCGAACAGCCCGCGTGCGCCCTTCGCACGGCCGGTCTGCTCGAACGTCGCGAACATCGCGAACGCGGTCATGAGGGACGGCACGACGACCGCGAACGTCAGGACAACCTGGATATATTTCCAGATCGGCGCGATGCCGGGTTCCATCAATTGATGGTGGAAGCCGACGGGAACCGAGAGCACGATGAACAGCACGAACGCCATCCGCGCCATCGAATCGCTGAATATTTTGCCCCCGATGATCCTCGGTATGCAGATGTACCAGCACATGTAGGCCGGCATCAGCCAGAAATAGACCAGCGGGTGGCCGAAGTACCAGAACAGCGTCCGGCTGATCATGATGTTGATCTTCTCGACCCAGCCGAACGACCAGGGAATGAACTGGAACAGCACCGTGATCGCGACGCCGATCGTGGCGATCTGCCAGAGCAGCATCGTCGAGACGGCCATGAAGCCGAACAGCGGGCTGATCTGGCCCTTGTTCGTCCTGCGCCAGTAGCGGTATTGCGCGAAAATGCCGTAGCCGCTGAGCCAGCTGCCGACGACGACGAACACCAGCGCGATATAGAAGAACGGATTTGCCTTGAGCGGCGCGTAGAACGTGTAGAGCACCGTCGCCTCGTTCGCCAGAATCATGATCGTGCCGAGGATCGTGCCGATCGTCATCAGCACGAATCCGGCCCATCCGAGGCGGCTCGTGATGCCGATGAGCCTGCCGCCCATCGTCTTGCTGACGCCGGCGTACAGAAAGCCGATGATGAAGAAGGTCGTGAAGATGAGTGCCATCAGCACGCCGTGCGCGGTCAGAATTTGATAGTAGCCAAGCTCGGACGGCAGCTTGATCATGCCGCCGCGGACCAGCCCCTGCAGAAGCCCCGCGACGCCGCCGATGAGCAGGGCGGTGAACGCCACCAGCAGGTGGGCGATCACGAGCTTGCCGTCCCTGGCGTCAAACGGCCGGTTGTCGGCCGGGGACGCCGCCATTGCGGTTGCAGTCACGCTCGATCATCCTCTCCGTGTCGGTTTTGCGTATCTCATTTCACGATGATGGTCGTCGCCATGAATTCATGGCCCGCTCCGCAGTATTCATTGCACAGCACCAGATATTCGCCCGGCTTGTCGAACGTGTACGTGTAGTGGTTGACTTCTCCCGGAATGGCCATCAGGTTGACCGTCGTGCCGGTAATCTGGAAGCCGTGCACCACGTCCGGGCTCGTCACCTGGAAGTGCACCTTGGCGCCGACCGGAATCTCCATCTTCGAAGGCGTGAAGCCGAATGCATAGGCGATCATGTAAGCGTTGTATTCATTCTCGCCGATCTGCTCCAGACCGGGATTGTTGAATGGATAGGTCTCGCTGACCTTCTCCGGATCGATCCGGTGATCACCGGTCGGCGGCTGCATGCCCATCGCGAACGCCCCGATGCCGAGCACGCCGAGGAAGATGACCAGCATCGCGACGCCGATGATCAGCCAGATCTTCTCCAGACGGTGAATGTGCATGTTCTGTTACCTCCTACCTGTTGATATAAATGAGGTAAACCCCCAACCAAGACAGGGAAATGATGCCGGCGAGCAGAAGGACGGACGTCAGTGCGCCCTTGAGCGAATGGTGCTTCTCTCTCTCGACCCGGTCCCGGGACATACGGTTCACCCTTTCCTCGCGTTTTTACCCGTAAGTTTAGCGGTCGGGGCAGCGGGTCATTGTGAGAATTGTCACACCGGCCCGCGTCAATTTCGTCGTTTTTGTTACAATTCGTCGGAATTTTGGGACAATAAAAGGACGGGCGCGCTCCGCACGGAACGCACCCGTCCGTCACCGGTCGGCAGATTCGGCTAGTTCGCTTATTCAACGATCAGCTTGCCGATCATGTCATCGTGGCCGGTGCCGCAGAAGACGGAACAGATGAAATCGAACTCGCCCGCCTTGTCGGCCGTGAACGTGATCGTCTGATCGCCCTTGATCGTCTTGTTGTAACCCTTGATCTCGATTTCGTGGTAGCCTTCCTCGTTGACGAGCTTGATCTCGACGGTATCCCCCTGGTTCACGCGGATCTCCGCCGGTTCGAAATTCCAGTTCGTCGCCTTGATCGTGAACGTCTTCTTCTCGCCCGTCGAAGCGGACGCGTCGGATCCGGACGCATTTCCGCCGCCTTTCGAATCGTTGCCGCCGCCGCAGGCCGTCAGGATCATGGACACGCAGACCGCGAGGCACAACGTCAGCATCCATTTTTTCATCTCTCCGCACTCCCCTGCCATGTTGTTGTTTCCCGAAACTGATCCCATTGTAGATTCGGAAGGGAGGCGCAAGTGTGACAAAAATCACATCCGGATCGCGAATTCATGAACGTTCTGTTACATAACCGGCCTTGCGCAACATCTCCCGGGCCGTCGGGTTGAGGTTCGGCATCGGGCGATCCGGGCGGAACCGGCCGAGCTCGAGCCCCTCGCCGTCGTTCACGGACTTCGCCGGCGACGCCGACGGCTTCGAATACCGCGCTGGCGTTGTACACTTCGTCGCCGTTCGGGTAGAGACGCATCGGATGCGCGGCGGCCGATCCGCTTCACGGGCCGTCCTCCCCGGTGACGACTTCCGGCAAGGCGAACGCGTCTCCCCAGTCAGCCTTGCGCGCCCGCTTGTAGCGTTCGCCGTCCTTCTTGTGCGCCTCGAGGCGGCGCAGGCCGTCCCGCGCGCACAGCTCCAGGGAGATCCGTCCCTTGTCGGTCCGCGGATGGCGGATGATCCGCGCCTCCGCCCGAACGGCGGGTTCGCGCGTCACGGCGAGATAGGAGAATTTCTCGTCCTCGTAGGGCGCGTCCCCGTCCTTCAGCCGCTTGTGCAGACGGCTGCGCGGAATGCGGCAGCGGAAATGGCACCAGTCGCCCTCGCCCATCGGGCACGCCGATTCGTGCGGGCACGGCGCGGCGATACGGGCGCCGAGCGCGAGCAGCCGGTCGCGCAGCGCCATCAGATCGCGCCAGGCGGCCGGCGTTCCCGGCTCGACGATAAGCAGCATCCGCTCCGCCGCGTTCCACAATTTCACGACCGCCCTGTCCCGTTCCGGTTCGCTCATCTCGTTCAGCACGTAGGAGGCGATGACAAGATCGGCCCGCTCCGGAATCTCGTCCTTTGCAAGGTCGCGCCGAAGCCACACGACATCCCGCAGCGGCGGAGGCGCCTCCGCCGCCAGGCTGCGCCCGAGCCGGATCATTGCCGGCTCCCGCTCCAGGCAGGTGACGGCGCCAAGATCGAGCAGCGTGCAGGCCGCCCAGGAGGCGGCGCCCGTCCCCGCGCCGCAGTCGAGCAGCGTCGCCGGCCTGACCGGCGTCCGCTCCAGCGCGTGCTTCAGCGCGGTCACGACGGCACCGTACGTCGCGGGCATGCGCGCGATCGCGTACGATGCCGCTTCGGCGTCCTCCGTGAGGAGCTTCCGCCCCCGGCCGCCGCCGGTCCGGTAGCGCTCACTCAGCGCCCTGAAATCCCGCTTCAGCTTCGCCTGGTCCATGCCCTGAACATGTCGCTCGACGGTCAATCTCAGTTGCAACGGCAGTTCCATGTCGGTTTTCCTCCGGTGTCGTGTCAAGGCAGCAACGCGCCCGCGATCGGCAGCTGCACGCCGACAAGGACGAACCGCTTCATCCGGCACTTTCGGAAGCATGAAAAGCCGGCCCCGGATGGCTCCGCAACAGGCCGGCTGCAGCATTGTTAAAATTATACAATACAATGCTCCCGAATGGAAGCATGGATTTGCCGAAAGCGGTCATTCCTTTACGCCGCCCACCATCATGCCTTTGACGAAATACTTCTGCAGGAACGGATACACCATGATGATCGGCACGGACGCGACAATCGTCATCGTCGCGCGGATCGCGACCGGCGTCACCTGACTGGAGCTTCGCGCCTGCATGGCCGAGAAGTCCACGGCCTTGGTGGTGGCGTTCGAGAACTGGAGCGTCTTCTGCAGCTCATACTGCAGCGTGCTCAGATGCTCGTAGCTCGAGTTGTACAGGAACACGTCGAACCACGAGTTCCATTGCCAGACGCCCGTGAACAGCGCGACCGTCGCCAGCACCGGCGTGCTGAGCGGCAGGCAGATGCTGAAGAACGTGCGGAAATCGCCGGCGCCGTCGATCTTCGCCGATTCCAGGATGTTGTCCGGCAGGTTCTCGATGAACGAGCGGATGACGATCAGGTTGAATACGCCGATCAGGCCGGGCCAGATGTAGACCCAGAAGCTGCCGATCAGCCCGAGTTCGCGGATCAGCAGATAGTTCGGGATCAAGCCGCCGTTGATGTACATCGTCAGGATGAATGCGATGGTGACGAACTTGCGCAGCACGTATTCCGGCCGGCTGATCGTGTAGGCGACCATCGCGGAGCAGAACACGGTCAGCACGGTGCCGATCACGGTGCGCAGCACGGAGATCCACGTGGCCTGGACGATGGACGCGTTCTCGAAGACGAACTTGTAGTTCTCCAGCGTCCATATGCGCGGCCAGAGGTAAATCCCCCCGCGGATGGAGTCCTTCGCGTCGTTGAACGACACGGCGAGCGTGTTCAGGTACGGGTAGAGCGTCACGATCATGAGCAGCACGAGCAGCGTGTAGTTGACCACATCGAAAATGCGATCGCCGAGCGACTGGCGATACCCGGTCCGTCTGTGATTCGTCTCCTTGATTGTCATTTCGGCCATTTTGACGCCCACCCCCTCAGTACAACCTGGTCTCGCCGAGACGTTTTGCGATGTTGTTGGCGGTGAACAGCAGGACGAAGCTGACCACGGTCTTGAATACGCTGGCCGCCACGGACAACGGATAGTTGAACTGCTCGATCCCGTAACGCAGCACGTAGATGTCCAGGTTTTCCGAGTACCTCATGTTCAGGCCGTTGCCGAGCAGGTATTGCGGTTCGAAGCCGGATTCGAGCAGGTACCCGATGTTCATGATGAGCAGCACCGTGATGACCGGACGGATGCCGGGCAGCGTGATGTGCCACATTTTCCGGAACCGGCCCGCGCCGTCCATCTCGGCCGCTTCGTACAGCGAGGGATCGATCATCGTCATGGCAGCCAGATAGATGATCGTGTTCCAGCCGACCTCTTTCCAGACAATGACAGCGCCGTAGATGGGCCAGAACCATTCGCCGACCCCGAGGAAGAGCAGCTTCTCGTCGATCAGCCCCAGGCGCAGCAGAATCTCGTTGATGATGCCGTCCGGGTCCAGGATCGCCCGGACGATGCCCGCCGCCACCACCCAGGAGAGGAAGTGGGGCAGGTAACTGACGGTCTGCACGACGCGCTTGAAAACGATGTGGCGCACTTCGTTGAGCATCAAAGCGAGCGTGATCGCCGTCAGAAATCCGAGCACCAGGTTGATCCCGCTCATGACGAACGTGTTGCGCAGCGTAAGCCAGAAGCGTTCGTCATTGAACATGTATGCGAAATGCTTGAGGCCGGCCCATTGCTGCTCGGTGAACGGCTTGCCCGGCTTGAAATCCTGGAACGCGATCACCCATCCCCAGATCGGCACGTACCGGAACACGAACAGCCAGATGACGAACGGTACGGACATCAGGACGAGCGCCCGTTGTTTCCAGAGCAGCCTGAAAAATCTCTTCACACCCCTCGGTTGGAGCGACAAGGGAGTAGACGTGTCCACATGCATGAGTTTGCTATCCATATCGGCTTCTCTCCTTGCAAGGCGAACCACCAGCCTTGGATCACGCACCTGTTAAAGAACGAAAGAAAGGCCGGATTGGTCGGCGTGAAGCGATTCATCCGGCCTTTACGGCGGTCAGGTAAGCGTTGTGCGCTTATGGGACTTATTGCGAGTTGGCGACCGCTTCTCTAATCTTTTCGGTATACCATTGTTCGTAGCCCTTGACGTCAAGTTTGTTCAGCTTCTGGACATACTCTTCCCAGATCGCGTCGTACTCTTCGGCCTTCGCGAAGACGAGCTTCGGCAGGTATTCCCGTTGCAGTTCGGCCTTCTGCGTCTCGAAGAGCGTCCGTTCTTCGTCCCGCGGGATCCCCCATGCCGGGTACCACGGACGATCATCCGGTTTCGAGAACAGCTCCGAGTACGTCTTGACTCCGTAAGCGTCCAGGAACTTCTTGTCCGCTTCGGACAGGGTCAGCTGGAACACTTCCGGCTGACGATTCGCGTCCACGGCGTTGCCGTCGGAGAACGACGAATCATTGCCATAGTGCGGCCAATCCCAGTCGAAGGCGGTGAACCCGTATTCTTCGCGGAATTGCTGCGTCATCATGTCGACCATTTCCTGCGTCCGGTACATGCGGCCGTTCTCGTCCACCAGGTACGTCTCGCCTTCGATGCCCCATTTGACGAGCTTCTGGACATCTTCCTCGAGCAGGTAATCGATGAACTTCATGATCCGGTCCGGATCCTTCGCGTTGACCGTGATGCCCCAGCCGCGGTTCGCGACGAAGCCCGGCGGATCGAGATACTGGTCCTTGATGTTTTCATCGAATACGACGGGCAGCGGGAAGTAGCGATATTGATCCTCCTCCGGATTCACCCTTGCGGCGTCGAGGAGCACTTCCTGCGCGTTCATGAACTGCCAGCCGTAATCGAAGAAGCCGAGCACCTTGTGCGACGTCAGCTTTGCGATGTACTGGTCGTAGTTGTCCGTGAAGGACGCCTTGTCGAACATGCCCTTCGCGTTGATCTCGTTCAGCTTCTTGAACCACCGGTACTCCCACTCGGTGCCGGCGTAGATCTTCGCCTCATACGTGTTCATGTCGACCATGACTTCGCCGTCGTTCGGATAGCCGGCGAGATGGTTCGGCACGTTCGTCGTGGCGAAGAACCGCCAACCGTCCGTGAGGGAGATGAAACCGATCAGATCTTCGTCCGGATGGGCCTTCATGAAATCCTCGATGACCTGGAAGAACTGGTCCACCGTCTTGATCTTCGGGAAACCGGCCCACTCCAGCACGCGGCGTTGCATCCAGAAAGCGCCCTGACCGATGTTCGGGTCGGGGACGAATTCATTCATGACCACGCCGAACGGCAGGATGTAGATCTTGCCGTCGGACCATTTCATCTTCTCCTTGTACGGCCCGTACACTTTCTTGACGTTCGGATATTCGTCGCTTTCGATATACTTCGTCAGGTCGATGAACCCGCCGGCTTCGACGACCTGCTCGATCCCGTCGTCCGGTACGAGCGCGTCCGGATAATCGCCGGAGATGATCATCGTGCCGATCTTCGTCTGCATGTCGCCGACCAGATACTCGACTTTCCAGTCGACACCCGTCGCGTCGACGATCATTTTGCCGATTTTCGATTCGCTCAGCGTGAAGTCTTTCTCGCCTTGCACCGCGACGAACATGGAGAAGGTCACCGTGTCCTGCGGTGCCGATCCGCTGTCATTCGTGTTCGACGAGTTTTGCTGTCCCTGGTTGGCGGAACCCGAATCCGAGCCGCCCGAGTTGTTCGACTTCTTGCCCGAGCAGGCCGTCAGGACGAGGGCCAGCACCATGACGAGGGACAGTGCGGCAGTAAGCCATCTTCTTCTCGTCACTCTCTTCAGTACCCCTTTCCTTCATATATCATATTGTAAGCACTTTCAGTATAGCGTTCCTTCCCGATCTTTGTTTACCCATCAAACTAAAGGAGATGCTAAGAAAATTTAATGTCCATGTCCGCGGCTATACTTCTTCGGTCCCGGCCGTCTCCCGCCGCATCGGCAGCGTGATCCGGATATGCGTCCCCCGGCCCGGAGCGCTGTCGATGAACAGCCGGATTCTGTCGCCGTACAGCATCCGCAGCCGGTAAAGCACGTTCTGCACGCCGATCCGCTCGCCCAGCTCCTCCGTCTCATTCTCGAGATAACCGTAAATGCGCTGCACCTGTTCGGGCCGCATGCCGACGCCGTTGTCACGGATCGAAAATTCGAGATCGGCCTCGAGGCACCGGATCGCGATGTCGATCTCGCCGCCGCCTTTCATCGGTTCGATGCCGTGAATGCTGGCGTTTTCGACAAATGGCAGAAACACCATTTTCGGAATGAGCTGATCCCGCGCCTCCGGATCGACTTCGATCCGGTAGGTGAGCCGTTCGCCGAACCGGTATTTCTGGATTTCAAGGAAGCAATCGATGAACTCGAGCTCCTCCTCCACCCGGATCATGTCCCGGGTCCACGTCAGGGACGAACGCAGCAGCTTCGCCATCTTGTGGATGATCTGGGCCGTCTCGGTCTCGTTTTTGATCAGGCTGCGCATCCGGATCGCTTCCAGCGAGTTGAACAGGAAATGCGGGTTGATCTGGCTCTGCAGCGCGTTGAACTGGGCCTTCCTTCGCTCGATCTCCAGGCTCTTCTGCCGGATGTCGGCGATGTACACGTCGTGGATGAGCCGCTTGATCTGCATCGTCATCCGGTTGAACTCGTTCTGCAATTGCCCGATCTCGTCCAGCGTCTCCGGGGTCTCGATCGGCACGAACTGCTGGTTCTTCACCTTCTTCATGTGGCGCAGGATGTTGACAAGCCGGACGTTCATCGAACGCGTGACCCAGTAAATGATGGTCGTCGAAAAGATCAGGTTGATCAGGGCGAGCCAGAGGATGAAGTCCCGCGATTCACGCACTTCGCGAAGCACCTCTTCCTCCGGGATGACGCCGATCAGCTTCCAGCCGTTCAGATACACGGCGTTTCTGTAATCGGTTTCAAACTCGATGACGTCTACCGGCTTTGCAAGCTCATGATAGTACACCGTCTTTCTCTTCCAATCGATTTCCGGGTTCGTCGTATACTGCACCTGCCCCGATTCGTCGAGCAGATAGAGGTACCCGGGCAGATTGAGATTGGAGAACACCTGCTCGATCGCCTGGGGCCTGATCTCGATCTTGATGATCTTCTCCCATTTGTTCTGTCCGAGAAAGCGGAATTGGTTCATCCGGCGCACGATGACGAAGGTGTCGCGGATCCGTTCCGAAGGCTGGATCACGTGCTCGCGGACCGTGCGGAGCAACACGGGAGTCGAACCGACCACCTCCTCCAGCTCCCGATACCAATCGGATTCGCGCACTTCCGATGTAAGGCGTCCGATCGCGCCGGAATGCATCATCGTCGGATTGTCGAGGTAAATCTTGATGTTCTGCATGGACGTGTACATCGGCGTGTAGCTGTTGAGCACTTTGCGGAAATAGGAATCGTATGCCTCGACATAATCGACCGGACCTTCATATTCCTTCTCCAGAATGTCATTCAGGATGTAGTCCGAGACGAACACATCGGACACCCGGATCGCGGCGTCGACCTCCGCGCGGAACTCGTTCCGCACCTGCTCGAGGGCGCGCGAAATGTCCTGTATGCGCTGTTCCCTTACATTGTTGGTGGTGGCCTGATAGAAGACGACGTTTGTCAGCACGATCGGAAACAGCACGCAGAAGAAATATACGATCAGCATCTTGTTGCGCAGCCGGATGTTGTCCAGGCGGAGCGGCAGCCGGAATTTCATCGTCTCTCCCCTTGTTGACCGAATTTGACACCTCTTGCTTTGATCATACAAAATCCCGGGGATTCGGCAACAGCCCGAATCGCGAAGAAACGCGAAAAGGCCCGGCGGATGATCCGCCGGACCCCGGCATGATGCGAAAGATTCAGTTCCGGATCAAATAGTCGAACGCGCTGAGCGCGGCCGTCGCGCCCGAACCCATGGAGATGATGATCTGCTTGTAGGCGCTGTTCGTGCAATCGCCCGCGGCGAACACGCCGGGGATGGACGTCGCGCCGCGGCCGTCGACGACGATCTCGCCCATGCGCGTGCGCTCGAGCACGCCCTCCAGCCATTCGGTGTTCGGCACGAGGCCGATCTGGATGAACACCCCGTCCATCGGCAGGTGATGTTCCTCGCCGGTGGCGCGGTCGATATACGTGATGCCTTCCATCTTCGTGCCGCCGGTGATTTCCTTGACCTGCACGTTCGTGTAGACCGTCACGTTCGGAAGGCTGTACAGCCGGTCCTGCAGCACCTGGTCCGCCTTCAGTTCCGGCAGGAATTCGAACACCGTCACATGTGCCGCGATCCCCGCCAGGTCGATGGCCGCCTCGATGCCGGAGTTGCCGCCGCCGACGACCGCCACCCGCTTGCCGGCGAACAGCGGCCCGTCGCAGTGCGGGCAATAAGCCACGCCCTTGTTGCGGAACTCCGCTTCGCCCGGCACGTTCAGGTTGCGCCATCGCGCTCCCGTCGCGATCACGACCGTCCGGCTTTTCAGCACGGCGCCGTTGTTCAGCGTGACCTCGACGAAGTCGCCGTTCTTCTCGAGCTTCTCCGCCCGCACCGATTTCATGATGTCGACCGGGTATTCCCGCACGTGCTCTTCCAGCGCGGCGGCGAGCTTCGGACCTTCCGTGTACTTCACGCTGATCAGGTTCTCGATGCCGAGCGTCTCGTTCACCAGCCCGCCGAAGCGCTCGGCGACGATGCCGGTGCGGACTCCTTTGCGCGCGGCGTAGATCGCGGCGCTCGCGCCCGCCGGTCCGCCCCCGATGACGAGGACGTCGAACGGCTCCTTGTCCGCGAATTCCGCCGCGCCGGCGTTGACGCCCAATTTGTTCAGGATGTCCTCGAGCGTCATCCGGCCGCTCGCGAAGAACTCGCCGTTCAGGAAGACCGACGGCACGGCCATGATCTCCTTGCGCTCGACCTCTTCCTTGTAGGCGGCGCCGTCAATCATCGTGTGCGAGATGTTCGGGTTCAGCACGCTCATGATGTTGAGCGCCTGCACGACTTCCGGACAGTTGTGGCAGGACAGGCTCACGTACGTCTCGAAGCGGTGCTCGCCCTGGATCGACTTGATCCGCTCGATCACCGGCGCCTCGACCTTCGGCGGCCGGCCGCTCACCTGCAGGATCGCCAGGACGAGGGAGGTGAATTCATGCCCGAGCGGCACGCCGGCGAACACGATGCCGGTGTCCTCGCCCGGACGGTTGACGCTGAAGCTCGGCGTGCGCGGCAGTTCCGCCCGTTCGACCGTAATACGAGGGGACATGCCGGCCAGCTCCTCCAGCAGGTCCAGCATGTCCCTCGATACGTTGTCCGAACCGGCGCTGACCTTGAACACAACGTCGCCTTCCAGAAGCTGCATATACTGCTGCAGTTGTGCCCGAATGTCCGCGTCCAGTTTCATGGCCATGTCTCCTCAGATTTTACCGACGAGATCGAGGCTCGGTTTCAGCGTGTCTGCTCCTTCTTCCCACTTCGCCGGGCAGACTTCGCCCGGATGGTTGCGCACGTATTGGGCCGCCTTGATCTTGCGGATCAGCGTGCTCGCGTCGCGGCCGATGCCGTCGGCGTTGATTTCGACCGCCTGAATGACGCCGTCCGGGTCGATGATGAACGTGGCGCGCTGCGCCAGGCCCGTCGTTTCGTCCAGCACCTGGAAGTTGCGGGAAATCTCGTGCGACGGGTCGCCGATCATGATGTACTCGACCTTGCCGATGGCCGGCGACGTGTCATGCCATGCCTTGTGCACGTAGTGCGTATCCGTGGAGACCGAGTAGACTTCCACGCCCAGCTTCTTCAGCTCGGCGTAATGGTTCTGCAGGTCCTCCAGTTCCGTCGGGCAGACGAACGTGAAGTCCGCCGGATAGAAGCAGACGACGCTCCATTTGCCTTGAAAATCCGCGTCCGTCACTTCGAGGAACTTGCCATTCTGATACGCCTGCGCCTTGAACGGCAGCACTTTGCTTCCAACGAGCGGCATGGTCTCTCTCCTCCTGATTCCATGGAATTAAATTATTCTATTTATTTATTTAAACTAACTCAAAAAGAGTGTCAAATCGGGAGAGCTCTTGTAACAAAATTGACATGTTTTCTGGATCGGCCTCCCATTTCCGCATGGCGCCTCCAGCCGCCACCTCCCTCCGCTTCCTCTTTGTTCCATTGTCGCCGGACCGCCGGAAAGATATTCATGCCTCGCCCGGTTCTGCAACATATCGTGAACAGGTCGTGCCGCACGGTTGAAACATCCCCGGCTGCAGACGCCAAAGCCGGATCTATATTTTTGTCCATCGATCCATACTTTTGAACCTTTATTTCGTGGATGGAAGCGCTCACAATAGAAGAAGACAGAATATTCCGTTTGTACCGCATTTCTCCATCCGTAGCGTGCGGCGGAGGATGCTGTCTTCAGGTTCTCGCGCGGAGGTGATGAACGTTCCGGTCAGGGAACAAAGCGGTCGTGTCGGGCTGCTTCCGGCTCGACAACGGGTTTGAAGGGAGGCAGGCGAAGTCGAAACGTCACGGTTCCATATGAAATTTCAAAGGAGGGAATTGACGATGATTTTGGCGCGGCAGCGGGAAAAATGGCTCGCGCTGCTCGTCATGGCGGCGCTTGTCGCGATGCTGCTCCCCGCCCCGAAGGCGAAAGCGGCGTATCAGCTGGTCTGGGTCTGGAGCGACGTGTTCAACGGCCCGTCGATCAACACCAATTATTGGATGTTCGATATCGGCACGGGCTCCAACGGCTGGGGCAACAACGAGCTGCAATATTACACGAGCCGTCCGGAGAACGCGCGGATCGAGAACGGCAAGTCTGAGTCAAGCTAGTGTGGGCACCTTTTTTGGATTCTGGATGCGAACTTGAAAAGAACCTTTCCCTTGTAAGCGCTTTTGATCTTCTTCCTTATGGGATTGGCGATTCAT
>Ga0207871_100460_pt1 | contig 14365 bp, 8 predicted proteins | sample Passage260A_FD_187371 | JGI IMG/M metagenome (GOLD analysis project Ga0207871, IMG submission 187371) | Cellulose adapted compost microbial communities from Newby Island Compost Facility, Milpitas, CA, USA - Passage2 60A (SPAdes) (version 2) ...
CCCCGGAAGTCGTTCCAGCGCCCCCGCACCACGTCCCGCACCATCAGCAGGCTGTCGATCCCGGGCCGCACCTTGCTGCCGTCGACGTGCCGCCAGGTGACCGGCAACTCGGCCACCCGAAGTCCCCGTTTCCGTGCCAAGAACAGCAACTCGACGTCGAACCCGGTTACCAGCGGCCCACGCACCGGTGCGGCGCCGTTCCGGTAGAGCCAGGCGCTGCCGAAGACCTCACGCGCCGCCGCGCCGGAGAACCCCTTGAAGCCGCACTGCGTGTCCTTGATCCCGGGCACGGCCAGGAGCTGGACCAGGTAGTTGTAGAGGCGCCCCATCACGTGCCGGTAAAACGGCTCCCCGATCCGGCGCGCCCCCACCCCCTCACGGGTGCCGATAACGACATCAAACCCGGACTTGATCAACCGGCGCACGTCCGCCACGTACTCGATCGGCGTCGAGAGGTCGGCGTCGGTGAAGACCACGACTTCCCCCCGCGCCGCGCGTACCCCGGCGTGCACCGCGGCCGCTTTCCCCCGGTGGGGTAGGCGCAGGTGGCGCACACGCGGGTCGGCTGCCTCGGCGGCGGCTGCGATGTCCGGCGTCGCGTCCTCGCTGCCGTCGTCGGCCACGATCAACTCCCAGGAGTACGGTTGCGCGGCGAGATACGCGGTCGCTGCCGCCAGCGTCTTGGGGAGCCGGGACGCCTCGTTGTAGGCGGGCACCACCACGCTCACCTCAACGCGCTGCTCGGCGACAGCCGCCGCCTCGGGCCGCGGCTGTGGAGCCTGCCCGTGGTCCTGATCCGCGTACCCGTGATCCATGCGCCTCCGCATTCGTGCCTAACTCGCGACGATTGTACCAATTCCCCGGTCCGCGCCGGGCTCGCGCGCATCCACCGAAAGTCCCGACCACGGCCCCGCACCAGACCCAGCGATGGCTCCCATCCACTGGACGGCCTTGCTACAATAGTCGGGTGCGATCGTTTGTTCGCATTTTCCGGGGTAGGGGTAGGCACGGTATCGGCATGGCGAGCGAGAAGATCGTCGTCCGCGGGGCGCGGGAGCACAACCTCAAGAACGTCGACGTCGAGATCCCGAGAGACCGTCTCGTCGTCATCACCGGCCTCTCCGGCTCCGGCAAGTCGAGCCTCGCCTTCGATACGATCTACGCCGAGGGTCAGCGGCGTTATGTTGAGTCCCTCTCGGCGTATGCGCGGCAGTTCCTCGGCCTGATGGAGAAGCCCGACGTCGATCTCATCGAGGGACTCTCCCCTGCCATCTCGATCGACCAGAAGAGCGCCTCGCGCAACCCGCGCTCGACCGTCGGCACCGTCACCGAGATCTATGACCACCTGCGCCTGCTCTACGCCCGAATCGGTCACCCCCACTGCCCCAACTGTGGCCGGGAGATCACCCAGCAGTCGGTGCAGCAGATGGCCGACACGATCCAGGCCCTGCCCGACGGCACCCGGCTGATGATCCTGGCGCCGCTGGTCAAGGACCGCAAGGGGGAGCACCAGGGCGTGCTCGACGAGGTCCGCCGCGCCGGCTTCGCGCGCGTGCGCGTCAACGGCGAGATCCGCGACGTCGACGACGAGATCAGGCTGGAGCGTTACAAGCAGCACACCATCGAGGTCGTGGTCGACCGCCTCGTCGTCCGCCACGATGACGAGGAGGAGGAACACGCCCTCCGCATTCGCCTGATCGACTCGCTGGAGACGGCGTTGCGCCTCGGCGGCGGCACCGCGATCGCGGACATCGTCGGCGGCGAGGAGATGCTCTTCTCCGAGCGCTTCGCGTGCCCGCACTGCGGCATCAGCTTCGGCGAACTCGAACCGCGCAGCTTCTCCTTCAACAGCCCCCATGGCGCCTGCCCGGACTGCGACGGGCTGGGCGTGCGCATGGAGTTCGACCCGGAACTGATCGTCCCCGATCCGGACCGCTCCCTGGCGGACGGCGCCATCGCGCCCTGGGCCCGCACCGGGCGGGACAGCACCGCCTGGTACGAAGCGCTGCTCGCCGCTCTGGCCGCCAAGCACGGTTTCTCGCTCGACACCCCGTTCCGTGACCTGCCCGAGGCCATACGGCAGATCATCCTATTCGGCGGCAAGCGCGAGCGTGTGCGCGTTGAGTACCGCGCCCGCAGCGGGAGGACCCGCGCCTATGAGGTCGACTACGAAGGGGTGATCCCCCACCTTCGGCGGCGCTACCAGAGCACCTCGTCCGACTACGTGCGCGCCGAGATCGAGCAGTACATGGCCGCGCGTCCCTGCCCAACCTGCGGCGGGGCACGGCTCAAGCCCGAGAGCCGCGCGGTGACCATCGCCGGGCGCTCGATCGTCGACGTCACCCGCCTCTCGATCGTCGACGCCCTCCGCTTCTTCGAGGATCTCGCCGACGAGGATCGACCCGAGCCGCTGCTGACGCCCCGGGAGCGGATCATCGCTCGCCAGATTCTCAAGGAGGTCCGCGAGCGGCTCGGCTTCTTGGTGGACGTCGGGCTCGACTACCTGACGCTCGACCGGGCCGCGGCCACCCTCTCCGGCGGCGAGGCGCAGCGCATCCGCCTGGCGACTCAGATCGGCAGCCGCCTGATGGGCGTGCTGTACATCCTGGACGAGCCGAGCATCGGCCTGCACCATCGCGACAACGCGCGGCTGATCCGCACCCTGTTGACCCTGCGCGACCTGGGCAACACCCTGATCGTCGTCGAGCACGACGAGGAGACGATCCGCACCGCCGACTGGATCATCGACGTCGGGCCCGGCGCGGGCGAGCACGGCGGCCGGATCGTCGCGGCCGGGACGATCGACGACATCGTGGCGAATCCGGAGTCGATCACCGGCCAGTTCCTGAGCGGCGCCCGGCAGATCCCGGTGCCGCGGGAGCGGCGGCCCGGCAACGGGAAGTACCTCCAGATCCGCGGCGCGCGGGAGAACAACCTGAAGAACGTCGATGTCGACATTCCACTCGGCACCTTCATCTGCGTCACGGGCGTCTCCGGCTCCGGTAAGAGCACGCTCATCGTCGACACCCTCTACCGCCGTCTTGCCCAGGTGCTACACCGGGCCAAGGACCGGCCGGGCCGCCACGACGCGATCCTGGGCATCGAGCACCTGGACAAGGTCATCGACATCGACCAGAGCCCGATCGGCCGCACGCCGCGCTCGAATCCGGCGACCTATACCGGCGCCTTCACGCCGATCCGGGAGCTCTTCGCCTCGCTCCCCGAGGCGCGAGCCCGGGGCTACAAGCCCGGCCGCTTCTCCTTCAACGTCAAGGGCGGCCGCTGCGAGGCGTGCCAGGGCGAGGGCATCATCGCCATCGAGATGCAGTTCCTGCCCGATATCTACGTGCCCTGCGAGGTGTGCCACGGCCGCCGTTACAACAAGGAGGCGCTGGAGATCACCTACCGGGGCAAGAGCATCGCCGACGTGCTCGACATGACCGTCGAGGAGGCCCTGGCGTTCTTCGAGAACATCCCGGCCATCCGCAACAAGCTCCAGACGCTCTACGACGTGGGCCTGGGGTACATCCGGCTCGGCCAGCCGGCCACCACCCTCTCCGGCGGCGAGGCCCAGCGCATCAAGCTGAGCGCGGAGCTCAGCCGGCGCGCCACCGGCCGCACCCTCTACATCCTGGACGAGCCGACCACCGGCTTGCACTTCGCCGACATCGAGCGGCTGCTCGGCGTCCTCCAGCGACTGACCGACGCCGGCAACACCGTGCTCGTCATCGAGCACAACCTCGACGTCATCAAGTCGGCCGATTGGATCATCGACCTCGGCCCCGAGGGCGGCGACGGCGGCGGCGAGGTCGTCGCGGCCGGCACCCCTGAGCAGGTCGCGGCCGTCGAGCGGTCCTACACCGGCCAGGCCCTCCGCACCGTGCTCCCCGAGCTGGCCACCGCGGCGGACTAAGCAGCGCGGCGCGCGTCGCCGCGCTTCCGCTTGCCTGCGCGCACGTGCGCGGCAGGAAACGCACCCTTGCGTGCGCCCACGGCTTGCTGCGCGCGAATCCTCACCTCTTGACGCTCTACTAGCTTGTACATGATAATCCGCGCAACCCATTCTTTGCCTGGAGCGCTATCAGCTTGCGCTACCAATCTTGCCCCACCGACGTGGTTGGGATACGCCGACACGTGAAGGAGGAGTCTCGGTGGACGCGCATGAGCCCTTCCATCTCCACCCCCTCGGCGGTAGGAAGACCACGCGCCGCACGTTCGTCGTGCGGGCAGCCCTGGCTCTCACCGGCGCCGCGTCGTTGCCGCTTCTTGCCGCCTGCGGCGGTGGCAGCACCGAGGAGAGCCCCGCCACCGAGCCGGCCGGCGACCAGACGGGCGGCTCAACTCAGGCGAGCCCCGGAACCGGCTCGTCCGAATCGGGCAACGAGGGTGAGCCCGTCTACGGCGGAACTCTGATTACCCTTGGTCATACCGACGTACCCGGACTCAGCCCCGAGGACGCCGGCCCTACCGTTGAGTGGTCGCTCGTCACCCAGATCCACAACGGGTTGCTTGAGATCGACGAGAACTACGAGCTCGAATCGGTCCTGGCCGAGCGGCATGAGGTGGCCGAGGACGGGCTGACGTACACCTTCACCCTCCGCCAGGGTGTGAAGTTCCACGATGGCGAGGAGTTCAACGCGGACGACGTCGTCTACTCCTACGAGTGGTACCGCAACCCGGAGAACGCGTCGATCGAGCAGCAATCGTTCGCGGGCGTGGAATCGGTTGAGGCTACCGATCCCTACACCGTTGTGGTGCGAATGAGCGAGCCAAACGCCGCCTTCCTGATCCGTGGGGCGACGGCATTCATCATCCCGGAGCACTACCACAGCCAGGTGGGGCAGGACCAGTACCGCACCGCGCCGATCGGCACCGGGGCGTTCAAGCTCAAGGAGTGGCGCGCGGCCGAGTATACGGTGCTCGAGGCGTTCGAAGACCACTTCCGCGGGCGCCCCTACCTCGACGAGTACCGGCTGAACGTGGTACCCGAGCCGTCCGTGCGTGCAATCGCGCTCGAGACCGGCGAGGCACATTCCTCGGTCTGGCAGCTCGCGGTCGAGGATAACCAGCGGCTCGAGGCGACCGGCGAGTTCACGGTCTTCAAGGCGCCCAGCGTGAGCGTCAACCACTTCCCGCTCAACCACAACCTCCCGCAGCTCGCCGAGAAAGAGGTCCGCCAGGCCATGATGTACGCCATCGACCGTCAGGCGGTCATCGACGATGTCTTCAACGGCGAGGCCGTGATAGCGACATCCAATATCGCGCCGGTGCTCGAGTCCTGGTACAACCCGAACGTCAAAGAGTATCCCTACGACCCCGACGAGGCACGGCGGATCCTCGATGAGGCCGGCTGGACGGTCGGCAGCGACGGGATCCGTGAGAAGAACGGCGTCAAGCTGTCGTTCACCTGCGGGGTGATCACCGGCGACCAGGCGCGACGACCGGAGGCCGAACTGGTCCAGCAGTACCTCCGGGAGGTCGGCATCGACATGCAGGTCCGGGAGGTACCCGACGCCAGTGGCGGCATGCGTCAGGGCGACCTCGACGCGGCGGTCTTCAACTGGACCTACGGCGGCTCCGGCGGCGAGCCCGACCCGTCCGATACGCTCCGGTCGGATGGGTTCAACAACTTCTCCCACTACCGGAGCGAGCGCATGGATGAGTTGATCGACCAGGGGCTGCGGGAGGTTGACCCGGAGAAGCGGCGCGAGATCTACAACGAGATCCAGGCGCTCGTCGCCGAGGATGTGCCCTTCCTCTACATGATGTACTGGCAGTGGTACACGCTGTACAGCAAGCAGGTCAAGGGCTTGCCAGAGTCCGCCTTGAGTCCGACCCAGACGTATCGAAAGGCCTACCAATTCTGGCTCGATCCGAACGCGTAGCCTCCGGCACAGGGGTGACGCGGCGGAGCGCGCATCCGGCGGCGCAACGAACACGGATGCGCGCTCCCACCGACAACGCCTCCGGCCGGCTCCCAGAGAAGGGCCACCGGATGCCGGCCGGCATGGCATCGGACGTCACGGGCCGACCATGTTCGGCACCGTTCCACGGGATCAACGAGGGCGAGGCTGCCCCATGCTGAGATATGTCGTGGTCCGCCTTGCGCAGGGGCTGGTCGCGATCTTCCTGGTGAGCATCGTCACCTTCAGCCTCATGCACCTTGCTCCTGGCGACCCGGTGAGTCTCTTCGTCGGTGAAGCTCAGGTCACCCAGGAGCAGGTCGACATGCTGCGCCACAAGTGGGGGCTGGACCAGCCGGTCTACCGGCAATACCTCCGGTGGCTGGGCAACCTGCTACGGGGTGACTTCGGGCAATCGCTCATCATCCGGCCCGGCGCGTCGGTCGCGAACATCATCAAGGAAGCAGCGCCGCTGACGATCAAGCTCAACCTGCTCGCGCTCTTCTTCTCCGTCGCCCTGGCCCTTCCGGCCGGAATCATCGCCGGGATCAAACGCAACTCGCTCTTCGACTACGTCAGTGTCGTGGGATCGACCCTGGGAGTTGCCCTCCCGAACTTCTGGGTCGCGCTCGTCTCGATCATCGTCTTCGGCAGTATGCTCGGCTGGCTGCCCACCTACGGTTTGAGCTCGTGGACCGGCTACATCCTGCCCGTGGCCGTCCTGGCCCTCGACCACACCGCGGTCTTGACCCGGCTCATGCGGGGCGCGACTCAGGAAGTGCTTGGTCAGGAGTACGTCACCACCGCGCGGGCCAAGGGCCTCGGCCAAGCCGCTCTCCTCTCCCGCCACGTCGTTCGCAATGCCTTGCTGCCGATCGTCACGGTGATCGGCTACCGGATCGCGTTCCTCCTGAGCGGCACGATCGTGATCGAGACGGTCTTCGCCTTGCCCGGCCTCGGCCGCGTCTTCATCAACTCGGTCTACCGGTTCGACTACCAGGTCGTCCAGGCCGTCGTGCTGCTCCTGGCGATCGTCGTCGTGCTGGGCAACCTCCTGACGGACCTCGTGTACACCTACGTCGACCCACGCATCCGCATCCGCTAATGCGGAGATCACGCGACAGGAAACGAGTATGCAGTCGACCCACGAGCAGTCAGCAGCCGCAGCCGCCGCACTGTCGGCCAATGCTCGCCCACAGCGCTCCGAGCTCTCACGGATCTGGCGCCGCTTCCGGCGCCACCGCCTGGGCCTGGCAGGGTTGACCTTCATCGGCCTGCTGGTCGTCACGGCCCTGCTCGCCGATGTACTCGCGCCCTACTCGCCCATCCAGTCCGTGAGCGGTATGCGCGGCGTCGGCCCCTCCTGGTCACACCCCCTCGGCTTCGACCACATCGGCCGGGACATCCTCAGCCGCATCATCTTCGGCACCCGCATCGCCCTCATCGTGGGGCTCGGCGCCACGGGGATTGCGGTCACCATCGGCGTTCTTGTCGGCGCCACCGCGGGCTACTTCGGCGGCTGGGTCGACAACCTCCTCTCCCGCGCGGTGGACACGCTGATGGCGTTCCCCACGCTCGTGCTGCTGATCGCCCTCACCGCCGTCGTCGGCCCGAGCCTTCGAACCGTGGTCATCGTCATCGGCGCCACGGTGTGGGCGCAGTACGCCCGTGTCGTCCGCGCCGACACTCTGAGCCTGCGTGAGCGCGACTTTACCCTGGCCGCCCGCGTGGCCGGAGCTACCAATACACGGATCATCCTCCGGCACCTCGTGCCGAACGTGCTCGGCCCGGTGATCGTCCTCGCCAGCCTCGCGGTGGGAGGGATCATCATCTACGAGTCGACGCTGTCGTTCCTCGGCCTCGGCATCCAGCCTCCGGAGCCATCCTGGGGCGGCATGCTGGCCGACGGCCGCGCCTACATCGTGCACTACCCCCACATCGCCATCGCGCCCGGCGCGATGATCACCCTGACCGTGCTCGCCTTCAACCTGCTCGGTGACGGCCTGCGCGACGCGCTCGACCCGCGCACCCGCGACTGATTGCCAGGAAGGGAATGAGGGAGGTTCGCAGTGACAGATCATCAGCCGTTGCGGCTTGCCCTGACCGGCGACAGCATCATCACGCGCCGGTTCGCCGCCCCGCCCGGCAGCCCGTTCGACCAGCTTCGGCAGCTTATCCGTGAGGCCGACGTCGCCTTCACCAACCTGGAAGTGGTGCCCAACGACTTTCAGGGCTACCCGGCATGGGAGAGCGGTGGCTCGCATCTGGGTGCGCCATCCTGGGTCATCGACGAACTGGTCGACATGGGTTTCGACCTCTTCGCGACGGCGACGAACCACTCGCTCAACTACAGCATCGCCGGGTTGCTCGCCCTTATCGACATCCTGGAACGTAAGGGTGTCGCCTACGCCGGGATCGGTCGGAACCTCGCCGAAGCGCGTATGCCTGTGTATCTCGACTCCCCGCGGGGCAGCGTCGCGATGCTCTCCTGTGCCTCCACCTTCGCCGCGGGGCAAGAAGCGTCCGAGCAACGCCCCGACATGCTTGGTCGACCCGGGCTCAACCCCCTCCGCTACGAGACGATCTACGACGTGCTCCCGGAACAGCTCGAGACACTGCGGCAGATCGCGGAGGAACTCGGCCTCGAGCGGCAGCGGCTGGAGCGGATCCAGCTCGGCTTCGGCTTCCCGCCGGACTCGCCCGACATCTTCCCCTTCCTCGATGCCAACTTCCGCGCGGCCGACCGCGTCGCGGTGCACACCACGCCGAAGGCCAAGGACCTCGATGCCATCGCGACCTGGGTCCGCGAGGCCCGGGCACGCGCCGACGTCGTCCTCGTCAGCCTCCACGCGCACGAGCAGGGCAGCGACCGCGAGGAACCTGCCGCCTTCATCCGCACCTTCGCCCACCGCATGATCGACGAAGGCGCGGATGTGGTCGTGGGCCACGGCCCGCACTTGCTGCGCGGCATGGAGTGTTATCGGGGCAAGCCGATCTTCTACAGCCTCGGCAACTTCTTCGGCCAGAACGAGCTTACCCTCAAGATCCCGTCCGACTCGTACGAACGCTTCCGCATCGACCCGAGCCGGACTCCCAGCGAGATGTATCGCATCCGCCACGACAACGACCGCAAGGGCTTCCCCGCAGACGCTCGCTACTGGGAGACGGTCGTACCCATCTGCCACCTAGCGGAGGGGAGTGTCACCGCGATCGAAATCGTCCCCGTCTCGCTGGGGCACGGTGAGCCGAGTCACCGCCGAGGACGGCCGCGACTCGCGAGCGGCGCGCACGCGGAAGCCATCCTGAAGCGCTTCGCCGCCCTGTCGGCGCCGTACGGCACTCGGATCGAGCTCGACGGCGAACGGGGTTTCGTCCGGCTCGACTAGCCCGGGGGTGGCAAGACGCTCTACCGCTGAACGTCACAGGCCGCCCGGGCCGATGAGTGGTCAACCAGCTCGCACAACGCGCGACGCGGGGCGCGCAGCCAGGTCAGGCTGCTGCCTCGTGTCGCGTTGTGCCACGGTTTGTCACTTGCTATAGTTGAAGCGCACGGCGTCTCCCGAACCTTGTCCAACCGCACGAACAGAGGCGCACCTTGGATGACCAACAGGTAGCTCAGCACACCAACGGGAACCACCTGAACGGGCACCACCCGGTCCTGGTCCTGAACCACAATTACGAACCGCTCAACGTCTGCAACCTGCGCCGCGCGATCGTCCTCGTCCTCAGCGGCAAGGCCGAGATACTCGAGGCGTACGATGTCACGGTGTCGTCAGCGCGCCAGCGATTCGACGCGCCCTCGGTGATCCGCCTTGCCTACCTGATCCGCAGGCCGCGCCCGCGCGTCAAGCTCTGCCGGCGCGAGATCTTCATCCGCGACGACTACACCTGCCAGTACTGCGGCACGCGGACCCACGACCTCACCATCGACCACGTCGTGCCGCGATCCCGCGGTGGCGGCCATACCTGGTCCAACCTTGTCAGCGCCTGCCGCGCCTGCAACCACCGCAAGGGCGGGAAGACGCTGGCCGAGGCGCGCCTGACGCTGCGCCGCGAGCCGTTCGAGCCGCGCCCGGGTCGCTACTACACCATCCAGCGGGCGCTCAACTCCCGCGTCAATCCCGACTGGTTGCCGTTCATCCCCGGCTACGAGCCGTTGAAAAGTGCCAGCAGTAGTGGCTGAGCGGGGCGAGCACATGTTGCCGTCGCCCGCTCCGGCCCTACGTGCGTAGGGCCGTTCGTTTGTCAGCCGACCGCTGTGATGGAGGGACGACCATGATTGACCTGCGGTTGATCCGTGAGCAGCCGGATCTCGTGCGCGAGGCGCTCGCCAAGCTCAATACCGAGGCGCCCATCGACGAGATCCTTGAGCTGGACGAGCGTCGCCGGGCGCTCCTGGCTGAGGTCGAGGAGCTGAAGGCCCGCCGCAACGCCGGGTCGAAGGAGATCAGCCGGCTCGCTCCGGGACCGGAGCGTGACGCCCGCATCGCCGAGATGCGCAGCCTCGGCGACAAGATCCAGGAGCTCGACGCGCAGGTCGACCAGACCGACGCCGCGCTCCGCGACCTCCTGCTCCAGGTGCCGAACCTGCCCGATCCCGACGTGCCGGTCGGGCCGGACGAATCCGCCAACGTGATCGTCCGCCACTGGGGCGAGCCGCGCGATTTCCCCTACCCCGTCCGCCCGCATTGGGAGATCGGCGAGGAACTGGGCCTGATCGACTTCGAGCGCGGGGTGAAGGTATCGGGCTCACGGTTCTACTTCTTCCGCGGGGACATGGCACGCCTCCAGCGGGCGCTCGCGACCTGGATGATCGACCTGCACGTCCGCGAGCACGGCTACACCGAACTCTACGCCCCGGCTCTCGTCCGCCCCGACGCCCTGATCGGCACCGGCAACCTGCCCAAGTTCGGTGACGCCCTCTACCACGACGACGAGTCCGACCTGTGGCTGATCCCGACCGCCGAGGTGCCGGTGACGAACCTGTACGCCGACGAGATCCTCGATGCCGACGTGCTCCCGATCTACCACGTCGCCCAGACACCCTGCTTCCGCCGCGAGCAACTCTCGGCTGGGCGCGACGTGCGCGGGATCAAGCGCGTGCACCAGTTCGAGAAGGTCGAGATGGTCAAGTTCGTCACCCCAGAGACGTCGGACGACGAGCTGAACTCGCTGGTTGCCAACGCGGAGGAGGTTCTTCAGCGGCTGAACATCCCCTACCGCGTCGTCCAGATGTGCACCGGCGACCTCTCGTTCACCGCCGCCAAGAAGTTCGACCTGGAAGCCTGGGCGCCGGGCAGCCAGGACTGGCTGGAGGTGTCGTCCTGCTCGAACTTCCGGGACTTCCAGGCGCGCCGGGCGAACATCCGCTACCGGCCGGCAGACGGCGCACGGCCCCAGTTCGTCCACACCCTGAACGGCTCGGGCCTTGCCCTCCCGCGCACCCTGATCGCCATCATGGAGAACTACCAGCGCGAGGACGGCACGATCGAGATCCCGGAGGTCCTCCGCCCTTACATGGGTGGCCAGGAAGTCATCGGCCGCCAGCCGGTCTTCTGACCGGCTGGCGCGCCCGCCGCAGGCGCTGGCAGCTGCTAGGCAGCTTCATCGGCTATGCCGCAACGCCGGCTGGATGGTCGTCGCGTGTGAAGTTGGCTGCTAGCGCGAGGATCGGTATCCAAAAGCTAGCGCCGAGGGGAAAGAGATGTATTCAGTGGGCTGGTGTGACCGATCCCGCCTGTCGAGTGGCCGTCGTGAGCGCGCCGCTAGCCTGATTATTCCGGCTACAAAACGAACCCCAATACATGGATTCAGCTGAGCCCCCCGCAACAGGGTGGTCATTTTGGCCCCAGCTATCATCTGGCACCAACCGGCCTACATCGATGCCGACGCCGAACTCAGCGTGTTACCTTAGAGCAGTCCTGGTCGACGGTAGCTCGAGAAAGGGAAGCCTATTCCGTCCGCCATCCACTTGCGAACTGTCCGGCTCGGCAGCTTGTCCAGGACCTCGTTCAGACGGCTCCTAATATCATTAGCGTTCGACTCCGCGATGATCTCCACGCGACGGTCGCGTCCTCCTCGGGACATCTCAGAGATGGCATCCTGGACGTTTTGGTGAACTTCCCGTGTAGTTACAATGATTGTAAGCCCGGCACCTACGTTCTCTGCCTTAGCAGCTGTAATGTACGTATCGTTCGATCCCAAGCTCGTATCCTTGCATTCGACGACAACCACTTCATCCGCATACACACCGATAACGTCAAACTCATCCCGCTTAGCCATCTGTCCAACCCAGACGGCGTTCGTGCGCTCCTCCAAGATGTCAGCTACTAAGGACTCCAGCCAAAGACCCTGCTGAAGCGCGCGGACATAGGCCTCATTCGGCGCGTATGTGTCGAGTATCGTGAGTTTCCGTTCGCCGCACGCTCCACATCGTTCGTCTACCATCGTAATAACTTCTTGCGCCTTGTCACGCTCTTCGAAAGCGAGTTGTGACAAATTACACTTCGAACAGAATACCGAGTAGTGCAGCTTCACAACACTTTGGTCTTTAAGGAGGTTATCCAGCACTTGAGGTTGGCTAGCGAAAAGGTCCAGTTGCAGCAAACCAGCACGTGGGGTCGGACTCAAACCGAACGTATTAACAACGGGAGCCAAGCTGGTGCGGAGTCCGTCGTCATACAGGCGTCTGCACGCCTCCCGAACCCGCTCATCCTGCAGAATTCGTCCGTTCGGACTAAGGTCGCCAAAACGTTCTTGCAAGCGCTCGATCAACCGTACCTCAACCAGAGAGTGTTCGCTCAAAGGGGAGGAAAAGAGATCGTTCACAACTCGCTCGAGCATGGCTTCGACGGACTCGGTGGACGCTTGGTCACGGGTGAACAACGCCACATCCAACACCGCATGCTGCTTTCCCTCCTCATACGCCATCCGGTTTAGGAAGAGCTCTGATGCCTCATCGTACAGACGCAACAGGAGTCCGTACAGCCCATCATCGTGGATCAAGATCTCCAGCCTGTCACGGTCGATGATTCTGGGAAACGTTGGCAATCCGGCAGAACTGAGACGTGAATCGAGATCTTGGAACGTACTTCGCAGGGCCGGCACAAGGCCGTTTTCTGTCAGCGCCGCCACCAACTCATCAAGCTTCGGGGGAGAACCCGTTGCATCGACTCGAGCATGGAACGTCTTCATCTGCATAAAGGCTTCTCCTCGTTTCCACCATGCTGACGCGCGCACCCTCGCCTAGCCCGATGTCCACGCTCGTCGTGAGTCACCGTTGTCCGGCAGGGGTTGATCCGTTATAGGCGCTCATCGACCTCGGAACCGGGGTACTGGGGAGAACGGCATCGGAACTTCACCGTAGTTGGCCACCACGCTCTGATAGCCTACTCGCCCAAGTCGCACACTCCAAGATCGTGACCGACCAGCCGGATCTAAGTATACCCACCCTGTTAATGACGGTACACACATCATGACTAAAGGAACATAATTGTACGTGAACGTTCATTACCAAGAACGGCCACGTAGCGTGAACCGAACGATACGTGTCCGCATCCGCGTGGGTTCTGGCCCCCCGATCTCGCGCTAGCGGCGACGGGGGACAAACGGCCGGTTGGTACCTGTTGCTCCAATCGAACGCGACCAACGTATTGATCGGCGGCGATCGAATTCGCGTTAGGCTCATGATGCTCTGCACATTGAGCGACGCCGCACACCCACTGGCCGATTGAAGCGCCTCTCGGCGTTTGCTATACTCTGATGCCGACAGCGGCAACGCGTGGCCCCACGATCCCGGTCTACCCGCCCACGGCTGCCGTCGAAGCTGGTCGGCCGGGTGCCGCGGAGAGGTGGCCGAGTGGTTGAAGGCGGCTGTCTTGAAAACAGTTGACCGAAAGGTCCGGGGGTTCGAATCCCTCCCTCTCCGCCGACAAACGAATACCGGGGAAGGTGCCAGAGTGGTCGAATGGGGCCGCCTGCTAAGCGGTTGAGGGCGAATTAAGTCCTCCCAGGGTTCGAATCCCTGCCTTCCCGCCCACGAAACAGGAGCGCCTGGGCTGTACGCCCAGGCGCTCTCGCTTTGGAGTGCGGCGGCCCGAGCCGCCGCTTTGGTATGGCGCGGCCCCAGCCGCGCCAGGGTGCGCGCCGCACCGGCTTACGGACACGGGTTGCATGGCGCGAGGATCCCACGCCGCGCCACGTGCCCGGGGGCATTGGAGTTTGACGATTGGGTCTGGCATACCAGCCGCCCCGTTTCCCGCTCGCCTCGAGTAACTCGTGCGGCCGCGACCGTCTCCCGGTTGGGTGGTGGACGGATCCTCATGCCGTGGCGCGTGCCCGGGGCTAATCGAGTTTGACGAAGTATCCTCGTCTTCCCGCCACCCGTTCCGGCACGGCTGTCATCCTGAGCGGAGCCGGCCGGCGCGGAGCGCCGGGCGGCGGAGCGAAGGATCTCGCGTCGG
>Ga0207871_100461_pt1 | contig 14347 bp, 13 predicted proteins | sample Passage260A_FD_187371 | JGI IMG/M metagenome (GOLD analysis project Ga0207871, IMG submission 187371) | Cellulose adapted compost microbial communities from Newby Island Compost Facility, Milpitas, CA, USA - Passage2 60A (SPAdes) (version 2) ...
CCGCCTATCCGTCCACCGCCGGTCAAGCCGTTATTCCCGTGACGTGTCGAGGCCGATCATTCCGGTCCGGCCGTCCCAGGTCACGCCGATGCCGAGCGCCTGCGCGATATCGCGGAGCCTGAAAATAGTTGTTGCCGCCGATCGTGTACGCCGTCAGCCGGACCTCGCTCCCGTCCACGTAGAGGTTCGCGCGTGCCGGCACGGCCTTCGCGGCCTTCCGGCCTTCCGTCACCTGAAGCTCCCCGCCGACCGGCGTGTACGCGGCGCCCGGGATCAGATGGATGGCCTTCCGCTCGCCGTCCCACCCGACCTCGAACGGTTTCCCGGAACCGTTCAGCGCCATCGCGAGATCGCGCAGCTTCAGATACGTGTTGCCGCCGATCGAGTAGGCGTCGAACGTGACGATCCGGCCGTCGACCGACACGTCGGCGCGGACCGGCACGGCCCGCACCGGAGCTTCCGCCTTCGGCTCCTCCCCATCCGGTCCGGCTTCATACGCAAAATAAATATCGAAAAAATGCCACAGCATCCCGCCGTCCGCGTCGTACGAGAAAATGTCCGCGTGCAGCACCCGGCCGCGGAGCGACATCTCCCAGGCCAGCCGGCTTGCCCGAACTTCCGCTTTCCCGCCTTCGGGCTCCAGCCCCTTCAGCTCGGCCGAGTACCCGGCGCCGTCCCCGATCAGGATGTCCAGGGTTCGGGCCTCCGGATCCGCCACGTACACCTCGAACAGCAGCACGCCGCCATCCCCGGCGGGAGCGCCGAGAAGATGCACTTCGGCCTCGTGCGCCATCCCGTCGACGGTCAGCATCCGGGTTTCACTCCCGGCGTAGTCCGGGAAACGGATCCGGTAACCCGACCGCTCATCGGCCAAATAGAAGGCGTCGTCCGGCGCCCCGGACTCCGGCTCCGCCGCCACAGCCGCGGGCAGCACGACCAACCCGATCAACAGGAACCACAACATCCGCTTCATCCGGCACCTCTACATCCGCGCGCGCCGCCGGAGCATCCGCGATATTTTTTCTCATGAAATATTAACACGGCAAACCGTTCGCTTGCTTCAGAAATCCCGGGATTCGTAGATCGCCATCGAGATGAAGAACGAGACCGCCGTCGCGACGGCGGCGCCGGCCAGCGCGGCGGCCAGCACCGCGCCCGGACTCGCATCCGCAAGCCCATGCGCGCCGGGAAGCTCGGACACGGCTCCGACCAGCGCGGCGGCGGCCATCACCAAGAGCAGCAGAATGCGGCCCCGCTCCACACCGAATTTGTAGATGAGCGGAATCAGGACGGACAGGAAGATCATGCCCGCCGCGAAAATGACGCCGCCCGCAAATGCGAGTTCCCGCGGATCGGCCGGCTCGCCTTTCAGCAGGCCGGTGACCGCGGCCAGCGCGAGGCCGAGGATCGTCCCCGCCGCCGTGCACGCGATCGACAGCACATACTTGCCAGCCACAATCTCCCGCCTCGAGGCGGGCAGCGTCTGGGCGAACCAATCCCATTTCGCCTGCTGGTCGTATGCGAAGGACGTGACGGGCAGCATCGCGAACGGAACCGCGACCATGGCCATGATGAATCCCGTGCCTTCAAGCGAGTAGCTCATCGCCGCGAAAAACACGACGAACAGCATGAGCGTCTTCAGGTACCGGCGCAGCGTCAGCAGATCCTTCAGGATGAATCCCGTCATGGTTTCTCACCCCTCACGTGGTACAGCATGATGTCCTCGATGCCCGCGGGGTCGATCGTCAGATGCGGATATTTCCGCCGCATGGCCTGCCGGTCCCGGACCAGCATTTCGCATCCGTAATCGTACCGCCGAACCCCCACGAAATCCGCCGGATCCACATCCCGGAACTCGTCCTGCCCGCATTTCATGATCCCGTATTGCTCGAGCAACTCATCCTTCGAACGGCTGAAGATGATCCGGCCGTCGTGGATGAACACGATGTAGTCGGCGATTTTCTCCAGATCGGTCGTGATGTGGGTGGAGAACAGGATCGCATGTTCCTCGTCCTGGATGAAGTCGAGGAACACATCCAGCATCTCGCTCCGCACGACGGGGTCGAGCCCGCTGGTCGGTTCATCCAGGATGAGCAGCTTCGGATGGTGCGACAGCGCGGCGGCGATGGCCAGCTTCATGCGCATGCCCCTGGACAGTTCCTTGATCCGCTTGTCCGCCGGCAGTTTGAACCGGTTCAAATACTCCCGGAACCGCGCATCGTCCCAGCGGGCATACATGCGCCGCATGATGCGGGAGACATCCTCCGCGGTGAGATCTTCGTGGAAGAAGCTGTCCTCCGTCACCACGGCCATGTCCTGTTTGAGCGCCTTGCCGTGCCGCGCGAAGTCCCGGCCGAAAATCTCGACCTTCCCGCCGTCCGCGTGGATCGCGCCGATGATCGCCTTGATCGTCGTCGTCTTCCCCGCGCCGTTCTCGCCGATGAAGCCGACGATGCTCCCCTTCGGCACTTCCAGGCTGACGTCCTTCAACTCGAAACCGGGGTAGCGTTTGCGCAATCCTTCCGCTCTGATCGCCGTCATCACGATTCCTCCTCGTACAGCAGCTTCAAGATTTCCGTCAGTTCATCCAGCGTGATGCCGCTCCGCTTCGCGATGTCGACGGCCTCCGCCAGCCGGACCTCCGCCGCCTTGAGCTGCTCCTCGCGAATCAGCGCAAGGTTCCGCTCGGCCACGAAGCTCCCCTTGCCCGGAACCGTCTCGATGAACCCGTCGCGCTCCAGGTCCTCGTACGCCCGCTTCGTCGTGATGACGCTCACCCGGAGCTCCTTCGCCAGGTGGCGGATCGACGGGAGCGGCTCTCCCGGCGCCAGCTTGCCGCCCATGATCATCGCCTTGAGCTGCGAGGTGATCTGCTCGTAGATCGGCTTGTCACTGCTGTTGCTGATCAGAATGTCCATCGGCCCACTCCGTACATAACGTGCATACTGTATATATTCGATATATACAGTATTTCATAAAAAGTTTCATTCGTCAATCGCATAATTGTTGACATATCAACCATAAACGCGTATAGTTGACTTATCAACCATTCCCGCGGAGGAGGCGAACAGGATGAACGGCAGCCACGGCGAGCGCAGGGAAAGCGTGGCGAAGTGGATCTCGGTGCTGCATCGCCAGTTCCAGATGTATCTCAACCGGGAGCTGAAACCGTACGGCATTCGCTCGTCGGAGTACATCTATCTCGTGAATTTGTACGAGCGGGACGGCGTCTCCCAGGAGGCGCTGTCACGGAACCTCCACATCAACAAGGCCGCGACGGCGCGGGCGATCGCCCGGCTCGAGAAGCTCGGGCTCGTGCGGCGGACGCGCGACGAGGGAGACGCCCGGGCCTATGTCGTCACGCTGACGGCGGAGGGGCTCAGGCTGAAGGACGTCATTCAGGAGAAACTTCGGCGCTGGAGAGAGACGCTCGAGGAGGGGCTTACCGAGGAGGAGTGCGAGTTCATGCTGCGCGCGATCAAGCGCATGTCGGCCAACGCGCTGGCGCTGGTCGAAGCGGCGAGGGATGACCCCGATAACGAAGGAGGCGCGTTCGATGATGACTGACGGCGGACGGCGTGAGATGCGGAATGCGCGCGAGACGCAGGCGGAAGCGCATGCGGCGGCGGGCGCGGCGCAAGCGGAAACGGGTGCCGGTCGGCAGGCGACAGCAAATGCGGACCGCACGGAAACGCATGCGAATCGGGATGCGGAACGGCGGGAACGGACCGGCATGAAGCTGATGCGGCTCATGATGATCGCGGCGGCGCTCTCGTTCATGAGCGTGCACCTGTTCAACATCGTCGTGCCGGAGATCAGCCGGCAGTTCGGGATCACGCTGGCGCAGGCGAGCTGGCTGTCCTCCGGGTACACGCTGATTTACGGTTTCGGCACCGTCGTCTGGGGCAAGCTCGCGGACCGTTACCGGCTCCGGCCGATCATCACGGCCGGGCTGCTCGTCTTCACGGCCGGCTCCCTGGCCGGTCTCCTGTCGCAGTCGTTCTGGACGGCGCTTGCCGGAAGGCTGCTGCAGGCGGCCGGCGCATCCGTCGTACCGGCAATGGCGATGATGCTGCCGATCCGGTATTTCGCCCCGGAGCGGCGCGGCTCGGCGATCAGCATGACCGCGGTCGGTCTCGCGATCGGCGGCGTGCTCGGCCCGGTCGTCGCGTCATTGCTGCTCTCCATCGCGGACTGGCGGTGGCTGTTCGTGCCGTCCCTGCTGATGTTGGCGCTGCTGCCGCCGTTTCGCAGGTTTCTGGCCGAAGGCGAACCCGCCGGCAGCGCCGGGTCCGCAAAACCGGACGCCTTCGGCGGCGGGCTGCTGTTTACGGCGACGGCAACGCTGCTGCTCGGGTTAACGTGGTGGAACGCGTGGCTCTTCGCGGCGTTCGCCGCCGCGCTGGGGCTGTTCATCCTTCATATCCGGCGCGCGCGGGAGCCGTTCGTGCGGCCGGACCTGTTCGGGAACCGGTTGTATCGGACCGGGCTCATCATGACGGCGCTGATCACCGCCGCCTCGAACGGCGTGTTCCTGCTCTCGCCGATGCTGCTGTCGGACGTTTACGGCCTCGAATCCCGGTGGATCGGCTTTGCGCTCGTGCCCGCCGCGTTCGCTTCGGCCCTCCTGGGCCGGTTCGGCGGCAGGCTCGCGGACCGGAAGGGCAGCGCCGTCCTCTATGCGGCCGCCGCCGGGTTATTGATCGCCTGCTTCGCGCTGCTGGCGCTGCTCGCGGGGACGCTGCCCGTCCTGGCGATTCCGCTCATCCTTGTGCCCGGCAACGTCGGACAGACGTTCATGCAGGTCGCGATCACGAATTCCGTCTCGCGCACGTTGCCGAAGGCGGAGGCCGGCGTCGGCATGGGGTTGTTCTCGATGACGAATTTCCTGTCAACCTCGGCGGCGGCCGGCCTGTACGGCGCCGCCGTCGAAGCGGGCAGAAGCGGCGTCCTGCCCGGATGGCCCGGGCAGGCGCCGGACATCGGGGCTTTCGGTCTGATCTATGCGGCGCTGGCCGCGCTGCATCTTGCGCTGCTCGCGGTCTACCGGCTCAGCTTCGGCGCCGGCGCCGCGCATGACGAAAGGGGGGAGTCCAGGATGACGGAGGGCATCGGACGGCCGGACTGGTTGGAGGAAGTGAACCGATGGCCCGGCGTGACGACCGCGCCGCACCGGTTCGGCGGCACGGCATTCCTCGTGAACGGCAGGGAGATCGGCCACACCCACGGCTTGAAGCTCGTCGACATTCCGCTTTCCAAAGCGGCGCGCGACGAGGCGATCGCGCGGGGCAAGGCGTCCCCGCACCACATCCATCCGGCTTCGAACTGGGTGACGGTGCGGATCACCGACAGCGCCTCGGCGGCGAACGCGCTCCAATTGCTGAGGCTCAATTACGAACGCCTCCTTGCCGCGCAGAACGGCGGGGCGCAGGATCGCGTGTAGCCCGCCGTCCGTCCATCACGGCCCGGCCTTCGACAGGCCGGGCCTTCCTTCATGACCCGCCCTCCGTTCCCGGCGCGCTTCGTTCCAGCGGAAGCCGCACCGTGAACGCGGCACCCTTGCCCAACCTGCTCTGCACCGTGATCGAACCGCGGTGCAGATCGACGATCTTCTTCGCGATCGCGAGCCCGAGGCCGCTGCCGCCGGCTTCGCGGTTCCGCGACCGGTCGGCCTTGTGGAAACGCTCGAAAATGCGCGGCAGATCCTCCTCCCCGATCCCGACGCCGGTGTCGGAGACGACGACTTCCGCCTGCCCGTCCTTGAGCCGCAGCCGCACGCCGATCGTGCCGCCGCCCGGCGTAAATTTGATGCTGTTGTGCAGGAGATTGGCCCACACCTGGCTCATCAGGTCGGGGTCGGCGACGATCTCGACCGGCTCCAGCTCCGCGTCCAGGTCGATCCCCTTCTCCAGCCATTGCGGCTCGCAGGCCAGCACGGCTTCCCGAAGCTGCCGGTCCAGCCGGTACCGCCTCGGCTCGAACGGCGGATGGTCCGACTCGAGGACCGCCAGCTTCAGCAGGTTGTCGCTCAGTCTGGACAGCCGCACGCACTCGGTCTCGATGATGCCGAGATAGCGGTCGCGCTCCTCCTCGCTCAGTCCCCCGCCGCGCAGGGCGCGCGCGAAGCCGGCGATCGACGCGAGCGGAGAGCGGATTTCATGCGAGACGTTCGAGACGAATTCCTGCCGCATCTTCTCCAGGGCGCCGAGACGCGCGGCCATGTCGTTGAACGACCGGGCGAACGCGCCGAACGGCCCCCCCGCTTCCGCCGCCGCATCCAGACTCACGCCGAAATCGCCCCGCGAGAGCCTCCCCATCGCGTCGAGCACGGAACGGAACCTGGCGGTGTGTCCGGGATACGCGTACAGGGCAAGGATCGCCAGCACGCCGCAGAACAGCAGCATGCCCGCCGTGGACGCCGCCAGCAGCCGGAGAAGTTCTGCCATCGATACGCCGTCCCGGCCCTCCGCCCGGGCGATGAGAAAGCCGGCGGCGGCCCAGCAGACGTTCAGGGTCAGGAGGACCGGCAGCGCCAGCCCCAGCGCGTGCAACGCCTTCCGGGCGAGTTTCACTTCGGGCACACCTCCAGCCGGTAGCCGAGCCCGCGGACCGTCGCGATCCGGAAGCCGTGCCGGCCTTCCGGAAACCGTTCGCGCAACCTGCCCACGTGCACATCGACCGTCCGCTCGTTTCCTTCGTAATCGAAGCCCCAGATCTCCTCGATCAGCTGCTCGCGCGTGATCGTTTTGCCCGGATAGCTGGCCAGCTTGAACAGCAGCTCGAATTCCTTGCGCGGAATGGACGTGCTCCTGCCGCCGACGATCACCTCATACGTCTTCGCGTCGAGCGTCACGTCGCCGATCTGCACCGTCCGGGACGCGGCGATCCGGTACCGCCTCAGCAGCGCTTTCACCCTGGCGACCAGTTCGGCAGGTTCGAACGGCTTGACGAGGTAGTCGTCCGCGCCGAGACGGAATCCTTCCAGTTTGTCCCTCGTCTCTCCCTTTGCCGTCAGCATGAGCAGCGGCACGTCGCCATGCTCCCGGAGCTCGCGGCACAGCTCCCATCCGTCCATGTTCGGCATCATGAGGTCGAGGATGACGAGGTCCGCCTTGACCGACCGCAGGACGTCCAGCGCCTCCGAGCCGTCGGCCGCCTCGTGCACCGCGAACCCTTCCTGCCGGAGAAAATGACGGACCAGCTCGCGCATGTGCGGATCGTCGTCGACCACCAAAAGGTTGACCACGTTCGCCACCCCTTCTTCCGGAATCCGATTGTCCGAAGCTTCCGCAGGGACCAGCATACCGCGCCATTGTGAATGGAATATAAACAGGCCAGGCCGAACGGGCGCGGTCGGAACGGATGGTTCTGTCTCCATGGTCCGGCCGGCCGCCGGAAATGTCAATGCCATCCGTTTATATTCAGTTCACACAGCCGCCTTACCTTTAGACCAAAACACGCAACGCCGTTGAAAGGAGGAACGGTCATGCGCCATGCATTTCCTGATCCCGCCGCGGACGGCGTCCCGGCCATCGAAGCCCGCGGGCTCGTGAAGGCGTTCGGCGGACGCCGGGCGGTGGACGGCGTGGACCTGCTCGTCCGGACCGGCACGATCTTCGGCATCCTCGGACCGAACGGGGCGGGCAAGACGACGACGATCCGGATGCTGGCCACGCTGCTCAAGCCGGACGAAGGAACCGCCCGAATCTTCGGGCGCGACGTGGTGAAGGAACCGCACCGGTTGCGCCGGTTGATCGGGGTGACCGGACAGTACGCGTCGGTCGACGAGACGCTGACCGCCCGCGAGAACCTGATCATTTTCTCCCGGCTGCTGGGGCTCGGGCGCGGGGAAGCTCGCCGCCGGTCGGAGGAATTGCTGGACCGGTTCGGGCTTGCCGGTGCCGCGGACCGGCCGCTGAAACAATTCTCCGGGGGCATGCGGCGCCGGCTCGACCTGGCCGCCAGCCTCATCGTGCAGCCGCCGCTCCTCTTCCTGGACGAGCCGACGACCGGCCTGGACCCGCGCACGCGCGCGCAGCTGTGGGACATGATCCGGGAGCTGGTGAGGACGGGTTCCACCGTGCTGCTGACCACCCAGTATCTCGACGAGGCCGATCAACTGGCCGACCGCATCGCGGTCATCGACCACGGACGGGTGGCCGCGGAAGGCACGGCGGATGAACTGAAGGCGTCGGTCGGCACCTCGACGCTGCAGCTTATGGTCCGGAACGGGCGGGACGTCGCGGAAGCCCGCCGCATCGTGGAACGGACGCTGCGGGTCCGGACCGCCGCGATGCCGGAGTCCGGCACGATCACCGCGCCGCTGGCGGGCGCCGACGATCTGGCCGGGCTGCTGATCGCCCTGCGGGAGCAAGGCATCGCCGTGGCGGAGATCAGCGTGCGGAAGCCCACCCTGGACGAAGTGTTCCTGGCGATCACGGGCCGGCCGGCGGGAGACCGCACTTCGAACGAACACGATCCGGACCGGGAGCCGGAAAAGGAGGCCGCCGTATGAGTCTTTCCGCAGACCGTGAGACAAGCGGAACCGCACGCCGGTGGGACAGGTCGCAGCCCGGAATCGCCCGGACGGTGCGCAACTCGCTCACCATGGCCCACCGCGCCCTGCTGAAAGTCCGGCACACGCCCGAGCTGTGGTTCGACGTGACGCTGCAGCCGATCCTGTTCACCCTGATGTTCGCCTACATCTTCGGCGGCGCCATCGCCGGCGACGTGAAGGGCTATCTGCCGATCATCGTGCCCGGCATTCTCGTGCAGACGGTCCTGACCACGTCGATCGTCACCGGCGTCCAGCTGCGCGAAGACATGGAGAAGGGCGTCTTCGACCGGTTCCGGTCGCTGCCGATCGCGCGCATCGCGCCCCTGGCCGGCGCGCTGATGGCGGACGCGATCCGGTACGCGATCGCGTCCGTGCTCACGTTCGCCGTCGGATACCTGATCGGCTACCGGCCCGCCGGAGGCTTCGGCCATGTCCTGGCCGCGATGGCGCTTTGCGTCGTCTGTGCCTGGTCCGTGAGCTGGATCTTCGCGTTCTTCGGCGTGGTGGCGCGCACGGCCGCCGGCGTGCAGGGCGCCTCCATGCTCGTGCTGCTGCCGCTCACGATTCTGTCCAACGCCTTCGTGCCGGTGGACACGATGCCGGACTGGCTGCAGCGGTTCGTGAACCTGAACCCGGTCTCGCATCTCGTCGCGGCCGTCCGGGATCTGGCCAACGCCGGAACGTTCAGCCGGGAAATCGCGGTTTCCCTCGCCGGAGCCGCCGTCATCACGGCGGTCTTCGCGCCGCTTGCGGTGCGCGTCTACATGCGCCGCGCATGAGTTTTAGGGGCGGCGCGCGTTCCGTCACGACGCTGCCCGCCCATTCCAACGGAGGTTCGGGATTTGGATGACTGAACGCTTTCTGCTCTTGTACGGTCTCGAATTCATGCTGACGTTTCTGCTCGCGATCGTCTGGGGATGGACCGGACTCGCGGCGAACGGCCTGAAATACGCCGCGTTCCGGCATTGGCGGCAGGCCGCGCGGATCGGTTGCCGGACGGGGATCGTCCTCGTCCTGGCGTGGTGCGCGGTCCTGGCGGCCGCCTGGCTCGCCCTGGGCTGGGATTTCGTCATGGACCGCATCCTCGTCATGTTGCCGCTGCTCGCGCTGCCGGCGCTGCCCGTGGTCCGAAGCGCGCTTCCGCTCCTGAACAGGCGGGACGATGCGGAGCAGGACATGGCGCCGGAGTCGGCGGCGCGGGTCGCGGCGGCCATTCATACGATGACCGCGGGATGCTGTCTCACGCTGTGGCTTCTCCTGTTCGACATCCCTTCCATCCCGGACGTGCGGGAAATGACGACGTATTGGGCCGCCCTGGCCGGCATCGCCGTCCTGCTTCGCCTGTACCACCGGCGGCGCGTCCGGACCATCCGGCTCCGCCGCCAGGGGGTCCGGGCGTTCGCCCACAGGACGGCCGCATGGACGGTGTCGGCCGCCGCCCTGCTCGCGGCGTGGCATCTGTGGTCGCTGGAACGCAGCAAATTTCCCGCGTCGATGCCCATGATCCATCCGGAGACGTTCGCGTACGGAGGCGGCCGGGCGATTCCGGCGGCGCTCCCGGGCCTTCATGATCATCATCATGCGCACGGCGCCGCGGTCCCGGCCGCCGGAAATGCGGTCGTCAGCGTCGCGGATCTGACCGGTCCGCGCGACGGCGAACCCGACAGGCGCTTCACGCTCATCGCGCAGAAGAGCGAGATCGAGTTGCCCACGGGGCACAAGATCGAGGCGTGGACGTTCAACGGCCGCGTGCCGGGTCCGGAGCTTGTCGTGCGCGAAGGGGATCTGGTCGAGGTCGTGCTGATCAACCGGGATATCGAGGCGGGGGTGACGGTCCATTGGCACGGCGTCGACGTGCCGAACGCGGAGGACGGGGTGCCGGGCGTGACCCAGAACGCCGTCATGCCCGGGGAGTCGCATACGTACCGCTTCGTCGTGAATGAAACGGGAAGCCGCTGGTACCATTCGCACCAGACGGCTTCGGTTCAGGTGGCGAGGGGGCTGTTCGGCGCCTTCATCATTCTGCCGAAGGAGGACCGGACCGGCGCGTCGGGTTCCGCCGGCGGAGACGTTCGCGACGAATCCGACGGTTCCGGCGGAGACGGTTCCGCAGGAACCGGCATGTCCGGCGGGAACGTAGGCGGGGATGAAGCGGACATTACGGTGTTTTCCCACGACTGGGAGACGCCGGACGGCATCCGGACGGCGCTGCATCCCGCCGAACCCGGCGGGCGGCGCATCATGCCGCCCGGCACGCACGTGCGGCTGCGGCTCATGAACAGCTCCAGCCTGACGAAGATCTTCGCCCTGCACGGCATTCCCTTCCGCGTGTCCGCGATCGACGGCTGGGACATCCACAAGCCGGATGAAGTGGAAGACACGGGGCTCAAAATCGGCGGCGGAGGCCGGTACGACGTGACGTTCACGATGCCGGACCATCCGGTAACGCTCGCTTTGCACGGAGAAGACATCCCGGCGGATACGGCCGTCGTGTTCAGCCCGGACGGACGGGGATCGGCCGACATCCGGCCGGTTGACGCGATTCTGGACCCGCTGGCGTACGGCGCCCCCGCGCCCGCGCCGTTCGATGACGACACCGCGTTCGACCGGGAATTCCTGATGGTGCTGGACCAGATTTATTTCGGCCATTACAACGGCCGCCCGAACGCGCTCTGGGCGATCAACGGCGAAGTGTTCCCGCGCACGCCGACGTTCGTGGTGAGCGAAGGGGACAGGGTCAAAGTGCGCATCGTCAACCGCTCGCTGGTCTACCATCCCATGCACCTGCACGGGCACCACGTGTTCGTCCTGAAGCGCAACGGCAGGCCGTACGCGGGCAGTCCGCTCCGGCTCGACACGGTGCTCGTCGAACCCGGCGAGACCTGGGAGGTGGCCTTCCGCGCCGACAACCCGGGCATCTGGATGGACCATTGCCACGTGCTGGAGCACGCGGCCTGGGGCATGGCGATGCATCTGGCCTATGCCAACGTCATTACGCCCTATATGGCCGGCGAAGCCACGGGCAACCATCCGGAATGACGGGGATGCGCCCCGGCCACGGCCGCGCCGCCCTTCAGGCGTCGCAGGCTTCCTGATCCGCCGGGCGCATGCCCTGGCGCAGGTAATAGTTGCGGAACTCCGAAGGCGTCAGCCCCATCTCCTTCTTGAACAGGGTGCTGAAGTACCGGGAGTCCTGGTAGCCGACCTTCTCGGCGATCTCGTAGATTTTCACGTTCGCGTCCATCAGCAGCTCGATCGCCTGCTTCAGCCGGTACTGGGTGATGTATTCGACGACGCTGTAGGACGTCTTCGCGCGGAAGATTTTGGTCAGGTAGCTCTCGCTGATCTGCAGATGATCGGCGATGTCCTTCAGCGTGATGTTGTCCCGGTAATGGCTGTGGATGAACCGGATGGCCAGATCGAGATAGCGGTTGTGCGACGCCGCGTCCGGCTGCACGTAACGCTCCACCTGTCCGACGATCGCCTCGGGCCGCTCCGTGAGCGCCCTTCCGATCCGCCGCTTCTCCATGATTTTGCCCGCCGTCTTCCGGACGGTCCGCTGGAACTCCTCGTCGTCGATCGGCTTCAGGATATAACCCTGCACGCCGAGATCGACCGCGCTCTTCGCGTATTCAAACTCGCTGTAGCCGGTGATCAGGATGAATTCGCAGTCCGTCTCGCCGCTCGCCCGCCGGATCATCTCGATCCCGTCGAGCCCGGGCATCTTGATGTCCGTGATCACGAGGTCGGGGCGGACGCGCCGGATCAGCTCCAGCCCGGACAGCCCGTTGTCGGCGTGGCCGATGACCTCGCATCCCCACTCCTCCCAGGGCATCGTGTAGAGCAGGCCGTTGCGCAGCATGATCTCGTCTTCAATGACCACGACTTTCAGCATGCGGTTCCCCTCCCATGCGGGACATGTCTTCCGGCCGGGGCATGACTTCCGGCCAGGGCATGACAACCGTGACGACGGACCCCTTGCCGGGTTCGCTCGCAATCCGGATGCCCCACGATTCGCCGTAATACAGCTGGATCCGTTTGTGCACGTTCAGGATGCCGGTGCTGTGGCCGTTCCGCCCGCTGAATATGCGTCCGATCGTCTCCTGCGTCATGCCGATGCCGTTGTCGATGATCTCGAACACCAGGTTCCCGCCTTCCCTGTAACCGCTTACGACCAGAAACATCTTGCCGTTCTTGTTCTCGAACCCGTGCACGATCGCGTTCTCGACGAGCGGATGGATCGTGAACCGGGGAATCGTCGCCTCCATGATGTCCGGATCGATGCGGAATTGGAAAAACAGCCGGTCGGAGAAGCGGATTTTCTGGATGTTCAGGTAGCTGTCCACCAGCTCCAGCTCCTCCCGGACGGTCACCTTCTCGCGCTTCACGTGGATGACGCCCCGCAGCAGGCGGCCGAGCTGGGTGACGATCGTATTGATCTGGTCCGTCTCGTTCATTTTGGCGCTCCACTTGATCAGATCCAGCGTGTTGTAGATGAAATGCGGGTTGATCTGGGCCTGAAGCGCTTTCAATTCGGCGACGTGGAAGCGCTGCTGCTCCTCCTTCACGCTCTGCAGCAGCTTCTCGATTTGCTCGGTCATCTGGTTGAAGCCGCTCGCCAGCAGGCCGAACTCGTCGCTGCCCGTTGCGGAGACGCGCACGGAGAAGTCGCCGCGGGAGACCCGCTTCATCCCCTTGACCAGCCCGATGATCGGCGTCGACATCCGCTTCGCCATGCCGTAGGCAAACGCGAGGCAGGCCAGCAGGCTGAGCGCCGCGGCGCTCGCGAACAGGTTCCGGATGTAGCCCGTGCTCGCGCTCACCGCTTCATATGGCGTGAGCCCGATCACCGACAGTCCGGTTTTGGCTTCCGCGAAAAAGATCACCCGCTCTCCGCCTTCGTCCCGCCCGATCCGCACCTGCTCCTCGCTCTCCGCGATGATGCGCCGGTACCCGTTCCGGTCCAGCGTCCCCTCGAGCTCCGGATGCGCGGTGTTGAGCACGGTGAACCCGTACCGGTCCAGCACGAGATAGCTCGTCGAGAACGGCATGTCCTCCTTGAGGAGCAGCCGTTCGAGATCGTCGCGGTACACATCGGCGATCACATAGCCGATCGTCTCGCCCCGATCGTTTCCCAGCGTCCGGATCAGGCTGAGCGTCGCGACCCGGCCGCCCGCCGCCTCGTGGCGGTGGGCGTACACCTTCGGCTGCGGGCCGCCCTCATGCGCGATGCGGAAAATGCCCCATCCCGCCTGCCGGACGGGATTGTACACGGCGGGCAGCTCATCGGTGCCGAAGGACAGACGACCCTGCCGGTCCAGCACATAGACGGAGGGCTTGATCGTACGCCCGGCGAGCAGCAGATGGATCCGTTGCTCGATGTCCTCCCGCCGTTCTTCCATCCCGGATGCGATCGCTTCCCGGATGCCTTCGTCTTCGGCGAGCGCGCCGATGATGTCGCCGTACTCCTCCGCCAGCCGGTCGAGACTTTCCGCGCTCGCGCCGACCCGCGCCAGCGCCATGCGGCCGTATTGTTCGAGGAACAGTTCCCGCGAGAATCCGTAGGTGAGCAGCCCGATGATAAAAAGCGGAAGAACCCCGACCACCACGAGCATCCGCAAGAGTCTGTGAAAGAAACTGTTCGACTTCGCCATGACGGTTTCACCCCGCCCCTCTTGCGAAATTCGCGCGCCCGGCGTTCTTCCGCACTTTTTCTATTCTATTGTCGACTGGACAAGCGATACGAGCAAGCTGTGGATTTTCCCATTGCTGCTCAGAACATCCGCCTTG
>Ga0207871_100470_pt1 | contig 14110 bp, 12 predicted proteins | sample Passage260A_FD_187371 | JGI IMG/M metagenome (GOLD analysis project Ga0207871, IMG submission 187371) | Cellulose adapted compost microbial communities from Newby Island Compost Facility, Milpitas, CA, USA - Passage2 60A (SPAdes) (version 2) ...
CCCGCCGCGCAAGCCGCTCGGACAGCTCCTCCAGCGTCTTGCGGCGCCGCTCGCGGAAATTCTCCGCATCCAGCAGGATGCGCACGCGTCCGCGCGTACGGCGGCTGGCGACAATGTTCGCCAGATATTGCAGCGCGTCGAGCGTCTGCCCCCTGCGGCCGATGATGAGGCCCATGTCATCGCCTCCCGACATTGACAGCAGCAGGCCGTCACGCGTCATGTTCCGGCGGATTTCGACCGTGACGCCCATCGCTTCCGCGACTTCGCGCAGGAACCGCTCCGCCGCCTCCGCGGCTTCGTCGATGTTGCCCGGTTCCGAGCGCACATCCCCTTCTTCCGTTTCCGAATCTTCCCCGTCGTCGAAAAAGTACGGTTCCCCGTCTCCGGAACCGTCGGCATCCGTCGAGACGACCGCGTCTTCATCGGCTGCTTCTTCCGCGGGCGGTTCCGCTTCGGGCGCGGCGAATGTTTCCGCCTCCGGTTCCTCGATGAGCACGAGCTCCACCCGGGCGGGCCTTGCGCCGAACAGGCCGAACAGACCGCGCGTGGGATGCTGGAGCACGTTCACCTTCACGCGGTCGATCGTCGTTCCGAGTTCGGCTAGTCCGCTGTTCACCGCAGCCTCGATCGTCTTGCCGGATGCCGTGACCTTCTTCATTTCGCGGGGGCCTCCTTCGGTTTGCCCTTGTCAGACGAGCGCACGTACAGGAAATAATTCTGGATGATCGTATAAATGTTGCTGTACACCCAGTAGAGCGGCAGGGCCGCCGGGAACGACAGCGCCATGACGAAGATCATGACCGGGAAGATCATCAGGATCGCCTTCATCGGTCCGGTCGCCTGCTGCGGCATCATCTTCGACTGGATGTACGTCGTGGTCGCGGCGATGATCGGCAGCAGCCAGGCGATGATGCCCTGCTCCTGCGGCGCGAGGCCGAGCTGGATGCCGAGGAACGAATACTCCCGGATGTCCGGATTCCAGTAGATCGCATTGTACAGCGCGATGAAGATCGGCATCTGGACGAACAGCGGCAGACAACCCGCCATCGGGTTGATCTGGTGCTGCATGAACAGCTTCATCATCTCTTCGTTGAGCTTCTGCTGGTTGTTCTTGTACTTCTCCTGCAGCTTCCGGATCTCCGGCTGGATCGCCTGCATCGCCTTCGAGCTCTTGTACTGTTTCAGCGTGAGCGGCAGGATCAGCGTGCGGACGATGACCGTCAGCAGGAGAATGGAGAGTCCGTAATTGCCGCCCAGCCATTCGGCGAAGGTGTCCAGCATGACCGCAAAATAATAGACGAAGTTTCGCTCCCAGAAATTCCCGTGGAGCAGATCCTCCGTGCTGGCCGTATGGTCAACCGGCGAGCAGCCCGCGAGCAGCAATAGCGCCGCCGTCGCCGCCGGAAGAAGAAATCGTTTCCCTGGTCGAGACAACGGGCAAAACTCCCCTCTTGAGAAGACAAACATTCCCCTTACACTATATCACAATTTATGATCCGAAGAAAACTTGCTTAAACCTCCCGCCGGGGCTGCGTTTCCGGCCCGGCCCCGGATCCGGATCCGTTCCGTCGTCCGGACCCGCCGGCGGGCTTTCCCCCCTTCAGGAGACCGGCCTTGCGCAGCACATGCAGAAGGCTTCTCTCCAAATCCCTCGTCTTCATGCCGAGCGCCGGCCGCCGCACGATCACGATGAAATCCGTCCGGTCCGCGATCTTGTCCGCGTTCAGGCGGATCAGCTCCTTCACGACCCGGCGGATCCGGTTGCGGACGACGGCGCCGCCGAGCTTCCGGCTCACCGACACGCCCGCGCGGAACCGTTCGGTCTCGGGACGCTTGAGCCAATAGACGACGAACTGGCTGTTCGCGAACGAGCTGCCCGTCTTGTATACGCGGGTGAAATCGCTGCGGCTGCGCAGGCGAAGCTTTCTCTGCATCACCATCACCGAACCTTCCGTCCGGAAGACGCCCGGCACCGGACGGAGCGAATAAAAAAAGACCACGCTTCGTGGTCCTCCGGATCAAGCGCTCAGCACTTTTCTGCCCTTCTTGCGGCGAGCCTTCAGCACCTTGCGGCCGTTCTTCGTGCTCATCCGCTTGCGGAAGCCGTGCACTTTCTTCCGTTTGCTCACGTTCGGCCTGAACGTCGGTTTCATCGCCGGACACCTCCCGATTCCGAAATTCAGTTCCAACAACGCTTCCATCCATCCATACCGAAAGCCGGCGAACCGGCTGCGATACGTCCGGAAAAACGCCCCTACAATTAAACCACACCGTTCTTTCAAAGTCAAGCTTGCCCCCGCATGCCAAAGCGCGCGGGACGCAATCGGACGTCCGCCGGGTATCGGTTGCCGGCGGTTGTTGATAACCGATTGCCGAACGCCGTCGAAAATCCCCGGGTTGTCGACAACTTTTCAACAATTTCGAGGGTTGTTCATAAATTTTGTGCACAGATGCGGGAATTGTGGATAGTTCCGGCACAAGCGTTGAAATCAGGGGCTCGGTCTGCTATGATAGATTTGCTTCAAGCTGTGGACATCTCTCGTGAATCCTCGAATTTATCAACAGACTGTGTACAACTTTGTGAGCAATTCACTCCCCTCTGGATGACTCACAGCGGGATTTCGTTCATTTTGTGGATAATTTGTCCCGCGCACGCTTCTTTTCGACATGATGCGGCGCACAAACCGCATCGGACGGCGCAGGCCGCATCCGGTGAACGGACTTACATAAGTTAATGCCTACGCATGCGCAAGCCGAAGGAGAGGCTTGTTCCTTTTTGCTCTTTTTTCCGGATACGGTTGCGATCGCGTTGGAGAACGGGCGATTATCCCCAATGGGCGGACGAACAGTCGGTAAGGAGTGACAGGCATTGGACAGCCAACCCCGTGACATCTGGCAGCAGGCGCTTTCCATCATCCAGACCCGGGTCAGCAAGCCAAGCTTCGACACGTGGTTCAAGGAGACGAACATGCGCTTCCTCTCGGACCGGCTCGTGCTCATCACCACGCCGCAGCCGTTCGCGGTCGAATGGCTCGAGAGCCGCTATACGCGGTACATCAGGGAAGCGCTCGAGGAATGCCTCGGCTATCCCATCGACGTGAAATTCGCGCTCGAAGAGCAGAAAGCGGCGGAACCGCAGGCCGAACCGCCGGTCGTGCGCCGTCCCGTGGTCGTTCATGAAGAGTCCGCCGGCAGCATGCTCAATCCGAAATACAAATTCGAAACGTTCGTCATCGGCGCCAACAACCGGTTCGCCCACGCCGCCTCGCTCGCGGTGGCCGAGGCGCCGGCGAAGGCGTACAACCCGCTGTTCATTTACGGCGGCGTCGGGCTCGGCAAGACCCATCTCATGCACGCGATCGGCCATTATATATTGGAACACAATCCGGGCATGCGGGTACTGTACATCTCGTCCGAGAAGTTTACGAACGAATTCATCAACGCGATCCGCGACAACCGGGGCGAAAGCTTCCGCAACAAATACCGCAACATCGACGTGCTGCTGATCGACGACATCCAGTTCCTCGCCGGCAAGGAGCAGACGCAGGAAGAATTTTTCCACACCTTCAACGCGCTGCACGAAGAGCGGAAACAGATCGTCATCTCGAGCGACCGCCCGCCGAAGGAGATTCCGACGCTGGAGGAGCGGCTCCGTTCGCGGTTCGAATGGGGGCTCATCACCGACATCCAACCGCCCGACCTCGAGACCCGGATCGCGATCCTGCGCAAGAAGGCGAAGGCCGAGAACCTCGACATTCCGAACGAGGCGATGGTCTACATCGCGAACATGATCGACACGAACATCCGGGAGCTCGAAGGCGCGCTCATCCGCGTCGTCGCCTATTCGTCGCTGACCAACCAGGACATCACGACCCATCTCGCGGCGGAAGCGCTCAAGGACATCATCTCCTCGAACCGCCCGAAGATGATCACGATCCAGGACATCCAGGCCAAGGTCGGCGAGTATTTCGGCCTCCGGATCGAAGACTTCAAGGCGCGCAAGCGGACGAAGGCCGTCGCGTTCCCGCGACAGGTCGCGATGTATCTCGCGCGCGAGCTGACCGACCATTCGCTGCCGAAGATCGGCGACGCGTTCGGCGGCCGCGACCACACGACGGTCATCCACGCCCACGACAAAATATCGAAACAGCTCGAGACGGACCGCGAGCTGCAGCAGATCATCCGGACGCTGACCGAACGGATCCGCAGCGGACAACCGTGAACAACCCGTCAGGCCCGTGCACAGGCTTATTCACATGTGAATAGGCCGTTTTTGTCGAAGGCTGCGCGCTTATCCACAAATTCAGCCGCACTACTACGGATACGGCCAATTAATGTTATGATATTCTTCATTAAGGAACAGACTACGACGACCGCCGACGGGAGGAACGCATGAAACTGACCATCCGCAAAAACGAATTGAACGAAGCCGTCCAGCAGGCCGCGAAGGCCGTCTCTTCGAAGCCGGCCATTCCGATTCTGTCCGGAATCAAGTTTGAAGCGGACGCGAACGGTCTCACGCTGACCGCCAGCGACACCGAAATTTCGATCCAGACCTTCGTACCGGCGAACATCGGCGACGAGCCCGTCGTCCGCGTCGAACGGCCGGGAAGCATCGTGCTGTCCGCCCGTTTCATGGCGGAAATCGTCAAAAAACTGCCGGAAGACGAAATCGAGTTTGAACAGCAGGGAAGCTTCGACGTCACGATCCGCTCGGGCGCGACGGACATCCAGATGATCGGTCTGGACGCCGAGGAATTTCCGGTGCTGCCGGATCTCGGCAGCCTCAAGACCGTCACGATACCGGGTGACCGGCTCAAGAACATGATCCGGCAGACGATCTTCGCCGCTTCGACGAACGAGCAGACGCCGATCCTGACCGGCGTCCAGTGGCGGCTTGCAGGCGGCGAGCTGAAGTTCACGGCAACCGACCGGCACCGCCTGTCCACCTGCACCGCGGCGGTCGATGCGGCGGAGGACGAGCGCATCGACAGCATCGTCATCGCGGCGCGGACCCTGAACGAGCTGTCCCGCATCGTTCCCGACGCGCCGGATCCCGTCGAGATCGCGGCGGCCGACAACCAGGTGCTGTTCCGGATCGGCCGGGTGTTGTTCTACTCCCGCGTGCTTGACGGCTCCTATCCGGACACGTCGCGGATCATCCCGCAGGAATTCAAGACGGAAATGGAGATCGAAACGCGGAGGCTGACGGACGCGATCGAGCGGGCCTATTTGATGTCGCGCGAGGAAAAGACGAACATCGTGCGCATCGTGACGCTCGACGGAGGCGACATCGAGATCTCGTCCAGTTCGACGGAACTCGGCCGCGTCACCGAACGGATGCGCGCGATGCGGCTCGAAGGCGACGAGCTGCGCATTGCGTTCAACTCGAAGTACATGCTCGACGCGCTTCGGGTCATCGACAGCGAACGGATCTACATCGGCTTCAACGGATCGATGAGCCCGATCGTGATCCGTCCGACCGACCAAAGCGACCGTCAGCTCCACATCATCCTGCCGTACCGCACGACCGGCTGAAAGGAACATCCGCATGAGAACGATCGCGATCACAACCGAGCCGATCACGCTCGGCCAATTGTTGAAGCTGGCCGGCTGCGTTGACACCGGCGGCCAGGTGAAAGCCCTGCTGGCCGAAGGCGCGGTGCGCGTCAACGGCGAGCCGGAAACGCGCCGCGGGCGGAAGCTGTACGCGGGCGACCGGATCGAGGTCGAAGGATGCGGCGCGTTTGCGATCGAGGTCGTGAAGAAGTGAAGCTGAAGAAAATCGAATTGTCGCAATACCGGAATTACGAATCGCTCCGGCTCGAGACGGATCACATGGTCAACATCTTCATCGGGCCGAACGCCCAGGGCAAGACGAACCTGCTCGAGGCGATCTTCGTGCTGGCGCTCGCGCGCTCGCACCGGACGTCGAGGGACCGGGAACTGATCCGCTGGAACAGCGCGACGGCGCGCGCGTACGGAGAGGCGGAGCGCCGCCATGGCCGCGTCACGCTCGAGATCGTGTTCACCGAGCAGGGAAAGCGCGCGAAGGTGAACGGCCTGGAGCAGCGCCGGCTCAGCGAATTCGTCGGCACGCTGAACGTCGTCATGTTCGCGCCCGAGGATCTCGAGATCGTCAAGGGCGCTCCGGGCGTGCGCAGAAGGTTCCTCGATATGGAGATCGGCCAGATCCATCCCGGCTACCTTCATGCGATGCAGCAGTACGGCAAAGTGCTGATGCAGCGCAACCGCTATCTGAAGACCGCCGGCCCCGGCGCAAGATCCGGTTTGCTCGAGGTGTGGGACGAGCAGCTCGCCGCTTGGGGTGTTAAATTGATGAAGAAAAGGCAACACTTTATCGTAACCCTTCAGCGGTGGGCGGCTTCGATCCATGCCGGCATCACGGGCGGAAGGGAAGAGCTCGCGGTGGAGTACCGGCCTTCGTTCGAGATGGAGGAAGGGGAAGAAGAAGCTGTCCTGGCCGATCGTTTTATGGTAAAGTTATCACAGGCGAGGGAACAGGAGCTGCGCCGCGGCATGACGCTGGTCGGTCCGCACCGGGACGACCTCGTGCTGCGCATCAACGGCATGGAGGCGCAGACCTACGGTTCGCAGGGCCAGCAGCGGACGGCGGCGCTGTCGCTCAAGCTGGCCGAGATCGAGCTGATTCGCGAGGAGACCGGCGAATATCCGGTGCTGTTGCTGGACGATGTATTGTCGGAGCTCGACCGGAGCCGTCAGACGATGCTCATCGACACGTTCCAGCACAAGGTGCAGACGTTCATTACGACGACCAGTCTGGACGGCGTCGATCGGGAGAAGCTGCGCGACGCCTGCCTGTTCCAGGTGAAGGACGGCCGCGTGGAGAAAGCGTAGAGCCGATGCGGAAGGAGCACGAGCGACGATGTATGTCCATCTGGGCGGAGACCGGATCGTACGGGCCAGCGAGCTTGTGGCGATTCTGGATATTTCGATCGAGCAGTATTCGCGGGTTACCCGACAGTTCACCGCCTGGGCTTCGAAGAGCAAGAACGTGGAAGTGATCGGCGAAGAAGAGCCGAAATCGATCGTCGTGACCACCCGGAAAATCTATTATTCTCCGATTTCTTCCTCCACGCTGAAGAAGCGGACGCATCAGCTGCCGGACGCGTGATCCGTCGCGGATCGGAGGCAGCAGTCGAGAGGAGCAGTGAACAGGGCATGACCGACAGCCGGCATGTTTATGATGAAAGCCAGATCCAGGTGCTGGAGGGGCTTGAGGCCGTACGCAAGCGGCCCGGCATGTACATCGGTTCGACCAGCTCGAGAGGGCTTCACCATCTCGTCTGGGAAGTCGTCGACAACAGCATTGACGAGGCGCTCGCCGGCTTCTGCACGCGCATCGAGGTGATCATCCGGAAGGACGGATCCATCACGGTGATTGACAACGGCCGGGGCATCCCGGTCGGCGAGCATCCGAAGATGAAGCGGCCCACGCTCGAAGTCGTGCTGACGGTGCTGCACGCGGGCGGGAAGTTCGGCGGCGAGGGCTACAAGGTGTCCGGCGGTCTGCACGGCGTCGGCGTTTCCGTCGTAAACGCGCTTTCCGAGCATCTCATCGTCGAGGTCAAGCGGGACGGCCGCATCCATCGGCAGGAGTACAGGCGCGGCGTTCCGCTTTACGATGTGCGCGTCGTCGGCGAGACCGAAGAGACGGGCACGACGGTCACATTCAAGCCCGACCCGGAAATCTTCACCGAGACGACCGAGTTCGATTACGAGACGCTGCAGACGCGGATCCGCGAGCTCGCGTTCCTGAACAAGGGCATCGAGATCGTGCTGCGCGACGAGCGGACCGGTGTGGAGGACATCTACAGGTACGAGGGCGGCATCATCGAGTTTGTGCAATATCTGAACCGCAACCGCGAGCTGCTGCACGAGCGGCCGATCTACATCGAGGGCATGAAGGACAACATCCAGGTCGAGATCGCGCTGCAGTACAACGACGGCTACACGGAGAACATCTATTCGTTCGCGAACAACATCCACACGCACGAAGGCGGCTCGCACGAAGCCGGGTTCAAGAGCGCGCTGACGCGCATCATCAACGAATACACCCGCAGGATCGGCCTGCTCAAGGACAGCGATTCGAACCTGACGGGCGAGGACGTGCGGGAAGGGCTCACGGCGATCATCTCCGTGAAGATTCCGGAGCCGCAGTTCGAAGGGCAGACGAAGACGAAGCTCGGCAACAGCGAGGTGCGCGGCATCGTCGAATCGATGTTTGCCGAGAAGTTCCAGGAATTCCTCGACGAGAACCCGTCCGTCGCGCGCCGCATCGCGGAGAAGAGCGTGCAGGCCGCGCGGGCCCGGGAAGCGGCGCGCAAGGCCCGCGAGCTGACGCGCCGCAAGAACGCGCTCGAGGTGAGCGCGCTGCCCGGCAAGCTGGCCGACTGCTCATCCAAGGACGCCTCGATCTGCGAACTCTACATCGTCGAGGGCGATTCCGCGGGCGGTTCGGCGAAGCAGGGCCGCGACCGCCACTTCCAGGCGATCCTGCCGCTCCGCGGCAAGATTCTGAACGTCGAGAAGGCGCGGCTGGACAAGATTCTCAACAACGAGGAGATCCGCGCCATCATCACGGCGATCGGCACCGGAATCGGCGAGGACTTCGACCTGTCGAAGGCGCGTTACCACAAGATCATCATCATGACCGACGCGGACGTCGACGGCGCCCACATCCGGACGCTGCTCCTCACGTTCTTCTACCGGTACATGCGCCAGATCATCGAGGCGGGTTACGTGTACATCGCGCAGCCGCCGCTTTACAAGATCGAGCGGAACAAGGTCGTCCGCTATGCGCTGAACGACAAGGAGCGCGACCAGATTCTGGCCGAATTCGGCGAGGGCGCGAAGGTCAACATCCAGCGTTACAAGGGCCTCGGCGAGATGGACGCCGAGCAGCTGTGGGAGACGACGATGGACCCCGAGAATCGCACGATGCTGCAGGTGACGATTCAGGATGCGATTCAGGCGGATGCCATTTTCGACATCCTCATGGGCGACAATGTCGAACCGAGGCGCGAATTCATCCAGGCCAATGCGAAATTCGTCAAGAACCTCGACGTCTGAACGAAGCCGTCCGGATTTACCGGGCGGCTCTTCTTCTTGCCGCGCGGCGGGGGCGGGTGCGGCTGATCCGGCTCTTCTTCCCGAACCTGCCGTAGGCCGCGGCATAACGGTAGATTTTGCGAAACACCGATTTGTCCTTCAGTTTGCGGAAAATGAACGGGTCGGGCGACGTGTTCACTTCAAGGATCCACGGTTTGAGCGAGGTGTCGATTCCGACGTCAAGGCCGATCTCCTTCATGCCCGGCCAGCGCTTCTGCAATCGCCTGGCCACTTCGACGCCCAGTCTGCGGAGCTCGGACGCGAAGGCTTTCCGGCGGCCGGCGTCGAGGTGACTGCGCATGAGCGTGTGGAAGGACATCGGCGTGCCGCCGCTGTGGTAATTGGTCACGATTTTCCGCGGATGGGCCAGCCGGCCGATGATGCCGGTCGCCTCCCACTCCCCCCGGGGCGACATCTGCACCATGACGCGGATGTCGAACCGCCTTCCCCTGTGCTTCAGCAGATGAATGCCCCGCTGTACGATATAGGTGCGCTTGCGCTTGAGACGCCGCAGTCCGTCGTACAGGGAATCGATCGAGCCGTAGCGATGGGAGCGGGTGTCGATCCGCGCGAGATACCCGTCGGGCTTCCGCTCGACCCGGATGACGCCCAGACCGTACGTGCCCTTGTCCGGCTTGACATAAACCATGCCGTACCGGTCCAGCATGTCGGACAGCGCACTGCGCGAGAATTTCCGCGTTTCCGGGATCAGGTCGCGCAGTTCGGCGTGCCGCATCAACACTTCGGTTTTCGCAAGTTTGCTTCTCACGCGCTCAATGGCCAACGGTCGTGGCTCCTTTCGCTCGCGCGGGAAGCCGGCGGTCTGGAAGCTCCGGACAACCCTTGCGATGAATAATGGTATAATGGTGGGCGGAAGCGGGATTTCCGCCAATCCAGCATATGCGACGGAAGCCCCGCGCGCCCCGGCGTTTCCGTCGTCCGCGGGGATGCCGGAAGGCGTTTAATTGTGCGGATTTGGTGAAAGTAATATAATAGTCTGGAGAGCACGGATTGGAAGGATTGTCGGAAACGGCTGAATTTTCGCGGGTTTTGTCCCGGAGCATCGCGTAAGGCGCCGGCTGCGGATTCCTCCGTTTTTTCGTGAAAAGGTTTGCGGCCGGTCGGACGGAGAATCCGGGGCATCCATACGCCGAGAGGAAGATCGGGAGGTAGAGCATGGCGGAGAACAATCCCCGTATCAAAGATCGCGACATCAGCACGGAAATGCGCGATTCGTTCCTGGACTATGCGATGAGCATCATCGTCAGCCGTGCTCTTCCCGACGTGCGGGACGGGCTGAAGCCGGTCCACCGCCGGATTCTGTATGCGATGTCCGAACTCGGCATGTCACCGGACAAGCCGTACAAGAAATCGGCCCGGATCGTCGGCGAAGTCATCGGCAAATACCATCCGCACGGAGACGCGGCCGTCTACGAGACGATGGTCCGGATGGCGCAGGATTTTTCGCTCCGCTACATGCTCGTCGACGGACACGGCAACTTCGGTTCGGTCGACGGGGATTCCGCGGCGGCGATGCGGTATACGGAAGCGCGGCTGTCGCCCATCGCGATGGAGATGCTGCGCGACATCGACAAAGAAACGATCGATTTCGTTCCGAACTACGACGGCGAGGAGAAGGAGCCGTCCGTGCTGCCGGCGCGTTTCCCGAATCTGCTCGTGAACGGCGTGTCGGGGATCGCCGTCGGCATGGCGACGAACATTCCGCCGCACAATCTGACGGAAGTGATCAACGGCATCCAGGCGATGATCGCAAATCCGGACATCACGCCGCTTGAACTGATGGATTACGTGAAGGGCCCGGATTTCCCGACGGCCGCGATCGTCATGGGCCGCGAGGGCATCCGCCGGGCCTACATGACCGGCCGCGGGACGATCACGCTGCGCGCGCGGGCGGAGATCGAGGAGCACGAAGGCAAGCCGCGCATCATCGTGCACGAGCTGCCGTACCAGGTCATCAAGGCGCGGCTCGTCGAGAAGATCGCCGAGCTCGTGCGCGACAAGCGGATCGACGGCATCACCGACCTGCGCGACGAATCGGACCGCAACGGCATGCGGATCGTTATCGAGCTCAGGCGCGACGTCAACCCCAACGTGGTGCTCAACAATCTGTACAAGCACACGCCGATGCAGACCAGCTTCGGCATCAACATGCTGGCGCTCGTGGACGGCGAACCGAAGATTCTGAATCTGAAAGACTTGCTGTATCATTATTTGCAGCATCAGATCACGGTTATTCGCCGCCGGACCGACCATGATCTGCGCAAGGCCGAAGCGCGCGCCCACATCGTGGAAGGGCTGCGCATCGCGCTTGACCACATCGACGAGATCATCAACCTGATCCGCGGTTCGCGCACGACCGAGGAAGCGCGGGAAGGGCTGATTGCGCGCTTCTCGCTGAGCCACGATCAGGCGCAGGCGATCCTCGACATGCGGCTGCAGCGCCTGACCGGATTGGAGCGCGAGAAGCTCGAGGAAGAATACGCCGGGCTGCTGCAGAAGATCGCCGAGTACAAGGCGATTCTGGCCGACGAGAACCGCGTGCTGCAGATCATCCACGACGAGCTGGAGGAGATCAAGCAGAAATACGGCGACGAGCGGCGCACCGAGATCACGTCCGGCGAGAACGAGATCCATGACGAGGATCTCATCCCGCGCGAAGATGTCGTGATTTCGATCACGCACGGCGGATACATCAAGCGCATGCCGGTTTCGATGTACCGCAGCCAGAAGCGCGGCGGCAAAGGCGTTATCGGCATGGAGACGAAGGAAGACGACTTCGTCGAACATCTGTACGTCTCGAACACGCACCATTACCTGCTGTTCTTCACGGACAAGGGCCGGGTGTTCCGGCTCAAGGCCTACGAGATTCCGGAGCTCGGCCGGACGGCGAAGGGAACGCCGATCATCAACCTCATTCAGATCGATCCGGGCGAGACGATCAACGCCGTCATTCCGATCGAGCGCTTCGATCCGGATCTGTACCTGTTCTTCGCGACGAAGCAGGGCATCGTGAAGAAAACGCCGCTCGACGATTATGCAAACATCCGCAAGGTCGGTCTCATCGCGATCCATCTCCGCGAGGACGACCGGCTGATCAGCGTGAAGCTGACCGACGGCACCCGCGAGATCATCATGGGGACGAGCCAGGGCATGTCGATCCGGTTCCCCGAGCAGGAAGTCCGGCCGATGGGTCGTTCGGCGACCGGCGTGAAGGGCATCCAGCTCGAGGAAGGCGACAGCGTCATCGACATGGACGTCGTCGACCCCGATCTCGACGTGCTGATCGTGACGGAGAAGGGTTACGGCAAACGGACGCCGGCCAGCGAATACCGGACCCAGAGCCGCGGAGGCAAGGGCATCAAGACGCTGAACATCACGGAGAAGAATGGTTCGGTTGTCGCACTGAAGATGGTGGCCGACGACGAGGATCTGATGATCATGACGTCCGCCGGCACGCTGATCCGCACGAGCATCGCCGGCATCTCCACGATGGGCCGCAACACGCAAGGGGTCAAGCTGATCAACATCCGGGAAGACGACGCGGTTTCGACCGTCACCTGCGTCAGTCGCTCGGAAGAAGCGGAAGAAGCGGACCGCGGATCGGAAGGTACGGACGAGAACGGAAAAGCGTAATGTCCCGCAACTGGAGGGGTGCGCATATGCCTACGGTCCCGCTCTCCCAGGTGAAGTTGGGGGATCGTCTCGCCTCCGATGTCATCACGCCGCTTGGCGGTACCCTGTTCCGCAAGGGCCGGGTCGTCACGTCGCGCGAATTCGAGATTCTGCAGGCGTTTCTCGTCAAACAGGTCGACATTGAACCGCGCGAAGGCATCGAAGAGGCCGCCGTGCCGGACGAATCGTCCCTGAGCCGGTTCGATATCGAATACGACCGCATGATCGGTCTGGTCCGCCGCATTTTCGTTACGAACACGAGCGGCATCGGACTGCCGATCATGGACATCCGGAACCAGCTCGAGAAGCTGCTCGCCCATATCGGGGAATACAACCTGCTGTCGTTCCGGCCGAAGATCCGGGATGCGCAGGATTTTCTGTACCACAAAAGCGTGCTGACGGCCGTGACGTCGTACCTGCTCGCGCAGTGGTGTTCGTTCCCGAAGAAGGACTGGGTGCAGCTTTCGCTCGCCGGACTGTTCCACGACATCGGCATGCTGCGGATCGATCCGGCCATCGTGTTCAAGCCGGGCAAGCTTTCGCCCCAAGAGCAGGAAGAAATGAAAAACCACACGAAGCACGGCTACAACCTGCTCAGGAACGTGACCGCCATCAATGAGGGCGTAAGGCTTGCGGCGCTACAGCATCACGAGAAGATGGACGGAAGCGGCTATCCGCTCGGCCTCAAGGGCGAGAGCATCCATCCGTACGCGCGCCTCGTCGCCGTGGCGGATGTGTTCCATACGGTTACGATGGAGCGGGTCTACAATCGGGCCATGTCCCCCTATCTTGCGCTGGAGCAGCTGCTGGACGAATCGTTCGGCAAACTCGATCCGTTGATGGTGAGGACGCTCGTCGAGAAGGCGACATCGTTCCACAACGGGATGGTCGTCCGGCTCAGCGACAACCGGCTGGGCGAGATCGTCTTCACCGACCGCAACCATCCGACTCGTCCGCTCGTCAACGTGGGCGGCGAGATCATCAATCTCGCAACCCAGCGGCACATCCACATCGAATCCATCATCCGCTGACGATCACGGGCAGGCCGGGTCGTCCCCGGCCTTCAATATTTTTCCTCTTGCATTTTGGCTGCCGGATATGATAGATTGTTCTTCGCGCCTGTCGGAGCCGGTCGACGGAACGGCAGCCGGTCGGAGCAGATGCCGGAAATTGGCGCTTGCATCCGGTTGGCGCGATGTGATATATTATAAAAGTCGCTGCCTGAAAGGGCGGCGGGTTGAGGAAGATTGCTCTTTGAAAACTG
>Ga0207871_100471_pt1 | contig 14085 bp, 10 predicted proteins | sample Passage260A_FD_187371 | JGI IMG/M metagenome (GOLD analysis project Ga0207871, IMG submission 187371) | Cellulose adapted compost microbial communities from Newby Island Compost Facility, Milpitas, CA, USA - Passage2 60A (SPAdes) (version 2) ...
GGAGCCGATCTTTTCCTTCTCCAGCGCCTCCTCCACGGCCTCGATCAGCTGCACCTGATCCACCGGTTTGAGCAGGTAATTGACGACGCCGAGGGAGAGCGCCTTGCGCGCGTACTCGAATTCGGCATAGCCGGTCAGCAGGATGGCGGGCGTCTCGCAATGTTCCCGGCGCAGTTTTTCCAGCATGTCGATGCCGCTCATGCCGGGCAGCCGGATGTCGCAGATCATGAAATCGACGGGCCGCGAACGGGCAATCTCCAGTCCTTCCGGGCCGCTGGCGGCGGCGATGAATTGCCAGATGTCCGGCTGTTTCTCTCCCCATTTTTTCAGGGTGCCCAGCACGCCTTCCCGAATGGCCGGTTCATCTTCGACCACGAGCATCAGATAGGGACGCTCGGTCATGGTGCCACTCTCCCCCATGGCAATTTCATGGTGACGGTCGTTCCCTCGCCGGGAATGCTCGCGATTTCCAGCCGGCAGTCGCGGCCGTAGAACAGCCGGATGCGTTGCTGCACGTTCCACAGGCCGATGCCGCGCGTCGGCGTCTCAGCGGCGGGGAGCGGATTGTCCAGCCGTTTCCGAAGCGCCTGAAGCTTCTCCGGCGGCATGCCCGTTCCGTTGTCTTTCACGCCGATCACCAGCAGCGGACCGTCCGCTCCGGATGCTTTGCGGACCGTCACGGAGACGCGGCCGTCCCCCATTTTCGGTTCGATGCCGTGGCTGATCGCATTTTCCACGATCGGCTGGATGAGCAGCTTGGGCAGGCGCAGCGGCAAACAGTCCGGATCGGTGCTGCAATCCCAGGAGAGCCGGTTCCGGAGACGGTATTGCATGACGGTCAGGTATTGCCGGATATGTTCGATCTCGTCGGCCAGCGTCACCCAATCGTCTCCGCCGGAGGATTGGATGGAATAGCGGAACAACTTGGAGAAGGCGCTGACCATCGCGGCGCTTTCCTCCTCGCCGCGGGCGACCAGGTTCCAGTACAGCGAATCCAGCGTGTTGAACAGAAAATGGGGGTTGATCTGGGCCTGGAGCAGCCGGATTTCGGCGATGTTTCGGAGCCGCTCCTTTTCGTACACGGTATCGACCAGGTGGTGCAGCTTGGCCACCAGTTTGTTGTAGGCCCGGTTCAATTCGTTGATTTCAAAATTGAAATAGGTTTCGTCATTCGGTTTGGGAAGCGGGGACACGGACGCGTTCATGATCCGGCGAAGCCGGCGGATCGGCCGGGTGATCATGCCCGACACCACCCCCAGCAGCAGCAGGCTGACCGCCGTGCCGACAAGCAGCGACCAGACGAGCGCCCGCCGGAACAGTTCCAAACCGCCGGTGAGGGTGTGCTTCGGAACGAGAATGGAAATGGTCCAGTTGGTGACCGAGGAGCGCCGGTCGATTCTCAGATAGGCCTCTCCGTCGCCGGCGGCCCGTTCCCATCCGTTTGCACCGGCCGCGTGATCCCCCGCCATTTCCGCCGCGGAATCGCTCTCCGCCACGATCGTTCCGTTCTCGTCGTACACCCGCACCAGCATGCCCTTGGGCGAGGAAAACTCGGTCCGGATGAAATCCAGGATCGAGGGCCTGACCCAGGCGACGATGTACCCTCCGCCCCTCAGCTTTTCCTCTTCGAGCGGCACCTGCCGGATGGCCAGGAGCTGGTCCGGATTGCGCCCGATTTGCCCCCGCCAGACGAGCGGACCGCCCCGCTCTTCCGCGAGGCGAATGGCATCCTCGTCCACCCGGTCGTGAAGCCGGGGCAGGTCCAGCGGATAGAGGGGGGCGCGGTCGGCGTAAATTTCCACTCCCTCGATGGCCCAGGAGAACGCCATGAGATTTTCGGTGATCGGACGCAGGGACAGCCGTTCGTCGACCGAGACCGCCTGATGGCGATAAATTTTGAGCAGCAATTCCTGTACGCGCGGGTCCATGGCGAGCTGCAGCGTGAGCGTATCCACCTCGGACAACACGGCATCCAGCCGGGCGCTGATCTGGTTGGCCGTTTCGCCGACTTGCGCTTCGACATTGGACAGGATCAGCTGCGAGACGTTCCGGTACAGGTACCGGCCCGAAACGAGCAACACGACCCCCATCACGACAAGGAAGCTGATGAAGATTTGCGTCCTGGTGCGGTGGAGCGTCAGGAAGAAAGAAAACGGGAATCGGCCCATGGCGGCAACATTCCAGTCCGTTGGGATGAAGACACTCCCATTTTAGATTGTAAACGTTGTCAATCGCAATCCGAGAAAAATCTGAGCAAAATGGCATTTTTCCTGAACATCCCCGCTTATTTTGAAATTCCGCCCGTGGTACGATGCAGACACAAACCGCAAAGGGGGCGGGAAACTTGTCTGCACGGAAAAAGTGGGCCATGATTTTTGTAAGCGCTTTATTGATCTGTTCATTGGCAGCCTGCGGCGGAGGGGCCACGAACGGCGGATCCCCGCAACATTCGTCTTCGTCCTCGCCGTCGGATTCCGGCTCCGCGTCCGCGCCTTCCGGCGAGAAGAAAAAACTGACGGTTTGGTTCATCGATACGGGCAAACGGAAAGAACTGATCGAAGAAACCATCCGGGAATTCATGGATGCGCATCCGGACGTCGAAGTCGTGGCGGAACAAATCGCGAACGACACGTACAAAACGAAACTGCCGGTCGCGATGGGCGGCAACAACCCGCCGGACATCTTCCACAGCTGGGGCGGCGGCTGGCTGAAGGCGTTCGTGGATGCCGGCCAGGTCATGGACGTCACCGGCAAGATCGACGCGGACCGCTACCTGCCGGCGGCGCTCAACCTCGCAACATTCGACGGCAAGCTGTACGGCGCCCCGCTCGCCATGTCGCTGACATTGTTCTTCTACAACAAGGAAATCTTCGCGCAATACGGCCTGGAGCCGCCGACAACGTACGATGACCTGCTCCACATCATCGATACGCTGAATGCCAACGGCATCGCGCCGATCAGCATGGCCAACAAGACGAAATGGCCGGGCGCCCTGTGGTTCATCTACCTGGCCAACCGTCTGGGCGGATCGGACATTTTCAACGCCGCATTCGAACGCAGGGGCGGCACCTTCGACGATCCGGCTTACATCAAAGCGGGTGAAATGATCCAGGATCTCGTCGACCGCAACGCCTTCGTCACCGGCTTCAACGGCCTGGACTTCGACACCGGCCAATCCCGCCAGTTCCTGTACACCGGCAAGGCGGCCATGGAACTGCAAACCTCGGGGTACCTGACCGTCGTCCGTTCGGAAATGCCGGATTTCGAAAGCAAAATGGGCATCTTCGGATTCCCGGCCGTCGAAGGCGGCCTCGGCAAAGCGACGGATCTCGTCGGCGGCGTGTCCCCGGTGTTCTCCATCTCGTCGAAAACGAAATATCCGGATGAAGCCGTCGAGCTGCTGAAAGCGCTGACGTCCAAAGAACTGGCCCAGAAGTACGTCGATCATGCGGGCGTGGTCGTGGCGGTCAAGGACGTCCAATACAACGACCCCTTTGCCGTCCAGATGAAGGAAATGCTGGAGCAATCCGATTTCCTGCAACCGTTCTACGATCAAACCCTGCCGCCGGAAATGGCCGAGCTGCACAAGGACACCACGCAGGCGCTGTTCGGCAAGAGCATGACGCCGGAGGAGGCGGCACGGCAAATGGAAGAAGCGGCACAACGCTTGCTCGGAAAGTGAGTCCGATGAGGTGCGGTCGGGGAGGCGGCGGTACGCCTCCCTTCTTTTTCAATCTTCCCGCGGGAGGGTGACCTGTCCATGACCGGCGATGCGGCTCGCATCCGCAGACAGGACAAGTGGGGCAAAGGGTTGTTTTTGCTCTTTTTCATCGGGCCCGCCCTGCTCATCTATGCGGTCTACAACATCTACCCGATCTTCGCAACCTTTTACTACAGCCTGTTCGACTGGACGGGAATTCAGGCGGAAAAGGCGTTTCTCGGTCTGGCAAACTACGCCGATCTGATGCGGGACCGCGTGTTCTTCCGGTCGCTCGGCAACAACGTCCTGCTCGTCTTCGCCTCCGTCTTCACGCAGATTCCGCTCGGATTGGCGCTGGCCCTGCTGCTCCAGTCGAAAATCAGGGGCATGCGCTTTTTCCGGACGGTCTATTTTCTGCCGTTCCTGATGTCCACGGTGGCGATCGCCATTTTGTGGATGTTCATTTACAACCCGACGTTCGGGGTGCTCAATGAACTGCTGGCCGACCTCGGCCTCCAATCGCTGCAACGGAGCTGGCTCGGTGAGAAATCCACGGCGATGGGCGCGGTCATTGCCACCATCTGCTGGCAATTCGTGCCGTTCTACATGATTTTGCTGCGCGCAGGGCTCACCGGCATTCCGGAAGAGCTGCTCGAAGCGGCCCGCATCGACGGGTGCACGCCGTGGAAAACGTTTACCCGCATCAAGCTGCCGCTCCTCATGCCGACGATCATCACGGCCGCGACGTTGTCGACGATCGGTTCGCTGAAATATTTCGACCTCATTTTCGTCATGACCGAAGGCGGTCCCGACAGCGCAACCGAACTGATGGCCACCTACATGTACAAACAGGCGTTCCGCTTCTTCGGCATGGGATACGCCAGTGCGATTTCGTCCTGCATGTTCATCCTCGCGTTCATCGCGGCGGTGGCGATTCTCTCGCTCGATCGGCTCCGTTCGGGAGGAGGTTCCTGATCCATGAAATTCGCAAAATCCGTCGTCCTCTACGCCCTCGCCATCCTGTGGCTCGTGATCGCGGGGTACCCGTACGTGTACATGCTCGCCACGTCGCTCAAGGACCAGCCGGGCTTTTTCCGGGATCCGACCGGGCTGATCGGCAAGTATACGCTGGACAGCTACAGGCTCGTGTTTGAACTCGGCCTTTTCCGCTATTTTGCCAACAGCGTCATCATATCCGCCATCTGCGTCACGCTGGTCATTTTGCTCGCCTGCATGGTCAGCTACTGTCTGGCCCGCGTGCGCTTTCTCCTGAATCGCCCGCTCTATTTCCTGTTCATCGCGGGCATGATGATTCCGGTGCACACGACGCTCATTCCCGTCTACATCCTGACGAGCGAGATGGGCCTGTACGACCGGCTCTGGGCGCTCGTCGGCCCCTACGTCGCGTTCAGCTTGCCGGTGTCGGTCATCATTCTGACGCAGTTCGCCCGGGAAATTCCGGGGGAACTGGAGGAAGCCGCGGTCATGGACGGCGCGGGCCGCACGCGGACGTTCGTGAGCGTCATTCTCCCGCTTCTGGCTCCGGCGACGGCGACGGTGGGCATCTACAACTTCATTCACATCTGGAATGAATTCGTGTTCGCCCTCATTTTGATTTCGACCAGGGACCGGATGACGCTGCCGTTGGGCCTGCGCGAATTTTACGCCGAATTCTCCGTGAACGTGCCGGGCGTCATGGCCGCGCTCACGCTCGGGTCGCTGCCGCTGCTCATCGCCTATTTCATCTCGCAGGAGAAGGTCGTGAGCGGCATTTCCGCCGGTGCGGTGAAAGGCTGACGACCGGTCGGACGGACCGTCTAATCGGGGAGGGTGAAATCGATGGAACCGGTGGAGTTTCTGGAGATCCGGAACGGGAAAATGGTCGGGGCGACGAGCGGCAGGGAAATCCGGCTCGGGGGCACCAACATCGGCGGCTGGATGAACCTGGAGGATTTCATCAACGGTTACGCGGGGACGGACCAGAGCATCCGGCATGCGATGAAAGAGACGATCGGCGAAGCGAAGGCGACGTTTTTCTTCGACCGGATGCTCGATTACTTTTTCACCGAAGACGACGTGCGGTTCCTGAAGGAACACGGGCTGAACGTCGTGCGCCTGTCGCTCAACTACCGCCGGCGTCACGGGCCTCGTGACGCTGCACCCGGAATCGGAGTACATGCAGCCAACGCCATCGTCCTGGTCGAACGGGTGCAGCAGCAGATCAGGCGGGGGCTTACGATTCGGGAGGCGCTGGTGGAAGCGGGGGGCACCCGCCTCAGGCCGATCCTGATGACGGCCGCCGCCACGATCGGCGCGCTCGTGCCGCTGGCGGCGGGGGTCGGCGGCGGCAGCGTCATCTCCAGCGGGCTGGCCGTGGTCGTGATCGGCGGTCTGGCCAGCTCCACGCTGCTCACCCTGGTGGTGGTGCCGGTGATGTATGAGCTGCTCCATTTCAGGAAATCTCGCATGGAGCGCCGGCTGGCGAACCGTCCGCAGGCGGAGGCGATCGCATAGGCGAACGGCGGTACCGGCTGCGTCCACCGAAGCAAAAATGGACTCCGTGAAATGCGGAGTCCGTTTTTTTATTCTTCCCTCGTCATTGCGGAAATGAATGAACGGCCTAAATCCGGATCGCCCCCGCCATCCGTTCCCCTTCACGCGTCTTGGCGCGTTCGCCTTCCGAACTACATTCTTGTTTGGCGGCATCCGGGTCCGTGCCGTTGTGAACCGCCTTCGGCAGGGATATGGAGAATGGCGCCGAATTATCCGAATAATCGACAGACAACACGTGCGATGGGCGGCAGCAGGGAGGCAGAGCGTGATGACGAAGCGGGGGCTGTTCCGGAAGTGTCGAAGCTTTTGGAGCAGCCCCTGTCCTGTTTCCGGCATCCGCACCGGCGGAAGAAGCGAAGAACGGGGATGCGAAGAAAAGGAGAAGAAAAGGAAAGAAGCCGTAAGCAGGGGCATTCGAACCTGTCGGGGGGACCCGATGACCTTGCGATCCGCGGCTATGCCGTAAACAGCGCGGACATCCCGCATCTGGGCTGGCATGTCGTGCAACTGGTTCCCCGGGAGCGGCTGCGGGAACAGTTGGGGGGCATTCGCAACACCTCCATTTTGTTCCTGCTCGGGTTGTCCTTCCTGTTTGCCGTCGTGTTCGTCGTCTTCCTGATCCGGTTCACCAAGCCGCTGCGGGATATGGCCCGCTCGATGGGCCGGCTGGGTGAAGGCCATTTTGACACCCGTGTCCGGGTCCGCGGTGAAGACGAAATTGCCGTCCTCGGAAGAATTTACAACAACATGATCGACCGGTTGCAGGAGATGATCGCGCGTCTCCGCGAGGAGCAGCGGCGGAGAGAGGAAGCCCGGTTTCAGGCGCTTCAGGCGCAGATCAACCCGCATTTTCTGTACAACACGCTGAATTCGATCAAATGGATGGCGATGCTGTCCGGCGCCGAGCACGTCAGCCGGATGATCACGAAGCTCGGCATGCTGTTGCAGTACGCGATGAAAGTGGAACGGGAAGTCGTGACGCTGGAGGAGGAACTGGCGCATCTGGAGGCTTACCTCGATTTGCAGAGAATTCGCTTTCACGACAACGTCGACGTCCGGGTGAACGTGCCGGAAGCGTTCCGGTCCAACGTCATGATCAAATTTACGCTGCAGCCGATCGTGGAGAACGCGATCCTTCACGGCAAACGGATGCCGCTCCGCATCGACATCGGGGCGGAGGCCGCCGGAGACGCGCTCGAGATCACGGTATGGAACGACGGCGAAGCGATTCCCGGAGACAAGATCCGCGAGCTCCGGGAGCAGCTCAGCCAGAACCATGCCCGGTACAGCGGCATCGGCATCTTCAATGTTCATGAGCGCATCCGCATGCATTTCGGCCCCGGATACGGGATTCGGATGGACAGCCGGCCGGAGGAGGGAACCTTCGTCACGATCCGTCTTCCCCGGCGGACGCCGGCCGAACATGAACGGGCGGTTGAACGGGACCGGATGACCGACGGGAGGGGGAACGGAAGCGATGATTCGGGTGCTGATCGCGGATGACGAGATTCTGGTTCGGATCGGCTTGAAGACCATCATTCCGTGGGAAGAAAACGGCTTCGAGCTGGTCGGCGAAGCGGTCGACGGCCGGGAAGCCCTGGAACTGTTCCGGAGGCAGCCGTGCGATATCGTGCTGACCGACATCCGGATGCCGGAAATGGACGGGCTGGAGCTGATCGAGGAGATTCACCGGCTGTCGCCCGGGACCAGGTGCCTGATCCTGTCCAATCATGACGAGTTCGAATATGCCCGGCGGGCGCTGCGGCTCGGCGCCGTCGACTATATCCTGAAGCTGACGATGGAACCGTCGGAGCTGCTGGGCAAGCTGAGCGCCCTGAAGGACGAGATCGAACGGGAGATGAAGCGAAGGCAGGAAGAATCCCGCACCCGGCACAAAATGGACCGGTACGGCCGGGAAGCGAAGGAGAAGCGGTTGCGCGAACTGCTGGTCGAGCAGGCCGGGTCCCGTGCGGAAATCGAGGAGGCGATGCGGGAGTTCGGCATCCGTCCCTTCACCCCGCCGATCTATGTCGTCAACCTTGCGCTGGACCGCTACCGGGACATCCTGGAGGAGAACAAATTCCGCAGCGAGCATTTGCTGCATTATACGGTCGCCAATATCCTGAACGAGATTTTCCGGAAATACTCGGACGGCGAGCTGCTCGAAATCGGAGAGGGCAAGTTTTCGATCCTGACGGACCGCTTCGGGGATGCCATGCTGAAGGAAATGCGGGATGCCGTCGCGACGTTTCTGAAGCTGTCGGTCAGCATCGGGGTGTCGTCGCCCTTCGGCGATCTCCTCGAGATGAACGCCGCGTACGAACAGGCGGATGCGGCGCTGGCCGAACGGTTTTACGCCGGGGCCGGCTCGCTGGTCCATTACGGGCAGGTCCGGTACGAGGAGCCGGGCGCCCTGCCGAAACCGTGGACGGAAGACGAATGGCGGAGGCTCGTCGAGGTCCGCGACACGGACGGGCTTCTGCGGCTGCTCGACCGGTGGTACGGCTCCGTACTGGCCGGGCGGAAGCGAAGGCCGGAGGACGAGCGGGAAGTATGGGTGCAGTGGATTTACCTGATGGGCGGTTTTGCCCGGGAACTCGGCGGGGATCTGTATTCGGTGCCGCTCCACCGGGGCATGTATCCGAACCATGCCGTCCGCAGCCTGGAGACGCTGCACGACATCCATGCCTGGTGCCGGGGATGGCTTAAGGTCTATGTGGACTATCTCAACCAGTTGTCCAGGCAGCATCACCGCCCCGAAATACGGGCCGTGCTCGACATCATCCGGGAGCGGTACCACGAGCCGCTGAAAGTGTCGGATCTCGCGAAGGAAGTCGGTTTCACCGAAAATTACCTGAGCCATCTGTTCAAGAAGGAGACGGGCGAGACGATCATGGACTGCCTCACCCGCATCCGGATGGACAAGGCGCGGGAACTGCTCAAGGACCGGCAGCATCTCAAGATTTACGAAATTTCCGAAATGGTCGGCTACGGCGATCCGAATTATTTCAGCAAGCAGTTCAAAAAGATGGAAGGGGTCTATCCGCTGGAATTCCGCCGGCTGTACCTCGGCAGAAAAACGTAGATTTCCCCCGATTTCGGCGGAAAAAGACCATTCTGCGCGAAACTCCGCTTTGCTACGCTGTTCGTGCATGCAGAACCATCCATGGCGGAGGGATATCGGAATGAGCAAACGGTTCAAAAGGGCCTTGGCCGCATCGATGGCCGCCTTGCTGGTGATCGCCGGTTGTTCCTCGGGCGGCAAAGGCAAAGAGAACGCGGACGACGGAAAAGCCGCTTCCGGACCATCCGGCCAAAGCGAAAAAGCGCCCGTCACGTTGAAACTGTGGGGCGCCGTGCCGGAAGAGAACGGACCGGCGGCCGTCGTGGAGAAGTGGAACCAGGCGAATCCCGACATTCAGGTGGAATATGTCCGGTATATCAACGATCCGTCGGGCAATACGAAACTGGATACGGCGCTCATGACGCAGAGCGACGCGCCGGACATTTTCATCAGCTACGGCGAGGACAACCTGTTCCGCAGGATCAACGCGAATATGACGACGCCGCTCGACGAGTTCATCCGGAACGCCGACTTCGATGTGGACGGCATCATCGGGGAAGCCAACATCCTGAAGCACAACGGAGAGATTCACTATCTTCCGGCGTACAAAAATATCGACTTCGTCGTGCTGAACAAACAGGCGCTGGATGAGATCGGCGAGCCGGTGCCGACCGACTGGACGTGGGACGATTTTCTGGAATTGGCCGCCAAGCTGAACAAGGGCGATCGCAAAGGCGCATTCATCACGCCGGGGGCCGACATGCTGATCGGGAAGTTCACGCTGGTATCCAGCCAGCCGAAGGACGCGTACTACACGGCGGACGGCATGTCCAACCTGGACCATCCGGCGATGAAGAAGGGGCTGGAAATCCAGAAAAGCCTGTATGACCAGGGCCTCATGGTCGGCTGGGGGGAAGCCATCGCCACCAAGCTGGACGCCTCCAACGAGCTCCTGACCGGGAAAGCGGCAATGGTGTACGGCGGCGCCTGGATGATGAGAAACCTGAAGGACACGGAGAAATGGCCGCGCGATTTTGCGGTCGCGTTCGCGCCGGCGCCGCAATACGAGAAGGGCACCAATGTCAACAACGGCGGCATGAACGACTTCCTGTCGATCAACCGGAACAGCAGGCACAAGGAAGAGGCCTTCAAGTTCATCGCCTGGTATTTGACCGAAGGCAACATCGACATGATTCCGGGCGGGCGCATCCCGACGAACAAGCAGGCCGATTTTGACCAGGTGACGGAGCTCATCGTCGGCGACAAGAAGGACATCATCGACGCGGAATCGCTGTCGTACGTGCTGAAGGCCGACTACACCTTCGCGATTCGCGAGAACATGACCGCTTATCCGCAAATCACGAACATCATGAAGGAAGAGGCGGAGAAATATTTCATGGGAGAACAGTCGGTGGACGAGGCCCTGGCGGCCATGAAGAGCCGCGCCGACCGGGCGATTCAGGAAGAATCGCAGAGACAGGGCTGATCCGTGATCGGGACGGCAGGGAGCCGCGGCGTGCGGCTCCCTTTTTTTGTCTTCCTCCGCCCTGCGACATGCCGCCGAACATCGAAGAATCGGACGGACAACGGCAAGTTCTGTCCATTCCGGCGGCGGACCGGACCGCTTAGGATGGAAGCATGAACGAAAGGGGTGGAACTTGCGGTGGGCGGCAGAAAGATCAAAAGACCGGACCGCGAAGAGCTGGCGGGCTATCTGTTCATTCTGCCCAATTTTCTGGGCGTGGCGGTCTTCATTCTGTTCCCGCTGGTGCTCAGTTTCGTCCTCGTGTTCACGGACTGGGACTATCTGCGCGGAATGAAAGGGATCGAATGGGTCGGCCTGGACAACATCGCGAAGCTGTTGCGTGACGACTATTTCCGGGTGTCGCTCCGGAACAACGTCATTTTCACCGGCGTCACCGTGCCGGCGGCCATGATCTTCGGCCTGGTGGTCGCGGTGGTCCTGAACTCCCATGTCTATTTCAAAAACTTCCTCCGCGTTCTGTTCTTTCTGCCTTATGTCAGCAGCATCGCGGCGATCTCGGTCGTCTGGAGCGTCATGTACCATCCCTCGCAGGGACCGATCAACCAGTTGCTTCGCAGCCTCGGCATCGAGAACGTGCCGGGCTGGCTGGCCAGCAAGCAGTGGGCGCTGCCGGCCATCATCATCATGGTGGCCTGGATCTATACCGGGTACACGATGATTCTGTACATGGCGGGCCTGCAGGGGATCCCCCGGGAATTGTACGAAGCGGCCTCGATCGACGGCGCGTCCAGGCTGAGGCAGTTCTTCAGCATTACGATCCCGAGGCTCAAGCCGACGAGCTTCCTGATCGCCGTCACCCTGATCATCTCGACTTTTCAGGTTTTCGCGGCCATCGCCGTCATGACGAAGGGCGGGCCGGTGAACGCCACGATGGTGCTGTCCTACTACATGTACGTCCAGGCGTTCCAGTATTACAACATCGGGTATGCGGCGGCCGTGTCCTGGGCGCTGTTTCTGATCATTTTCGCCGTTACGGTTGTGCAGTGGAGAATGCAGAAGAAATGGCAGGATGAATTCTGATCGGGGTGGGATCGCCATGCCGCGAATGATACGACAACAGGCGCTTCGATGGATGCTGACGGCCGTGTTTGCCTGTCTCGGCGTGATCATGATCATGCCGTTTCTGTGGATGACGTCGTCTTCGTTCAAGCTGCCGTCGGAAATCTTCAAGACGCCGATCGACTGGATTCCGGACAGGTTCCATTTCGACAACTACAAAGAGGTCTGGCTCGGCAAATATCCGTTCGCCCTGTACTATTGGAACTCGATCAAAATCACCGCGCTGACCGTCATCGGCACGCTGGCGACAAGCGCGATGGCGGGGTTCGCCTTCGCCAAGCTGCGGTTCCGGGGCAAGGAGCTGCTGTTTCTGATCTATCTTTCGACGATGATCATTCCGGCCCAGATCCTGCTGGTGCCCCGGTTCGTCCTGTTCGACCGGCTGCACCTGGTGGACAGCCATTGGGCGATCATTCTGCCGGGCATGTTCTCGGTGCTCGGGACGTTCATCATGCGCCAGTTCTTCAGCACGCTGCCGAACGAGCTGCTGGAGGCGGCCAGGGTGGACGGAGCCGGTATCTTCCGGACGTTCTGGCAGGTCTGCCTGCCGCTTACCAAGCCGGCGCTGGTGTCGCTGCTCATTCTCAGCTTCACCTGGCACTGGAACGAGTACGAAATGCCGCTCATTCTCCTGCGCACCAACGAGCGCTTCACGCTTCCGCTCGCCCTGACGAACTTCGTCGACGAGAATACGACCAATTACACGGCGATCATGGCGGCTTCCGTATCCGCGCTGCTGCCGGTCATCGTGCTGGTCGCCGTCTTCCAGCGCTGGTTCGTGGAAGGCATCGTGAGCTCCGGCGTCAAGGGTTGATGCGCACGGACGGGCGGCAAGGGCGCAACGGCAATCGGATGAGCGGCAATAGGGCGGAACGGCAAAGGGAGGAATGGCCATGCACAAACGGCTGGATGCGGATGTCGTGGTGGCGGGCGGCGGACCCGCTGGGATCAATGCCGCGATCGCGGCCGGACGGCTCGGGGCGCGGACGGTGCTGGTCGAGCGGTACGGTTTTCTCGGGGGCATGTCGACGATCGCGCTGGTGTATCCGTGGATGACCTTCCATACGATGGACGGCCGTCAGGTGATCGGCGGCATCGCGCAGGAAATCGTGGACCGGCTTCGGGAGGCGGGGGCGTCACCCGGACATCTCCGGGACACGTGCGGCTTCGTGCGCACCGTTACCCCCTTCCATCCGGAGATGTACAAGCTGGTCGCGCTTGACATGCTGAAGGAAGCGGGCGTCAAGGTGATCGTCCACAGCCTGCTGCACGAGGCGGTCGTCCAGGATGGCCGGATCCGGGCGGTCCGGCTCGCGACGAAGTCGGGGCCCGTGGAAATCCGGGGCCATACGTTCGTCGACGCGACGGGGGACGCCGATCTCGCGTATTTTGCCGGAGCGCCGGTGGTGAAGGGCAGGCCCGCGGACGGCAAAACCCAGCCGATGACGATGAAATTCCGCATGAAGGGCGTCGATCTGGAAGCGGTCAAGCGGTACATGATCGAACATCCGGACGAATTTTACCCGAAGACGCCGGTGGCGGAACTTGTGGATCTGCCCTTGACGGCCGTCCAGGGATTCTACCGGCACTGGAGGGAGGCGAACCTTCCGATCAACCGCGATCAGGTGCTGTTCTTCGCCGGACCGGACCCGGATGAGGTGGTCGTCAACATGGTGCGCGTGCAGGGACTGGACGGAACGGACGCCGAGCAGCTGACCGAGGCGGAGGAGCAGGGCCGCCGGCAGGTGCTGATGATCGCCGAATTCATGAAGAAGCATCTGCCCGGATTCGGACGGGCGTCGGTCACCCAGGTCGGCATGCAGATCGGCGTGCGGGAAACCCGGCGGATCGACGGGCAATACGCGCTCACGATGGACGACGTCGTGCAGGGGAGACGGTTCGATGACGCCATCGCGCGAAGCGGGTATCCGATCGATATCCACGACCCGGCCGGAAAGCACGTAACGGCGGCCTGGATCGCCGGCGACGGGGCGTACGACATTCCGTACCGCTGCCTCCTGCCGAAGAAGATCGGCAATCTGCTCGCGGCCGGCCGCTGCATCTCGACGACCCACGAGGCGCATGCCACCACCCGGCTGACGCCGAGCGCGATGGCGACCGGACAGGCGGCGGGAACGGCGGCCGCCATGGCCGCGGCGGAGG
>Ga0207871_100478_pt1 | contig 13924 bp, 10 predicted proteins | sample Passage260A_FD_187371 | JGI IMG/M metagenome (GOLD analysis project Ga0207871, IMG submission 187371) | Cellulose adapted compost microbial communities from Newby Island Compost Facility, Milpitas, CA, USA - Passage2 60A (SPAdes) (version 2) ...
CACGCCGATGACCTCCGGCACACGCCGGAGTTTCATGGCCAGGTTTTCCCCTCTCCATTTCATTTCCATATCCGTCTTGAACCTTGCCTAGGCCCGATGCGTCGCGCGCGCGTCGGGCGCTTTTTATGACGGCGGGCTGCGGTGCCCGCAAGCGGAATGCGGCCGCGAAGCCGAAGGCGCGCGCGTCGGCCGCCGCTCAGGCGTCCGGATGCCGCGGACGGAGGCCGAGGGCGTCCAGCGCCGCGATCACCCGGGATTTCAGCGCGCGCTTCGCCTCCGGCTCGAGGAAGGCCGCGTCCGCCGCGTTCAGGACGAGCGCCGCGATCTCCTCCGGCGGCATGCCCAGCCGTTCGTGGAGCAGCCGGTACTCGTCCGCGATGGTCGTGCCCGATACCGTCGGGTTGTCCGTGTTCGCCGTGACGACGAGCCCTTCCGCGGCGTAGCGGCGAAGCGGGTACGCGTCCCAGCCCGGCACCGCGCGCGTCTGAAGGTTGCTGGTGGGGCACATTTCAAGCGGAATCCGGCGTTCCCGGAGCAGGTCGCAGACGTACGGGTCCTCCTGCGCGCGGACGCCGTGGCCGATCCGGACGGCGCCGAGGCGCTCGACGGCTTCGCGGATGCTGTCGGGGCCGGCCGCCTCGCCGGCGTGGATCGTGGCTTTCAGCCCGAGCGCGGCGGCCGCCTCGAACACCCGCCGGAAGGCGGAGGTCGGCCAGCGCGACTCGTCGCCGGCGAGATCGACGGCGGCCACGCCGTCGCCGGCGAAACGGGCCGCCGCCTCGACGGCGGCGATGTTCGTCGCCTCGTCGTGATGGCGCATGCAGATGACGATGGCGCGCGCCGGAATGCCGCATGCATCCTCGCCGCGCCTGAGACCGGCGAGGACGGCGCGGATCGCGCCGTCCGCGGTCAGTCCCTCCCGCGTATGGAGCATCGGGGCGAAGCGAACCTCGACGTAGAGGCCGCCGCTTGCCGCCGTCTGCTGCACGCATTCGAACGCGACGAGCTCGAGCGCTTCGGCATCCTGCAGATGGGGCAGGACGAAATCGAAGCGGGTCAGGTATCCGGTCAGATCGGCGTTGTCGGGCGCCGCCTGCATGTACGGCCTCAGCCGCCCGGGGTCCCATTCCGGAAGCGCGCGCTTCCGCTCGCGGGCGAGGCGGATCAGCGTCTCCGGGCGGACGCAGCCGTCCAGATGCAGATGAAGGTCGATCTTCGGCATCGCGTCGATCCGTTCCAGGGCTCCGGCCACAGGGAACTCCTCCTCCCGTCATCGGCGCGGCCCGCGCGTCCGGGATCCGCGCCGGAATTTTTCATCATCGTAGCGTTGCGGGCGGGAGGGTGTCAACCGGCTCCGGACGGCTCAAGCATGGACATTCGGACGCGATTTTCGGATAATGGAATTATGATGACAATATTTTGAAACAAGGGGTGGGGGACATGAAGCTGACCTATTACGGCCACAGCTGCGTGTTGATCGAAACGAACGGCAAGCGGCTCGTGATCGATCCGTTTCTGACCGGCAATCCGTCCGCACCGGTCGCCGCGGGCGATATCCGGGTCGACTACGTGCTGCTCACGCACGGGCACAACGATCATGTCGGCGATGCTTTTGAGATCGCGAAGCGCTGCGACGCGGTCGTCATCGCGCCGTTCGAGCTCGCGACCTACGCGGGCTGGCAGGGCTGCAAGAGCCATCCGATGCACATCGGCGGTTCGCATCGGTTCGACTTCGGCACGGTCAAGCTGACACTCGCGTTCCACGGATCGGGATACCAGCCGGCGGGCGAGCAGCATTTCGTGTACATGGGCATGCCGGCGGGCCTGCTCGTGACCGCGGAAGGCCGCACGATCTACCACGCGGGCGATACGGCGCTGTTCGGCGACATGAAGGTGATCGGTGAGCGGCATGCGATCGATCTCGCGTTCCTGCCGATCGGCGACAATTACACGATGGGACCGGACGACGCGCTGACGGCAGCGGAATGGCTGCGCGCGAAGCGGGTCGTGCCGATCCACTACAACACGTTCCCGCTCATCGCACAGGACGGGAAGGCGTTCGCCGAGCGGCTGAAGGCCGCCGGCATCGAGGGGCTGCCGCTGGCGCCCGGCGAATCGGTCAAGCTGTGACGGGGCGCGGAACCGGTCCGCGCCATCGGGCCGCGCCGGTCCGATGGACCGGGACAGGCGTGCGGTGCAAGCAGCCGGCGTTTCCGGCGAAAGCGCATTCGTGCCGGATGCCGGCCGCATCCGGCCCCGCGGCGCGCAATCCGTGCATCCGGGAAGGGAGCTGCATCGACTGCGGCCCGCGTGTCCGGCGCGGGCGCATCCGTTCCGGTTGGCGTGAAGGCGGATGCTTCGGGGTTCCATGTCCGGACGGAAGGGGTGAGCGGAGTTGCGGTGCTTGCTGCGCCATTTGAAACCTTATCGTCTGGCCGCGGGGATCGCCCTCATCCTGATGCTGGCGGAGCTCGTCGTCGAGCTGTGGCACCCGGTGCTGATGGCCCGGATCATCGACGAGGGGATTCTGGTCGGGGATACCGTCGCGGTGCTGCGGATCGGCGCCTGGATGACGTGCCTCGCGCTGCTCGGCTTTGCCGCCGGGATCGTGAACAGCTTCTTCGCCGCCCGCGTGAGCCAGGGGTTCGCCCATGACGTTCGCGCCGCGATGTACATGCGGGTGCAGGGGTTTCCCTATGCCGTGTTCGATCGGTTCACCGCGGCGACGCTGATGAACCGGATAACGAGCGACGTCACCCAGGTGCAGAACGCGGTGTTCATGGGGCTGCGCGTCATGTTGCGGGCGCCGCTCCTGATGGTCGGCGGCCTGGTCATGGCGCTGGTCATGAATGTCCGGCTCGGAATGATCCTGCTTCTCATCTCGCCCGTGCTCTTCGCGGTGCTCGTCTGGATGATGAGCCGGGGCTTCCGGCTGTTCCGGGCGGTGCAGGCCCGGCTGGACCGGACGAACGGGCTGCTCCGGGAGAATTTGGTCGGCATGCGGCTCATCCGGCTGATGGTGCGCTACGAGCGCGAGCGCGAGCGGTTCACGGAGGCGAACGCGGATCTGATGGCGCGCACGATCTCCGCGATCCGGGTCGTGGATCTGACGGTGCCGGCGCTGCTCATGGTCATGAACATCGGCATTTTGCTGCTGCTCTGGCTCGGCGGCGGCGAGGTGCAGGCCGGCCGCGCGGAAGTGGGCGGGATCGTGGCGGTCGTCAATTACGCGATGCGCATCATGGCCGCATTCTCGATGCTGTCCTGGATCGTGACGAGCCTGGCCCGGGCCCGGGCGTCGGCCGGCCGGATCGCCGAGGTGCTCCTGACGGAGGCGCGGGAAGCGGCGGTGCCCGAAAGCGCGCCGGATGCGGCGGTCGCCGGGCGGCAGGCCGATGCCGTCAAGCGGGGCGCCGCCGGGCGGGCCGCCGACGGCGGACCGCAAGACGCGCCGGCACGCGCCGGGGATGGCGGGCGCGGCGCGGACGCGCAAGCGGCGGCCGAAGCGGCGGGTGCGCGTACATCGGCCGGCGCGGCGGATCGCGCCGCCTTCGCCGTCCCGCGGGATGAAGGCGCGGAGGTCGTGTTCGAGAACGTCACGTTCCGATATCCCGGCATGAACATACCGGCGCTCGCGCATGTGTCCTTCACGATCAGGGCGGGACAGACGGTCGCGATCCTCGGCGCGACCGGCTCCGGCAAATCGACGCTTCTCCAGCTCATCCTGCGGCTGTTCGACCCGGACGAGGGCGCCGTGCGCATCGACGGCCGGGACGTGCGGAGCCTGGATCCGGAACGGCTGCGGGCGCAGATCGGCTACGTGCCGCAGGAGGTCGTGCTCTTTTCCGGGACGGTGCGGGAGAACCTGCTCTGGGGCAAGGAGGACGCGACGCGGGAGGAGATCGTGGAAGCGGCGCGCGCCGCGCAGATCCACGAGACGATCATGCGGCTGCCGGAGCAGTACGAGACGGCGCTCGGGCAGAAGGGCGTCAACCTGTCCGGCGGGCAGAGGCAGCGGCTTGCGGTGGCGCGGGCGCTCATCCGGAGGCCGCGGCTGCTCCTGCTTGACGACAGCACGAGCGCCCTGGACGCGAAGACGGAGGCGGCGCTGCTGGATGCGCTGCGGTCGTACCGCTGCACGAAGCTCGTCGCCACGCAGAAGATCTCCGCGGCCGCGGGGGCGGATGCGATCCTCATCCTCGAGGACGGCCGGCTTCACGCGTTCGGGACGCACGAGGAACTGCTTCGGACGTCGCCGCTCTATGCGCGCATCGTCAGCTCGCAGTACGGAGAGGAGGCGGCGCGCCATGGCTGACCGCGGCGGCAGGCGGGGGGAGCGGCCGAAGCGGTGGCTGCCGACCCTGCTTCGCATCTGGTCGTATCTGGCCGCGCACAGGGGGCTGCTGGCGGCCATCTTTCTCATGACGGCGGCGGGCTCGACGCTCGGGCTGCTCGGTCCGTACCTGCTGGGACGGGCGATCGACGACTATTTCGTGCCCGGCGATTACGAAGGTCTCGCCGCGCTGATCCTCGTGCTCGGCGCGGTCTACGTCGCGCAGGGCGCAGCCGGCTGGCTGCAGAACTTCTGGATGATCGGCGTCGCGCAGCGCACCGTCGCGAAGCTCCGGGCGGATCTCTTCGACGCGCTCCACCGGCTGCCGATCGCGTATTTCACGAAGCGGCAGCACGGCGAGCTGATGAGCCGGATGACGAGCGACATCGACAACGTGAGCCAGACGCTGAACAGCTCCTTCATCCAGCTCGTCTCCAGCCTGCTGACGTTCGCGGGCATGCTCGGGCTCATGCTCTGGCTCAGTCCGCTCATGACGCTCATCACGCTGACGACCGTGCCGGTGATGTTCGCCGGCATGCGGTGGATCACGAACCGGACCAGCCGGTATTTCCGGGAGACGCAGCGCAATACGGGGGCGCTCAACGGCTTCGTCGAGGAGACGCTGTCCGGCCAGCGCGTCGTGAAAAGTTTCTCGCGCGAGCGCGCCGTCATCGAGGCGTTCAGGGAGAAGAACGACCGGCTGCGCGAATCCGCCTATTGGGCGCAGGTCTACTCCGGCTTCATTCCGAAGCTGATGAACATGCTGAACAACATGAGCTTCGCCGTCATCGCCCTGGCCGGCGGGCTGCTCACGCTGAAGGGGATCGTGTCCGTCGGCATCATCGTGACGTTCGCCGAATACGCGCGGCAGTTCACCCGGCCGCTGAACGATCTGGCGAACCAGTTCAACACGTTCCTGTCGGCCGTCGCCGGCGCCGAGCGGGTGTTCGAGGTGATCGACGAGAAGGAGGAGACGGTCGACGAGGGCGGCGCGAAGCCGATCGGCAAAGTCAGAGGTGAAATCGTTTTCGAGAACGTCTCCTTCGCCTACGAACCGGGCGTGCCGACGATCGAGAACGTGTCGTTCCGCGCGGAAGCGGGAGAAATGATCGCCCTCGTCGGCCCCACCGGAGCGGGCAAGACGACGATCGTGCATCTCCTCGCCCGGTTCTACGATCCCGACAGCGGGCGGATCCTGATCGACGGGCGGGACATTCGCGGCGTGACGCGCCGGTCGCTCCGGCAGGCGATGGGGTTCGTGCCGCAGGATGTTTTTCTGTTCGAGGGGACCATCCGGGAAAATATCCGGTACGGCCGGCTTGACGCGACCGACGAGGAAGTCGAGCAGGCGGCCCGGGCGGCGAATGCGCACCGGTTCATCATGAAGCTGCCGCAGGGCTACGATACGATGCTTCGCCCGGACGGCGGCGGCATCAGCCAGGGGCAGCGCCAGCTGCTCGCGATCGCGCGCGTGTTCCTGGCCGATCCGGCGATTCTCGTGCTCGACGAGGCGACGAGCAGCATCGACACGATCACGGAACTGCATATCCGGGAAGCGCTGCAGAGGCTGATGGCCGGGCGCACGAGCATCGTCATTGCGCACAGGCTGAACACGATCCGGCGTGCCGACCGCATTCTGGTGCTGGACAGGGGCCGCATCATCGAGCAGGGGACGCATGAGGAACTGATGGCGCTGTCCGGCTTCTACAGCAGCCTCGTGCGCAGCGGCCGGCAGACGGTATCGGCGGGTGCGGAGTGAAAATGGTGTACGGGAGCGTGCAGCGATGCGGAAACGGAAAGAAGCGGGGAATGGCTGCAGCGTGCCGGACGGGCTGTTCGCCCCGCTCATCCGGCATTCGGATGACATTTACCTCGGACTGGGGCCGGACATGACGATCGAATTCATATCGCCTTCGGTCGAGCGCGTCCTGGGCTACCGTCCGGAAGAAATGACGGGCAAGCCGGGCGTGCTGTACATATGTTCCGACGATCTGCCGCGGCTCGGCATCCATCTCCTTGCCGGGGGAGAAGAGGGGACGGCCGCGGCCGCTGCGGCGGGCGTTCCGCATGTCGCGGAAGTGACGGAGTCGTACCGGTTGAACCATGGCGTGCGGGAGCTCCGGGTGCGGCGGCGGGACGGGCGGTACATCTGGTGCAGCGTTTCCTTCGCCATCGAACGGGACGCGCATGGGGCGGTCGAGCGGATCGTCGCCGTCGCACGCAACATCACGAGGCAGAAGCGGGCGGAGGAGGAGCTCCGGCGCGCCCGGGCCAATCTGCTGCTCGCCCGGCGCTTCGCGGAGTTCGGCTATTTCGAATGGTGCCCCGAAACGAACGAACTGCATTGGTCGGACGAACTGTACGCCGTCTTCGGCGCAAAGCGGACCGACTTCGCGAGCGACCTGGAAGCGTTCGAGAAGCTCGTGCATCCCGAGGACAAGCCCGGCCTGGCGGCGTATTTCCGCGAGCGGGCCCGGAGCGGCGCGGACGGGGAAATGAAATACGAGTACCGCGTCATCGCGCCGGACGGGAGCATCCGGACGATGCAGGCGTACGGCCTGTGGATGCGGGATGACTGCCGGAATGCGAACATGCTGGCCGGCATCGTCCGGGACGTGACGATCGAGAACCGGAAAGAGGAATTGCTGCGCACGTCGGAGAAGCTGAAGATGGCCGGGCAGCTGGCCGCCGGGATCGCCCACGAGATCCGCAATCCGCTCACCTCGCTGAAGGGATTCTCGAAGCTGCTGCTCAAGGCGACCGGCGAGCAGGCCGAAAGGTACTACGAGATCATGGACCAGGAGTTCGTCCGGATCGAGATGATCCTCGGCGAGCTGCTCCTCCTGGCCAAGCCGCAGGCCTCCGTCTACCAGGACTGGGATGTCCGCGTGATCATGCACGAGGTCGCCGATCTGCTCAGCAGCCAGGCGATCCTGAACAACGTGATCATCCAGGAGCAGGCGGTCCCGGAGGCGTGCATCGTCCGATGCGACAAAAACCAGCTCAAGCAGGTGTTCATGAACATCGTGAAAAACGCGATCGAGGCGATGCCGACCGGCGGTTTGCTCGCCATTTCGATCGAACGGGAAGGGACGGATGTGCTCGTCCGCGTCACCGACCAGGGCAGCGGCATTCCGGAGGATCATCTTCCACGCCTCGGGGAGCCGTTTTTCACGACAAAGGAGAAAGGCACCGGGCTCGGCCTCATGATGAGCCACAAAATCATCGAAGAGCACGACGGGCAAATCCGTTACGACAGCCGGGAGGGAGAGGGGACGACCGTCACGATCCGGCTGCCGAAGGCCGGCGCTGCACACCGGTAACGGCGCGGGGAGCGCATCCGGTGGCGCGCGGCCCTTTTTTTATGGCTTGTTGTCGCGGCATGGCCGGGGCCGCCTTCGCCGCCATGCGGGCGGAACGGTCCGCGGCGGGCGAATTGACGGGACGGGTTTTGCCGTGATATAGTTCAATCGTGAAATCATTCGATTATCGAACTATCGACAATTCCGCGAAGGACCGCGAGGGGTGGAGCGTGACGGACGACCGCTTGGAACAGCCGTTGGATCGGGAGCTGCTGGCGTCCATCATCCGGCGATACGAGGATGCGACATACCGCATGCACCGCCGGGTGAACGCGCTGCTGCGCAAGTGCATCGGCGAGGAGGATATCACGCTGGATCAATATCTGGTGATCCGGTATCTGCGCATGAAAGGCCGTTCGATTTCCTCGGAGCTGGCGGACGTGTTCGGCGTCGGCAAAAGCTCCATCACGGCGATCATCACGAGGCTGTTCGACAAACGGCTGATCGAGCGGCATCCGGACGCGAAGGACCGGCGGATGATCTATCTCTCGCTGACCGAGGCGGGCCGCAGGCTGGCCGAACTCGTGGACGAACGGATGCGGGATCGGCTGTCGGCGGTCATGAATCATTTCAGCCGCGACGAAGCGCTCCGGTTCATCGGAACCTACGAGAAAATGGTCGATTTGTTGGCGGAAGCGGCGGAAACGGAAGGAAGGGGCAGATCAACCGTATGAGACATGTCGTGAAATGGCGGTGGCTGGTGCTGGTGCTGTGGCTGGCCGCGGCGGCCGGTTTGCTGCTGACGTCACCCGACCTTGCCGAGCTGGTGCGGGAGAAAGGGCAGATCACGATACCGGACGACTATCCGTACATCAAGGCCAATGAAATGCTTGACGCCATGGGCGACACCGGCTACTCGACGGTGCTCGTCTTTCACCGCGAATCGGGACTCACCGACGCGGATTTCGAGGCGATCCGGGAAGGCGTCTCGCGGTTTCAGGAGGACGGCGATGCGTACGGCGTCGTATCGGTGACGTCGCCCTTCGACAACGAAGAATTGGAATCGATGATGATTTCCGGGGACGGCACGACCCTGCTCACGCTGCTGAACGTGGAGTTCGGCGACCGGACGCCCGGGGAAGAGCGGGAGGCGCTGCACGAGGCGCTCGGGGACATCGATGTCGATCATTATCTCACCGGCGACTGGGTCATCATCGAGGACGTCATCAAAAGTTCCGAAGAAGGGTTGAAGAAGACCGAAATCATCACCTTCTTCATCATTCTCGTCATCCTGTTCATCGTCTACCGGTCGCTGGTCGCGCCGTTCATTCCGCTCTTGACGATCGGGCTCAGCTATCTGGTGGCCCAGTCCGTCGTCGCGTTTCTGGCGGAATACGCGGATTTCCCGCTTTCCAACTTCACGCAGATCTTCATGGTCGCGATCATGTTCGGCATCGGCACGGACTACTGCATCCTGCTGATCAGCCGGTTCAAGGAGGAGCTGACGAAGGACGGCGACAAGGTCGGCGCGATTCTGCGCACCTACCGGACGGCCGGGAAGACGGTGCTCGTCGCGGGGCTGGCGGTGCTCGTCGGCTTCACGTCGATCGGGCTGTCGCAGTTCTCGCTGTATCGTTCGGCCGTGGCGGTCGCCGTCGGCGTCGCGGTCATTCTGATCGCGCTCGTGACGATCGTGCCGTTCTTCATGGCGACGCTCGGGAAGGTGCTGTTCTGGCCGCAGCGCGGTTCCCTGGAGCACAAGGAAAGCCGGCTGTGGGGCGCCGTCGGCTCGTTCGCGCTCAAGAGGCCGCTGGGCGCCCTGGCGATCATCGCCGTGCTGGCGGTGCCGCTCCTCGTGGCTTATCAGAACACCTTGACGTACAACCAGCTTGATGAAATCGGCGAACGTTACGAGTCGGTGCGCGGATTCAACCTCATCGCCGAAGGTTTCGGCCCCGGCGAGACCTTGACGACGACGGTCGTGCTGCAAAGCGATGCGCCGCTCGACACGCCGGAAGGGCTGGCCGCGGTCGAACAGGTGACGCGCCGCATGGCGGAAACCGAGGGCGTGAAATCGGTGCGCAGCGCGACGCGTCCGACGGGCGAACCGCTCGAACAGCTGCAGGTGACGTATCAGGTATCGGAGCTGGACAGCGGGCTCGGGCAGGGCGGAGAAGGCCTGAGCCGGATCGGCTCGGGGCTCGTGCAGGCGAGCTCGGAGCTGAAGGCCAATGCGCCGAAGCTGGAGGAGGCGGTGGACGGCGCGAAGCAGCTCGCGCACGGGACGGTCGAACTGCAGAAGGGGCTGGAGCAGCTCGGCGACGGGTTGCGGCAGCTCGCGCAAGGCTTGGGCCGCGGCGAGGCCGGCGCCGGCGAGCTCGCGACCGGCGCCGCGGAGGCGCGGAAGGCCGCGGAGCAGCTGGCCGCCGCCGCGGAGGAGCTGCTCGCGGGATACGAGCAGGTCGCGGGCGGCCTGGATCAACTGTCCGCAGGCTACCGCGAAATGGCGGGCCGGCTCAACGAACTGGGCGGCGGGCTGGCCGGACTTGCGGCCGGCATCGACGGCCTGGCGCTCAAATATCCGGAGCTTGCGGCGGATGCGGATTACCGGATGCTGCAGGGCACGGCGAAGCAGCTCCAGGAAGGCGCGGCGCAGCTCGTCGCGGCGCTGGAGCAGCTGAACGCGCAGCTGGGCGGCCTCGGCGCCGGCCTCAAACAGGCGAACGAGGGGCTGAAACAGGCAGCCGCGGGTCAAAAGGAACTGGCCGCAGGTCTCGCGCAGATTGCGGACGGCCTGAAGGAGCTGCAGGCCGGACTTGCGCAGGCCGCCGAAGGCCAGAACGCGATCCTGCAGCGCTTGCCCGAAATGTCGGGCGGCGCCGGACAACTGGCCGAAGGACAGGAGCAGCTCGCGGCCGGGCTTGCCGGGTTGATCGACCAGCTCGGACAGCTCACCGACGGGCTTGACCAGTCGGCGGACGGCCTCGAGCAGGTGGTGGCCGGACTGGAGTCGGCCCGCGAGTATCTGGGCGGGCTGTCCTCGTCGCCCGATCCGCAGCTGGCGGGGTGGTACCTGCCGGAAGAAGCGATCGAATCGGAAGCATTCCGGCAGGCGCTCGACCAGTACATGAGCGAAGACCGGCGGACGGTGAAGTTCGACGTCGTGCTGGAACACCATCCGTATTCGATCGAAGCGATGGATACGGTCGAACGGCTGTCGGACGCCATCCCGGGCATGACGGAAGGCACGGTGCTGGAGGGAGCCGATTTCGCGGTCGGCGGCGTCTCGAGCCTGAACAACGACCTCCGGAACATTACCGATGCCGACTATTCGCGCACGGTCATCATCATGCTGGTCGGCCTGGCGCTCATCCTCGTCATCCTGTTCCGTTCGATCGTCATGCCGATCTACCTCGTGCTGTCGCTGGTGCTCACGTATTACATGTCGGTGGCGGCGGCGGAGGCGCTGTTCGTCCGGCTGGTCGACATGCCGGGCCTCAGCTGGTCGATGCCGTTCTTCTCCTTCGTCATGCTGCTGGCGCTCGGCACCGACTACTGCATCTTCCTGATGGACCGGTTCCGCGAGTACCGGGATCTGCCGCCGGGCGAAGGCATTCTGAACGCGATGAAGAACATGGGCATGGTCATCGTGTCGGCGGCGGTCATCCTCGGCGGCACGTTCGCGGCGATGATGCCGGCGGGCGTCATGTCGCTCCTGCACATCGCGACGATCGTGCTGGTCGGGCTGTTCCTCTACGCGCTCGTCATGCTGCCGCTGTTCATTCCGGTCATGGTGCGGCTGTTCGGCGAGCACAATTGGTGGCCCTTCGGGCGCCGGAGCGTGCGCACCGGAGCGGGTGCCGCGCCGGGAGCGTGATCCGGCGGGCCGGAGCCGCGCGGCGATCAGCCGGGTGCAGCCTGACCCGCGGCAGCGGGCCGGACATGCGACCCGGTCCTCCGTCGACGGTCCGGGCGCGGAACCGGGCCCGCTTCGGCGGGGCCGGGCAGCCGGCCCTCGGCTTGACCCCGACCGCTTGATGACGAAAAACGCCGTCCTTCCGCGGCTTTGGCCGCGGAGGGACGGCGTTTGCGCTTTGCGCGCCGGGTTTTCATGCGAGCAGCGATATGACGAGCAGCTCGTACAGGACCAGCGGCAGGATCGTATTGTAGTACGGGTTGAAGCCGATGAACGGATTCCAGAAGGCGCGGTATCCCGGCGAGTCCAGTTCCAGGTACAGGATGCAGCCCTCGTGATGGCGGATGATGCCGTCATACACGGCACCGTCCATCGTCTGCACCCGCACCAGGCGTCCGGCGTAGGTCTCGCACAGGTCGCACAGCTTCTTCCGGATCGATAACAGGGATTCGGCGGCGTTCGCATCCGCGCGGTAGATGACCGTCGGTTTTTGTTCCATGGCTTACGGCAGCCTCCCAACAGCGGAATTCTGCTGTCAGGATATGCATTCGCCCAGATCGTGGTGCAGACCTCAAGCGTCCGCCGATCCCGGCCGAGGCGATCCGGGGGCGTTCATGTCAATCGTCCGTCCGGTAGACGACGAGGATGCAGGTCCGCTGGTGCTGCATGCCGTTGGCGCCGGTCTTCGTGTAGGAACCGTAGCAGATGTTGATGACCTGCTCTTCGCGCAGGGTGGCGAGGAATTCGTTCACTTTCTTGACGGCATGCGAGGATTCGGTGTCGAGAAATTCCTTCACTTGGATCATGCGGTTTCACCCCTGTAATGAAAATGTGGCGCCTGGCGGCGTTGCGTTGCTGCGCCAACAGGATGTCCGCCTTGTCGCCGCACTCCGGTCCGGGAGCAGATCCGGATATCCATCTTTTATGATACCACATTGCGATTGTATGCGCATTCAGCCCCGCCTGGTCCCGCACGAAACGGCCGGCCGCTTCCGGCATAAAACCTTCCCGCCCCGGTCATCTTAAGCGTGATTGGCAGATTGTACAGGGGGGATCGGCATGTCCAGACGGTTCAAACCTTCCGCGCTTGTCGGTTCGATCGCGGCGATGCTGCTCGGCATATGGACGGGCCTCGCCCTGTCCGGTCCGGATGCGGAGCGATCCGTGCCGGCGGCGGTGCGGGGAGACAGGAATCCGGCGGATTCCGCCTGGTCGGCGGGCGATCGCGCTTACCATTTCGGCTTCAAGAAAAGCCGGAACGGCGAGCCCGCGTCGATCGACCAGGAGGGATTCGGTCCGCTGCTGGAACGTTACGGCGCGGTGTTCCGGGGCAGTCCGGAGGGACGGAATCTGTATCTGACCTTCGACAACGGCTACGAGAACGGGTATACGGCGAAAATCCTCGATGTGCTGAAGGAGAAGGGCGTGCCGGCCTGCTTTTTCGTCACGGGCCATTACGTGCGCACGGAGCCGGAACTTCTCAAGCGGATGGTTCGGGAAGGCCACTTGATCGGCAACCATTCGTGGTCGCATCCGGACTTCTCGAAGCTGTCGGACGAGAAGATCCGCGAGGAGCTGGACCGGGTGAAAAGGGAGGTCGCGGACATCACCGGACAAAAGGACATGCGCTACCTGCGCCCGCCGCGGGGCATTTTCAGCGAGCGGTCGCTGCGCGTCAGCCGTGATCTCGGCTACACGAACGTGTTCTGGTCGATCGCCTACAAGGACTGGGACACGTCCGCGCAGCGCGGAGCCCGCTACGCCTACGAAAACGTCGTCTCGCAGCTTCATCCGGGAGCCATCATCCTGCTGCACAGCGTGTCGAAGGACAACGCCGAGGCGCTGGGCGCGATCATCGACGAGGCGCGCCGGCAGGGGTATACGTTCCGCAGTCTCGATCATCTGATGTCGCCGTTGCCGGAGCTTCCGATGTGACCGCCGTCCGGCCCGCCGGGAACGCGTGCGGTGCGGGACCGGCGGGAAGGTGCGGACGGAATCGCCATGGCGGGATGGCGTTTGCGTGAAGGCCCCGGCGGGGGTGGTCGCGCGGACCCGCCCGGCCGGAAGATCCCTGCGGAACCTCCGTCTTGCCAGGAACGCTTCCCGACCGCATAATGGGGGTGGCGGCATGTACCGCAATCTTGGAGATGGAGGCGGGACGACACCATGAAATACCGTCCGCTTGGCGACACCGGCATGCATGTCAGCGAGATCAGTTTCGGGACATGGGCGATCGGCGGCTCCTGGGGCAAGACGGATGACGCCGAATCGCTGAACGCGCTGGCGCGCGCGATCGACGCGGGCGTCAATTTCTTCGATACGGCGGATGTCTACGGCGACGGCCACGCCGAAACCTTGCTCGGCAAGGCGGTG
>Ga0207871_100482_pt1 | contig 13745 bp, 11 predicted proteins | sample Passage260A_FD_187371 | JGI IMG/M metagenome (GOLD analysis project Ga0207871, IMG submission 187371) | Cellulose adapted compost microbial communities from Newby Island Compost Facility, Milpitas, CA, USA - Passage2 60A (SPAdes) (version 2) ...
CAGAAAATGCCGATCGGCACGCCGAACAGCACCGAGATCAGGGCGGCGGTGACGACCATGGCCAGCGTCTTCATCGTCGGATCCCAGAAGCCCAAGTTGAAGATGAGTCCAAGGCCGAGCAAGGTGAAGGCGACGAATTTCCAGCGGCCGAACCGCCAGGCCAGGGCGGCGAACAGTGCCATCCAGAGCCAGACCGGACCGGACAGCAGCACCCATTCGAAAAAGCCGACCAGGCTGCCGATGGCCGATTTGACGGCATCAAACAGCGGGCCGAAATGGGCGTCAAGCCAGTCCGTTCCCCGCTCAATCCATTCTCCCAGCGGGATTTTCGGCACGGTCACGGTTCACCCACCCCCTTGTCGCGGGTGCCCGCCAAGGCGGCCAGCACGCTGCCGCGGATGACGATCCCGAGCAATCGGCCGCCGTTGTCCGTCACCGCGAGGGGAATCTGGACGTTGCTGACTTTCTCGAACAATTCATGGAGCAGCGTGTCCGGTTTGACCGTCTCCACGTTCCGGTCGATGATGCCGTCCAGCGGCCATCCTTCGCTTGCCGCCTGCGAGGCTTTCTCCGCCGTCACCGCGCCGATCAGCCGCTTGTGCCTGTCCACGACATACACGTTGGAGATGCCCCGTTCCCGCATGAGCTGCAAGGCCACGCGGGGGCCTCGTTCCGGCGTGATCGTTTCCGGACGGATCATGACGTGGGCGGCGGTCAGCACCCTGGACAGATCGACGTCGGCCACAAACCGTTTCACGTAATCGTTGGCCGGCCGGGTCAAAATCTCTTCCGGCGTGCCGATCTGCTCGACGGCGCCGTCCCGCATCAGCGCGATGCGGTCCCCGATGCGGAGCGCCTCGTCCAGGTCGTGGGTGATGAACACGATCGTTTTCTGCATTTTCGACTGCAGATCCAGCAGTTCGTCCTGCATGTCCCGCCGGATCAGCGGGTCGAGGGCGCTGAAGGCCTCGTCCATCAGCAGCACGTCGGGGTTGACGGCCAGCCCGCGGGCGATTCCGACGCGCTGCTGCATGCCGCCGCTCAGCTGATCCGGCATGCGATCCGCCCACTCGGCCAAGCCGACCATTTCCAGCGCCTGGTGCGCCCGTTCCCGCCGTTCCTTCTTCGGCACGCCCTGCACTTCCAGCCCATACTCCACATTTTCCGCCACGGTTCGATGAGGAAACAGGGCAAAGCGCTGGAACACCATGCTGACCGTCTTGCGGCGCAGCGTCCGGAGCTGCTGCTTGTCCATCCGCATGATGTCCCGGCCGTGAATCAGGACTTCCCCATCCGTCGGTTCGATCAGCCGATTGAGGAGGCGGACCAGTGTCGATTTGCCGCTGCCGGACAGTCCCATGATGACAAAAATTTCGCCTTCTTCGATGGACAGACTGACCCGATTGACGGCGACGGTCATGCCGGTTTCCCGCAAAATGCGTTCCTTGGACCAGCCCTGATGCAGCAGGGACAACGCGCGGCGCGGGTCCTTTCCGAATATTTTGGTGACGTTTCTGGTCTCGATGACCGGCATCGATGCACCTCCTTGCGGTCAGGATCGCGGGAGCCACGGCTCCTTTCTAGTTTAACGTTGACAAAAAGGCGGGTCAAAACAATATTCCGTTCGTAAGATACGTACAGTTTTTACTTTACGTACATTTTGTAGCGCATACTCCGCCGTCCTTAATCTTTCTTCCAAATGGGCTTCTTTACTTTGGATTTTTTGTTCATTACAATGAGACTTACTATATTCACTGACCGCCCTGGAGGCCATTCGCGAATGATCTGGTTTGACGGTCTGTCCGAGCAGCAGAAATCCAGAATCGAGAAAGCCCGCTACCGCGTCATCGATTCCATCGGGAAAAACATGAATCTGTACGGCATCACCCTGTCCGTCGGGCATTTGTACGGCCACGTCTATTTCAAGGAACATCCCGTCACCCTCGACGAGATGGCGGCCGAAATCGGCATGAGCAAAACGAGCATCAGCACGGGGATGCGCATGCTGACCGATCTGAAAATGGTGCACAAAGTCTGGGGCAAAGGTTCGAGGAAGGATCTGTACGAAGTGGAGATGGACTGGCACCAGACATTCGCCGACTATTTCGCCATCAAGTGGCGGAAATCCATCGAGCAAAACGTGCAGGCCCTCACCCGCTCGCTGGCGGAACTGGAACAGCTGCTGGCCGAAGACCGGGACAACGAAACCCTGGCGCGCGTGGTGAACGCCGACATGTCCAAGATCCGGAGCGCGCTTGCCTACTACCGATGGCTGACCCGTTTCATCGATGCGCTGGAAACCGGGGAAATTTTCAAGTACATCCCGAAAGAAGCGGATTCGCAAGAGCCGGGACACTGACGTGGGAAAACAGAAAAGCAAAACCCACAGCCCCCGGCCTGTGACCGGGGGCTCGGACGGAAGACAGCTTCCTGCGAGGAGTCATCCGCCGAGTTTTCGGTGAATGGTGTAAAGCCTTTGTCCAATGAAATGAAATGACTGCCGACTGGGGGTTGTTCGACAGCCTGGCCCGGTCCCCTTGGGGGCCGGGCTTCGTTTGTTTGCTATACGGGCTCTGGAGTTGGCAAAAATGGGGGGCCCCGATCAGCGTCAAATCTCGGCGCATGGTGATCCCGGCATGGATGTGCTGGTCAACATGCCGGGATTGCGGGACCAGAAGCAGCTGGATGCGTTCGAATGCCTCGTAAAGAGAGAACGTGATTTGCAAGGGCTGCCACCGGATCGGTTTGCCGAAAGGATTGCCCATTATCTCACCGGACAATTTCTGCTGCCCGGCATCCTCTTGCTCTCGGTGGTGCCGATGACGGTCACCAGCGGGGCGACGCTGTGTACCGATATCGCCAAAGGCGTGTATCAACGATTCCGTACTATGCCGTTCTGGCAGCCCGCGGCTGTTATCGGCATGGTCGCGGCGGATGCGGTGCGTTACGTTGCGGGTCTAGCCGCCGTTCTCGGAGCGGGATTGGCGCTCGGGTTCCGGCCCGCGGGCGGCGTTGCGGGCGCGGTGCTGGCGAACTGCCGAAGTAATACGGCACGATCAGCGGCAAGTACGTATCCACCCAGCCGAGTTTCTTGAACAGGATGAACAGCGGAATCATCGTCACTTGTCCCGGAAGCATCATCGTCGCCAGGAAAATGACGAACCACACGTCCCTCCCCGGCCAGCGCAATTTCGCAAACGCGTAGGCGACATAGGACGAGGACAGCATCGCCCCGATCATCGACATGACCGTGATGAACACCGTGTTCAGGGTGTACCGGAAAAACGGGAACGTCTCCACGGCTTTCCGGTAATTGTCCCAGTGGAAGGTTTCCGGAATCCATTGCGGCGGAATCTGGAACAGTCCGGTGTCCCCCTTCAGCGACGTGGAAAGCAGCCAGGCGAGCGGCATGATAAACACGATGCTGCCCGCGATCAGCAATCCGCAGACGAGAACGCGCCGTAACAGCTCGACGGTTTTCATGGACATGTTTGGATCTCCCCGTTGTATCCGTTTCCAATTGCTTTCAGTGTAAACCCGAACCCGCCCGGCGGTCTTTTGGGATAGAAGTCGTTTTTTTATAATTTGGAGACATGGTGAAAACCAAAAAAGTCCGGTTTCCCGGACTCGCGCCAATCGGCAGCGGTTACAAATGACAAATGGGATTGGGCCGCCAGAACCCTACAAGAAAGGAGCCTTCGTCCGGCGGTTCCCCGCCCGAGGCTCCTTGCCGTATGACCCTTACGCTTGATTGAGAAAACCTCATGCGGTTGTGGATTTGCATGGTGGAGGCGATCCGTGGTATGGCAAATCCACAATTCATCAATCCACAAGCAAGCTTTTTCCAGTTGCTTTCATCCCTGTCTCCAATGCGTGAAACTTTCACCCTCAGCTCATCAGCGAGTATCCGGCGCGGACAATGACTTCTTTCAGTTGAGCCACATATTGTTGTGCGAGATTGCTCAAGACGGTTTTTTGATTCACAATATAACCGATCAGCATGTCCTCGTCCGTCCGAAGCCGCACGGGCTTGATCAGTCCTCCGTACACATCCTGGTTCAGCACTCCGGAACTGATCGTATATCCGTTCAGGCCGATCAACAGATTGAACAACGTCGCGCGATCGCTGACTAGTATCTTTTTGCGATAATTTCTGGTGCTCAAAATTTCTTCCGCGAAATAAAACGAGTTATACTCGCCTTGTTCGAACACGAGACAAGGATAATCGTCCAGTTCGTCCAAATCCAGCATCTCCCTGTCGGCCAGAGGGTGGCGGGCACTGATGAACACATGGGGCTTTGCGGTAAACAACGGATGAAATTTAAGATCATGGTCCCGCAGCAACTTGTAGATGACTTTCCGATTGAACTCGCTTAGGTACAATATGCCGATTTCGCTTCGCAAATGGCAGACATCTTCAATAATTTCATGCGTCCGTGTCTCCCGCAGCGTGCATTCATATTCATTTTCGTCCAGCGATTTCAACAGCTCCACAAACGCCTGAACGGCAAACGCATAATGCTGGGTGGAGATGGAGCAAAGTTTTCTGGACGGTTTCTTGTTCAAATACCTTTGCTCCATCAGTTCGGCCTGTTCCACCACCTGGCGGGCATAGGACAAAAACTCGACACCTTCGCTGGTCAGCGCGATTCCCTTGGAAGTACGCAAAAAGATTTCAATGCCGAACTCTTCCTCGATTTCTTTCACCGCATTGGACAAACTCGGCTGCGAAATGTACAGTTGTTTCGCTGCTTCGCTGATCGAACCGCAATTCACGATGGCGAGAATATACTTGAGCTGCTGCAGTGTCACACGATCATCACCTTTTCATCTTCAGAAACGGAACGTTTCATCGGTGATGGGAGCCACTTTGGCCACCGCGTAGGTCGAGCCTTTCTGCGAGAAGAAATCATAGGTCGAGCCTTCATTCCGGATGCCGTTCATGACGATCGGATTAATCTCCTCATCGGGAAACATCGTGTCCATCCCGAGATTCATCAGCGCCTTGTTGGCATTGTAACGGACAAAGCTTTTCACCTCGGGACCGAGGCCGGTTTCCGCGTACACGTCATTCGTATATTCCAGCTCATTGTGATACAAATCAAGCAAAAACTCATAGCCCCAGACCGTCAGCTCCTCTTTCAGCGAATCCGGAAATTGCCTGAACCGCTGCTGCGCGAAAAATCCGACGGCCACCCCGTGGATCGACTCGTCCCTCAAGATGAGGGAAATAACCTCCGCGCTGTTGCGCAGCATTCCTTGGCCGCCCAGGTAAAGCGGATAAAAGAAACCGGAATAAAACAGGAAAGACTCCAGCATCACCGAAGCAAACATCGCTTTCCACAGGGAAACCGGGTCGTCTTCCCGAATCGAACCATACACATCGCTGATCCGGTTCGCCTTGTATTGCAAATAGTCATTGCGCTTGATCCATTCAAAGATGGCATCAATTTCACTGTTTGTGCACAACGTGGTGAAAATATACGAATACGATTTCGCATGGATCGCTTCAAAGGAGGCGAACACCGTATACAACGCCTTTTCCTGCAAGTCGGGTGCGCAGCGGGCAATTTCGTTCATGCCGACGTTCGTCTGAATCGTATCGAGCAGCGTCAGTCCGGCCAATACCTGCTTGTACGTCTCCTGATGTTCAAACTGGCTCCACTGCTTCACATCTTTGCTCACGGCAATTTCTTCCGGAAACCAGATCTGTCTCCATTGCTGATCCCAAAACACCTTCACCAGATCCTGCCCATGGCGGTTCCAGTTCACCGCTTCATATCGCTTCAGATTGAGCATGCCACACACTCCTCAATCGTTTGCAGCCGCTGCCGCACATAATAGACCGATTTGATTCCTTTCATCCACGCATAGATATACAGGCGGGCCAGACGTTCCGTCGTCCATTGATCGGTTACGTACAATGTCATGGAAATGCCCTGATCCACATGCTTTTGCGCCGCCGCGTACAGATCCACCATCCGGTACTGGTCGATTTCATAGGCTTCCTTATATAAGTGCATGTTCTCATCATTCAAAAACGGCATCGGATAAATGGTGCGGCTGTCGGCGTAATCGCGGATTTCCACCCGTTCCGTGATCGGCGCGATGGAAGCCGTGCAGTTCCGGATATAGGAAATGCTGCCCGTCGGAGCCACCGCCAGCCGGTAGGCGTTGAACAGGCCGTGCTCCATGACCTGCTCCTTCAAATCCGTCCACATCTGTCTCGTAATGAGCGGCACCTTTCCCAACGCGCGCAGCACGGCATCCGGCAACTTACGCTCTTCCTTGTTCACATACCGTTCAAAATAGGTCCCGTCCGCATAATCGCTCTTTTCAAACCCATAAAAGGTCTCCTTCCGCTCTTGAGCAATTCGCATGGATGCAAGGAGCGAGTAATAATTCAGCGCCTCCATGAACGCATCCACAAACAGAATGGACTCCTCCGACCCATACTCCAATCCTTGCGAAACCAAATGTCCGTGCAGATTCATGACCCCGAGCCCGACGGAGTGCATGAGCCGGTTGGCCTTGCTGACGGACGGCACATTGCGGATGTCGGTCATGAGCGAAACGTTGGTGAGCAGCCGCATGGCCGTATCCACGAGCGTTTCAAAATCCGTCCGCGTCGCCTGGTGAATGTCCAGCGAGCCGAGATTGCAGGATACGTCCATGCCGTATTCGTTCCCGACGCCGTGGTCACGGATGACGCTCGTCTCCTGGTATTGAAAAATTTCCGTGCACAGATTGGACATTTTCACCCGTCCCAATTTGTGCAAGGGGTGCTGAGCGTTGACGTTGTCATCAAATATTTCGAAGGGGTACCCGGATTCAAACTGGGCCTTTTTGATTTCCGTATACAGTTTGCGAGCGTTGATCCGTTTCAGCTTGCGAATGTTCGGATTGTCCAGCAGCTCGTAGTACATGTCGGTCATGCTGATCTCCGACATCCGTTTGCCATATTCCTTGTAGATATCGTATGGACTGAACAGCACGATATCCTTGTCCCGCTTCATCAGCTCGAAGAAAATGCTCGGCACTATAATACCCGTGGACAAGGTCTTCAGGCGGATTTTTTCGTCGGCGTTCGGTTTTTTGGAGGAAATGAAGTTTTCGATGTCGCCGTGGAAAATGTTCAGATACACGACGCCCGATCCGTTGCGTTGGCCGAGCTGATTGGAATAGGAAAAGGCATCCTCCAGCAGTTTGGCCACGGGCATGACGCCGCTGGCGCGGTTATGAATGCCCTTGATCGGATCGCCGAGCGGACGGATATCCGTCAGATTGACGCCCACTCCCCCTCCCAGCCGGGACAATTCCAGGCAGTAGCCGATATTGGCCGCAATGCTGTTCATCGAATCGTCCATCGACAGCTTGAAGCAACTGACCAACTCTCCCCGGGAACGTTTGCCGCTGTTCAGCGCCGTCGGGGTGGCCGGCTGATAGGCGGTCATCATCGCATCGACGGCGCGTTCGGCCAGTTCCTTGTCGCCTCGGGCCAAATAAAGGGCGGTGATGACGATGCGGTCCTCATACTTCTCCAAAATTTCCGTACCGTCTCTGCTTTTCATCGCATAGCTTTCATAGAATTTGCTCGCGCTCATGAAGGACGGAAAACGGTAATTGTAGCTGTATGCCCGTTGGAATAGCTTTTCGATAAATGCCATGTCGTACTGTTCCAGAAATTCTTTCTCGTAGTAGCCCTCTTCAACGAGATAGCGGATTTTTTCTTCCAGATCGATAAAATAGCGCATTTTCACGTTGACATGCTCAAGGAAATACCGCCTGGCCGCTTCCTTGTCCTTGGCAAGATCCAGTTTGCCCGTGCGGTTGTAATGGTGCAGTACCTCATTGTTGAGTCGCAAATACGACTTCATGCCGGTCTGCGCTCCTTTCTTCGATTTGTTCCCGGTAAAATCGCCGGATTGCTTCGTAGTCGGAAGGAAATCCGCGCAGCTCCATCTTTCTCACCAGCGGAATATTCCATTGCGCCGCCAGCGTGTCTCCGGCCCGGCAGAAGTTGTAATGGCCGAAATTCCGGTTGCCGCTGACCGCAACGCCCCGGCAATATTTTCCGTTTCTGTCCATGAACCGTTGCACGATGGGCGGCACATCCCCCAAACCGTCCGTATAGGTCAGAAGAAGGAAAGGTTCCCCGATCATCGTATCCTCGCCGATTTCGATGCCCGGCAATTGCAGTTGCGACAAAATGTATCGGACATTGCCCGTGCGGCTGGCATAAGCGATCATCTGTCGGCAACCCCCAGCTTCTCCATGATGTCCTCGGTGCGGATCCAGAACTCGCCGTCGGATTCCAATACCGGCACCGTCATGATCCCGGCCTGAACGAGCCGCTCCCTGGCCGCTGCGTCGTGATCGATGTTGACGATTTCCACTTCTTTGCCTGAACGCTGCACCTCGGATTTGATCCACAGGCATCGCGGACAGACGGTTTTCGTGTACAGTTTCATGGGGAAGCTCCTCCTTTTTCTGTGTAGATAGCAATATAAAAAGCATCCTCTCCCGAGGATGCTTGAAACGGCAAGTACAAGGCATGAAGATGATCAGCGCGCCCGCCGAAATCACGACGGCAAGGCGTGTCCGGATCACATCCGCACGTGCGAGCCGCTCCTTATCCCAATCCCCGAAGAAAGGAAACGCTTGATTGGTCAGGCAGGTCTCCTGGCTTCGCTTCATCCTCCCGTTCCCTTCCCATGCATGCCGCACAGTGGATGCGAACGTTCGTCGGCGTTACAGTTGCGGGGACAGCTCCGGATTTGCACCGGCTTCCCTATTAAACCGCCTTCGCAGTACCTGACCAATACGCACCTATGAAGTTGTATGGAACGATTTCATCCTAACACATTCTTCACGCAAACACAATATCTTGTGTCCATTCGTCATTCACCTTCAATATATCGATTTCATGCTGGTTTTTGTATCTACGATTCACCGGGCATTTTCGCCATAGAAAAAAACTATGGTCAGCAATCAGAACTGCGTATTTCCCGATACCCCGTCCCGCTCGCTATAATCTGGTGTAAAAAACAAGACCCGGGAGGGAGTGAGGATCTTGCTGACGTCTGTCATCGGCTACCCGAGAATCGGGGCTTCAAGGGAATTGAAGTTCGCCGTAGAGAAATATTTCAAAGGCGAGTCGGACCGTGAAGAGTTGAACCGGGTTGCCGCCAACCTCCGAAGCGCGCATTGGAATGTGCAAAAACATCACGGGATCGATTTCATTCCGTCCAACGACTTCTCCTATTACGACCATGTGCTGGATACGGCCGTGTTGTTCAATCTGATTCCGGAGCGTTACCGTGCCCTGGAACTCGATCCTCTCGATACCTGTTTTGCGATGGCAAGGGGGTATCAGGGGCCGCGGGGCGATGTGAAACCACTGGCCATGAAAAAATGGTTTAACACCAACTACCATTACCTGGTGCCGGAGATCGAAGATTCCGTACAGATTCAGGTTGCCGGCAGCAAAATATTCGACGAGTACGAGGAAGCCAAGCGCCAGAAGTTGGAAACCAAACCGGTGCTTGTCGGCGCCTTCACCTTGCTCAAATTGGCCAAATTTACCGGGCGCAAGAAAGCGGAACATGTCATGGCCGACATCGTCAGGGCTTATCAGGATCTCCTGAATCGGCTCGGGAAACAGGGAGCCCGGTGGATTCAACTGGATGAGCCGTATCTGGTGACCGATTTGACGCCGGAGGATATCCGTATGTTTGCGGAACTCTACCGTCCGCTGCTGTCCGCCAAAAGAGAGGTGAAGGTGCTTGTCCAAACCTATTTTGGTGATGTGCGTGACTGCTATGAAACGCTTCAGACACTCCCCTTCGACGGCATCGGACTGGATTTCGTGGACGGCACCCAGTCCCTGTCACTTCTTAAGCAGTATGGTTTTGCCAAGGAAAAGACGTTATTTGCAGGAGTCATAAACGGCCGAAACATCTGGGCGAGCCGCTACGCCGATGTACTGCAGACGATACAAGACATTCAGCAATTTGCCCAAAATGTCGTCATCGGACCGTCCTGTTCCTTGCTGCATGTACCCTATTCAATCCAGCGCGAGACCCGGTTATCGAAGGAATATACCCGTTATCTTGCTTTTGCCGAAGAGAAACTCCGGGAGTTGTCGGAACTGAAACGAATTCTGTCCGACGGCAATCCGTTGGAGACGGAGTGGTATAAACATAATGAAGAAAGGTTTGCGGGCGTGCGCTGCGAACCGGACAAGGAAGTCCGGGCAAGAGTGGCCGCTTTGACGGATCGCGATTTTACCCGTTTGCCGGAGCGACCGGAACGGAAAGAGATCCAGAAGCAAAAGTTTCATTTTCCCGCGCTCCCGACCACCACAATCGGATCTCTCCCGCAAACGCCGGATGTCAGGGCCGCTCGGGCGGCCTGCAGGAAAAAATCCATTTCTGAAACGGAGTACAAGCAATTTATCTTCGACAAGATCAGGCAATGCATCAGGCGCCAGGAAGAAATTGGCCTTGATGTGCTTGTGCACGGCGAGTTCGAACGGAACGATATGGTTGAGTATTTCGGCGAATGTCTGGAAGGTTTTGTGTTTACCGAAAACGGTTGGGTGCAGTCGTACGGGACCCGGTGCGTCAAGCCGCCGATTATCTGGGGAGACGTCCGCCGATCCCGGCCGATCACCGTCGAATACGCCGTATTCGCCAATCAGCTGACGAACAAGCCTGTCAAAGGCATGCTAACCGGTCCCGTGACGATTCTGAACTGGTCGTTTCCCCGGGAGGACCTGTCTCCGAAAGAAACGGCTTTCCAGATTGCGCTCGCCATCCGCGATGAGGTGCTGGACCTGGAAGCCCATGGCATTGATATTATTCAAATCGATGAAGCGGCGATCCGGGAGAAGCTGCCTCTCCGCAAGTCGGATTGGTATGAACAATACCTGAGCTGGGCGATCCCGGCTTTCCGGCTCGTGCACAGCGGCGTCAAGCCGGAAACGCAGATTCATACCCACATGTGTTACAGCCAATTCGGTGACATGATTCGGGAGATCGATGCCATGGATGCGGATGTCATTACCTTCGAAGCAGCCCGTTCCAATCTGGAGATCGTTGATACGCTGAAGGAGAGCGGTTTTCAGACCAATGTGGGACCGGGCGTCTACGATATCCATTCTCCCCGTATCCCGGATGTGGACGAAATAAAGCAAGCCATTCGGAGGATGGTCCGTACACTCGGTTCCGATGGCTTGTGGGTGAATCCGGATTGCGGATTGAAGACGCGGGGAGAAGCCGAGACATGGGCAAGCTTGCGCAATCTCGTGCAGGCAGCGGTCGAAATCAGAGCTGAATTGCATTCATAATCAACGAATCCGTTAAACGTCATAGGGGCTTTTTGAGGAGAATGATCGTAATGTAATTCTCCTCTTTTTTCTTTTAAGCCGAATCAACAGTTAACAATGGACTTGGCTCATCGCTTTTCTAGCGTCTCCAAGAACGCAAAAATCCACAACCTCATGCGGTTGTGGATTTACATGGTGGAGGCGAGGGGATTCGAACCCCTGTCCGAAGGCAACGCCACACAGGCTTCTACGGGTGTAGTCACGGTTTTGTCGTCGCCCGGGCGAGCGCCCCGTAACCGGCTCTCACCCAAGGCCAGCCTGATTGTCTTCTTCCGCTAGCCCCAGGCGGAGACTAGGCGGCGTAGCCCACTCGGTTGAGCCCCTGTCCCGGCACGTGGGCGATGCCGGGCAGAAGCACGCGTGCAGGTTGTAGCTTGATACATACAAAACTGTTGGCTGTGACGTATAATTAATAAAAACCAAGATTTGTTGAAAAACGGGGGAACATGAATGCCAGTAAAGATTCAAAAAGTACCATTTAGTAAAGAACTAATGAAGTTGGCAAATTCGGCAAAAACATCATTGAAAATTACATCACCCTTCATCACTTTTAAAGGTATCCAATATATTTTAAATTCTGAAGTCAAACCTCTAATAATTACCCGTGTTACAGCTTCGAATTTAGCTTCATATGCTTTAGATGCAAAAGCACTTAAGCATTTAATTATATTAGGCGCAGAAATACGATCGATTCCAAATCTTCATGCCAAAGTATATTTGGTGGACAATAATCAAGGAATTATCACTAGCTCCAACTTAACCGATTCAGGAATTTCAAAAAATGTTGAGTTGGGAGTATATTTTTATAATGAAGAAGAATTATTTAAATCTACAGAAGAGTTTTTTAATAATTTGTGGGAAAAAGCCACACCAGTAAGCATCGCTGATTTAGAATCGATGGAATCAAAGATAAAATCATTCACTATCAAAGACGGGATTTATTATTCTAGTGAAAATGAAGAGGACGAAAATATAGTTCCAGTACCTGCAATTGGAAATTTATATTTTTCTAATGAAGACACGAATTTAGACGCTACATTTACTGAAATTAATGCGCCTGATGAATGTGGAGATTTTTTCATTCCACTACCATCGAATAGTGATAATTTAATAAAAGGCTTATCATCCACGTCAAAAAAGACAGTTCAAGCATATGTAAATTCGATTTCACTGATATCTGATATTGATTTTAAAAATTGGTTAAATAAGATTTCAAACGAGGACTTCGATCAGTTAATTAATCCTAATAAATCATATCCATATAAACGCTACGTAATAAAAAAAATAATTTCGGCATGCAGTGTCGCCTACTTAATCCGTCTGCTAATGTCTCTTATTGTAGACACTTCGAATGAGAGTCAATTGATAAAGTACTACTATTTTTTAACAGAACGGGTCAGGACACTATCCAAAAAGGAAAAGGATGAGTTTTTATCTGGCATTTATCATATAACCAACTATTTAAAACTAAACATCAACTCGGCCGCTCTGGAAAGTAAAAAAAATTTTGCTAAACCTAACTTGGATAAAATAAATGAGCTAATATTACTTGCTGGAGGTAAAGAAGACAAAGTTGAAATCACTTTGAAGCATACTGATACAGGCATCCCTGGGTATCAACAAATAAAAAGACAGAGAGAAGCGTTAGGGGATGAATTTTGGAATTACGCCAATAATTATTTCGAAGACATTAGCTTAGGAAAATGGAATTCCTCAATGCAATCAATTAGTTCATTGTTTAAAGAACTTAAGAAAATTAAACTCAATTCTCAACAAAAACAAGTTGTACAACAAGTTTCACGTAGATCAATACAACAAATAAAAAGTAGTCTATCCCCTGTTAAAGATGAAATTACTGATCAATTTACAAATATGATTAAAAATGCAACACTAACTGAAACTCAAAAAGAGCAAGTAAAAAAAGCTTTATCTGAACTTGACTATAATACTGGGCGTTTAATCCAAATTTACGGCCAATGGTCTGGTAATGGGATAATAGATAAAAACTATGAATTTAAAAAGAAATTGGATTTCTTGACAACTGGATACATGACACTAAAAGTCCTTAAAGAATGGACAAAATAGTTAAATATAAAATAGGATTTCTCAGATTGTTACTTGCGTAAAAGCTCCAAAAGTGACATTCTATCTATAGAAGCCACGGTTTGATCCTCCTTCTAAAGTAGAGTTGCGTCACTTTAGTAGAAATCATACCGTGGCTTCCCTTGTCAATAATGTTACTGCTAATGCATAATGTCCGGCAATTGACGGCGTAAGTTGTCCTGTTGGTGATGGTCATTCTGTCCGCACCAAGATGGCGAAAAAGGGAGAATTACGACAATTCTCCCTGGATGAC
>Ga0207871_100484_pt1 | contig 13655 bp, 9 predicted proteins | sample Passage260A_FD_187371 | JGI IMG/M metagenome (GOLD analysis project Ga0207871, IMG submission 187371) | Cellulose adapted compost microbial communities from Newby Island Compost Facility, Milpitas, CA, USA - Passage2 60A (SPAdes) (version 2) ...
AGCGGCCGGACGCGCCGAAACCGGCGGACATTCGGGAGGTGCCGGATTCCGCCGGCTCCGCCGCGCAGTCGGACGAGCCGTCCGGTCCGATCGGAGCCGGAAAGCGGCCGGCGGACGGACGGAACGCGGCGCGATCCGGGGACGACGCGGACACGGAACGGTCGAAGTTCGGCGGCGGAACGCGGTCTGACGGGCCCGCCGGGACCGGCGCGCGGCCCGGTAGCGGACCGGGGACCGGGGCGGATCGCGGCGTCTCCGCCCGCGCGCGCGCCGGCTTCCCGGGGGTCCCGGCGGGCGTGCGCGGCATCTACGTCTCCGGCTGGATCGCCGGCAGCGGGGAACCGATGGAGCGGTTGATCCGGCTCGTCGAAGAGACGGATCTGAACGCGATGGTCATCGATGTGAAGAACGATCACGGCCGGCTGACCTATCGTTCGTCGCTGCCGCTGGTCAAGGCCGTCGGCGCCGACCGCGATCCTCCGGTGCGCGACATGGCCGGTCTCATCCGGCGGCTGAAGGCGAAGCGGATCTACACGATCGGCCGGGTCGTCGTCTTCAAGGATCCGCTGCTCGCGCAGGCGAAGCCGGAATGGGCGTTTCGCAGAAAGGACGGCGGGCTCTGGCGCGACCGGAAGGGGGTTCCGTGGGTCGAGCCGTACCTTCCGGAAGTCCGGGAATACAACATCGCGATCGCGAAGGAAGCGGCGTCGCTCGGGTTCGACGAGATCCAGTTCGACTACGTGCGCTTCCCCGACAACGGGGAGGCGATGGACCGCGCCGTCCGCTACCGGAATCCGGAAGGATGGACGAAGCGCGAAGCGATCGGCCGGTTTCTCCGCGAGGCGCGGGACCAGCTGCACACATCCGGCGCGGCGGTATCGGCGGACGTGTTCGGCCTGGTCACGACGGCGCGGGACGACATGGGCATCGGCCAGACCTGGCGGGAGATCGCCCCGGCGGTGGATGCGATATCCCCGATGATCTATCCGTCGCACTATGCGGCGGGATCGTACGGCATCCGCCACCCCGATCTGGAGCCGGCGGCCGTCGTCCGCCGCGCGCTCGAGGACGCCGGCCGGCGCAACCGGATACTGGCCGCGGAAGGGAAGCGACCCGCGCGGATCCGGCCGTGGCTGCAGGCGTTCACGGCCACCTGGCTGAGCCCGCATCGTACGTACCGGGCGGCGGAGATCCGCGCGCAGATCCGCGCCGCCGAAGCGGCGGGCGTCACGGATTTCCTGCTCTGGGATCCGGCCTGCACCTACGAATATCCGACGTCTTTCACAAGGCAGGTTGTCCTTGACAGGCCCAAAAACGCTTTGATAAGATAACGGCAATATACGCAGAAGCCGGAGCCGCGGGCGGCATCCGGATGCCGGAATGTGTCGGAGACGGACCCGAGGAGTCCGAATCATCGAGGAGGAACCAACTGTGTGGGAAACGAAATTCGCGAAGGAAGGGCTGACGTTTGATGACGTGCTGCTCATTCCGCGCAAATCGGAGGTTCTGCCGAGGGAAGTCGACGTATCCATCCGCCTCAGCGACAAGGTGAAGCTGAACATTCCGTTGATCAGCGCGGCCATGGACACGGTGACGGAGTCGGCGATGGCGATCGCGATTGCGCGGGAGGGCGGCATCGGCATCATCCACAAGAACATGTCGCCGGTCCAGCAGGCGGAGGAAGTCGACCGCGTCAAGCGTTCGGAGAGCGGCGTCATCACGAACCCGTTCTCGCTCACGCCCGAGCATCACGTCTACGACGCCGAGGAACTGATGAGCAAGTACCGGATTTCGGGCGTGCCGATCGTGGACGAGAACGGCAGGCTGGTCGGCATCATCACGAACCGCGACCTTCGTTTCGTCCATGACTACTCGATCAAGATCAAGGAAGTCATGACCCGCGAGAATCTCGTGACGGCGCCGGTCGGCACGACGCTGCGGGAGGCCGAGGTCATCCTCCAGAAGCACAAGATCGAAAAATTGCCGCTCGTCGACGAGAACAACGTGCTCAAGGGCCTCATCACGATCAAGGACATCGAGAAGGCGATCCAGTACCCGAACGCGGCGAAGGACGCGCAGGGCCGTCTGCTCTGCGGCGCCGCGATCGGCGTGTCGAAGGACTGCTTCGAACGGGCGGATCTGCTCGTTCAGGCCGGCGTCGACGTGCTCGTCGTCGATTCGGCGCACGGCCATCACATCAACATCATCCAGACGGTGCGCAAGCTGCGCGAACGCTATCCGGACCTGACGATCGTCGCGGGCAACGTGGCGACGGGTGAGGCGACGCGCGACCTGATCGAGGCCGGCGCCTCGATCGTCAAGGTCGGCATCGGGCCGGGCTCGATCTGCACGACCCGGGTCATCGCCGGCATCGGCGTGCCGCAGATCACCGCGATCTACGACTGCGCGACGGTGGCGCGTCAGTACGGCGTGCCGATCATCGCGGACGGCGGCATCAAATATTCCGGCGACATCACGAAGGCGATCGCGGCGGGCGCAAGCGCGGTCATGATCGGCAGCCTGTTCGCCGGGACGGAAGAAAGCCCGGGCGAATCGGAGATCTATCAGGGACGCCGGTTCAAGGTTTACCGCGGCATGGGCTCGCTCGGCGCGATGAAGGACGGCGGCGGCGATCGTTACTTCCAGGAGAACGAGAGCAAGCTCGTGCCGGAAGGCATCGAGGGCCGGGTGCCGTACAAGGGGCCGCTGGCCGACACGGTCCATCAGCTCATCGGCGGGCTGCGCGCCGGCATGGGCTACTGCGGCGCGCGGAACATCGAGGAACTGATGAACGACACGCAGTTCATCCGGATCACGAACGCGGGCCTCAGGGAGAGCCATCCGCACGACGTGCAGATTACGAAGGAAGCGCCGAACTACTCGCTGTGACGGTACGGGAAGAACGGGGAACCGGGATGCGACATCCGGCCGCGCACGCGCGCACCCTTCGACGGGACGCGGACTCGACAGGGTCCGCGTTTTGGCGTTTTGCCGCGGTCGTCCATCCGGAAATCCCGGTTTCTCTGCCCGGAACGACTGTGTTACAATAAATGACGATAATGACGATACGACACGGGGAGAAAGGAGAAACGGAGTTGTACGATCACGGGAAGCGGTCTGTCCGCAAGCGGACATTTGCAGCTTTGACGGCCCTATTGTTCGCGGTATACGCGCTCGGTTCCGCGCCTTACGCCCTGGCGGAAGACGGAGCTGCGGCGATCTCCGGCACGACGTTCCAGCTCGGCGAGTCGGTCGACGCCGCCATCCTGATCGATTTCGAGACCGGACAAGTCCTGTACGAGCGCAATGCGGATGAACCGAGACCGCCGGCCAGCATGACGAAGCTGATGACGGAATACATCGTGCTCGGCCTGATCCGTGACGGGAAACTGAACTGGTCGGATGTCGTGACGGTCAGCAAGGAAGCCGCCTCGACACCGCCCGACGGTTCGCAGATCTATCTGGCAGAAGGCGACAAACATACGGTCGAGGAACTGTACATCGCGATGGCGGTCGGCTCGGCGAACGATGCCACGATCGCGCTCGCATCCCACATCGCCGGTTCGGAAGCGGCCTTCGTCGACATGATGAACGCCAAGGCGCGCGAGCTCGGGCTGTCCACGGCCCGTTTCACCGGCTCGACCGGTCTGCAGGAGGATACCGTGATCTCGGCCCGCGACCTCGCGAAGCTGGCGCGGATCATTCTGCAGGAGCACGGCGACACGTTCCTGAAATATTCGAGCATCACGCAATACAAGTTCCGGGAGCGGGACAAGGATCCGATGATCAACTACAACTGGATGCTCGAAGGGAACAAGGACGTGCCCAACTTCCGCCAGTACGTCTACGAGGGCGTCGACGGCATGAAGACCGGCTACATCAGCGCGGCCGGATACTGCTTCACGGGCACGGCCAAGCGCGGCGACCGGCGGCTGATCAGCGTCGTGATGGGCACCGACTCGATGGGCGAGCGGTTCCTGGAGACGGCGAAGCTGTTCGACTACGGATTCAACAACTTTGAAATGAAGACGGTCGTGCAGCCGAAGTCGACGATCGAATCCGTGGAAACGGTGAAGATCAAGAAGGGCGTCAAGACCGAGGTGCCGGTCGTGACCGAATCGGATGTGACATTCCTCGTCCGCAAGGGCGCCGAACCGCAGATCGAGATGACGAATCTCGACGTGCTGCCGCCCGAGGAACTCGTCGCGCCGATTCCGGCGGGCACGAAGGTCGGCTCCGTTACCTATGTGTACACGGACGGCGCATACCAGCTGGAGAAGACGGTTAACCTGATCACGGCCGAGGAGGCGAAGAAGGGAAGCTGGTGGCGGCTTCTGCTGCGCGGCATCGGCGAATTTTTCCGGAACCTGTTCAAGGGCATCATCGGATAGGCGGTCGGCGGCCACGGGCCGCGGTTGCCGGCGTCCATCCGTTAAGTTAAAATATAGGTTTAGTACGAATTCGGAAGACCAGTGTCGAGTGGGAGGAACTTGAAAATGGAAACCGGTACGACTCGCGTGAAGCGCGGCATGGCCGAAATGCAGAAGGGCGGCGTCATCATGGACGTGATGAACGCCGAGCAGGCGAGGATCGCGGAAGCGGCCGGCGCCGTGGCGGTCATGGCGCTGGAGCGGGTGCCCGCGGACATTCGCGCCGCCGGCGGCGTCGCGCGCATGGCCGACCCCGCGTTGATCGAAGAAATCATGAAGGCCGTCTCGATTCCCGTCATGGCGAAGGCGCGCATCGGGCATTATGTCGAAGCGAAGGTGCTTGAGGCGATCGGCGTCGACTATATCGACGAGAGCGAAGTGCTGACGCCCGCGGATGAGGTTTATCACATCGACAAGCACCAGTTCACGGTGCCGTTCGTCTGCGGCGCGAAGGATCTGGGCGAGGCGCTCCGCCGCATCCAGGAAGGCGCCTCGATGATCCGGACGAAGGGCGAACCGGGCACGGGCAACATCGTCGAGGCGGTTCGCCACATGCGGCTGATCATGAGCCAGATCCGCAAGGTGCAAAATATGTCGAAGGACGAGCTGTACAACGAAGCGAAGGTGCTCGGCGTGCCGTACGACCTCCTGCTCTACGTCCACGAGAACGGCAAGCTGCCGGTCGTCAACTTCGCGGCGGGCGGCGTGGCGACGCCGGCTGACGCGGCGCTCATGATGCATCTCGGCGCGGACGGCGTGTTCGTCGGCTCGGGTATTTTCAAGTCGGAGAATCCGGAGAAATACGCCCGCGCGATCGTGGAGGCGACGACCCATTACGAGGACTACGATCTGATCGCCCGGGTCTCGAGAAATCTGGGCGCGCCGATGCGGGGCATCGAGATTTCGCAGCTCACCGGCTTCGACCGGATGCAGGATCGCAGCGTGTGACCGGAACCCCGCGGAAAGAAGGGATCTCTCTTGACCATCCACATTGGCGTATTGGCGCTGCAAGGCGCCGTGGAGGAGCATATCCGCTCGCTGCGGCGTATCGGCGCGGAAGCCGTGCCCGTGAAGCGGGTTGAGCAGCTCGGAGAGCTGCATGGCCTCGTCATTCCGGGCGGCGAGAGCACGACGATCGGCAAGCTCATGCGCAAATACGGATTCATCGAAGCCATCCGCCGGTTTGCGGCGGATGGCAAACCGATTTTCGGCACGTGCGCCGGTCTGATCGTGCTGGCGAAGCGCATCGAAGGAGGGGAGGAGCCCCACCTCGGCCTGATGGACATGACGGTCGTGCGCAACGCGTTCGGCCGCCAGCGCGAAAGCTTCGAGACGGACCTGGAGGTGGCCGGGATCGACCGGCCGATCCGGGCGGTATTCATCCGCGCGCCGCTCATCAAGGAAGTCGGCCCGGGAGTGGAGGTGCTGTCCGTCTACAGGGGCGAGATCGTCGCCGCGCGGCAGGGCCGGTTGCTCGCCTGCTCGTTCCATCCGGAACTGACGGACGACAGCGCCCTGCATGCCTATTTTGTCGCGATGGCCGAAGAAGCGGCGGCTTCGGGAAGCGGCGCGAAATAGGAAGCAGAGAGAGGGGTATGCGAGAACGTGTTGGACGTCAGGCTGCTCCGCAGCGAATACGACCGGGTGAAGCAGGCGCTTGAGCGCCGCGGCGCCCCGGAGGAACTGATCGCCGGCTTTCCGGAGCTGGACCGGCGCCGCCGCGAGCTGCTGACCGAGTCCGAGCGGCTCAAGAACCGGCGGAACACGGTATCGCAGGAAGTGGCGAAGATCAAGCGCGCGGGCGGAGACGCCGAAGCATTGATCGCCGAAATGCGCGAGGTCGGCGACCGCATCAAGGAACTGGACGACGAGGTGCGGGAGCTCGAAGCGAAGATCGATCAGCTGTTGCTCGGCATTCCGAACATTCCGCACGAGTCGGTGCCGGTCGGCGCGTCGGAAGAAGACAATGTGGAGATCCGGCGGCACGGCGAGCCTCCGGCGTTTTCGTTTGAACCGAAATCGCACTGGGAGATCGCGGACCGGCTCGGCATTCTCGACTTCGAATCGGCGGCGCGCACGACCGGATCGCGGTTCGTCTTCTACCGCGGGCTCGGCGCGCGGCTGGAGCGCGCGCTGATCAATTTCATGATGGATCTGCACGCGGAACGCGGATACGAGGAAGTGTTGCCGCCGTACATCGTGCACCGGGACAGCCTGATCGGCACCGGCCAGCTCCCGAAGTTCGAGGAAGATCTGTTCAAGATCGAAGATTCGGAGTTTTTCCTGATTCCGACGGCCGAAGTGCCGGTGACGAACCTGTACCGGGAGACGATCCTGGACGCCGCGGACCTGCCGAAGAGCTTCGTCGCGTATTCGGCGTGCTTCCGCGCCGAGGCGGGCGCCGCCGGACGCGATACGAGGGGCCTGATCCGGCAGCACCAGTTCAACAAGATCGAGCTGGTGAAATACGTGAAGCCGGAGGACTCCTACGCGGAGCTCGAGAAGCTGACGGGGGACGCGGAGTGGGTCCTTCAAAAGCTCGGCCTTCCCTACCGCGTCGTGGTGCTCTGCACGGGCGACCTGGGCTTCGCATCGGCGAAGACGTACGACATCGAGGTGTGGCTGCCGAGCTACGGGACCTACCGCGAGATTTCGTCCTGCTCGAACTTCGAGGACTTCCAGGCGCGGCGGGGGAACATCCGCTTCCGCCGTGAACCGAAGGCGAAGCCGGAGTTCGTCCACACGCTGAACGGCTCGGGGCTTGCGGTCGGCCGGACCGTCGCCGCGATCCTCGAGAATTACCAGCAGGAGGACGGTTCGGTGCTCATTCCGGAAGCGCTCCGGCCGTACATGGGCGGTCTCGACGCGATCCGTCCCGCATGAACGCTTCCAGGGAATATCCGGCCGCATCGGTTGTCAACCGGTTGCGGCTTGTGGTACAATATAAGGTGCTTCATGCGGAGAGATACCGAAGTGGTCATAACGGGGCGGTCTTGAAAACCGTTGGGGCGCAAGCCCACGTGGGTTCGAATCCCACTCTCTCCGCCATATCCAAATGCAACCCATGCAGCCGATCCTTGACGGATCGGCTTTTTGATTGTTCGCCGTTCCGACGGATGATGGGAAGCCGGGTTCCGGGGCACAATAGCCTTGCGTCCCGCGGCGGTTGAAGCTATGGACGCGCACGGCTGCCGCGGAATCCGGATCCGGTACCCGGAGGAAGGAGGGGTGGCGTTGGCGAAGCCCAGATCACAGGCCGTTCCCCGGCCGGGGCAAGACGATGCCGGGCGGGATGAGGATCCTCGGAACGGTTCGGTTCCGGAGCCGCTCTCCGGTTCCAAGAAGGTGAAGAATCGCCGGCACAGCAGGCAGAACCAAGGCGAAGGGTCCTGAGGTGATCGAAGGGCCGGCCGAATGCGATCGGCCGGCCCGATCGGCGGATTCGGGCTCAGGCGGGCGAAACCTCTTTCTCCATGACGTAATCGTCCATGACGAAGCCTCCGCCGATGTCCGCCACCTGCGTCCGCACGGTCCGGAAGCCGCTGTGCTCATAGACCGCGATCGACGAAGCGTTGTGCCGGTTGACGGTCAGCCAGATCGCCTTCAGCCCGCGTTCCCTGCACAGCTCCTCCAGGAAGCGGATGGCCCTGCCTCCATAGCCTTGACCCCGGTACGCCTTCAGCAGATAGAACTTGCTCAGGAACAGCTTCGATGGCTCCGGCCTGACGGCCAGATAGCCCGCATGGTTCCCGTTCACCAGCATGAGATAATATTCGTACCCCTGACGCTTGATCTGATCGGAGATCGCCGGTACGGACTGGAACTTGTCCAACATGTATTCGATCTGTTCCGCCGTGATGATGTTGATGTAGTGCTCTCTCCAGATTTCGGAGGCCAAACGGGCTACAGCCCCGATCTCTTCTTCCGTCGTGACGAGTTGAAACGAAAGCGTCATGCCGTCCATCCTTTCCGTCGTGCTCACTCCATATCGTACCGCACCGGAGAGGCTTTGCGAAAGAGGAGGCGCCGATGTTGAACGGGCCGGGCAACGGAATTCCTCTTCCCTCATCCTAACAAATCGTGTAAAATGAAGGAGTTATTTTGTTCGGAAAAGGGGAGTGGAGACATGAGACGCTGCCGACTCGCGTTGATGCTCGCCGTTGCGATGGTCGTCATGCTGGTCGTGTCGGCCTGCGGCAACAAGAAGGAGCCGATGAACGAGGTGATGCGGAACGCCCTCTCCGCTTCAACGGATATGACGTCGTTCACATTCGACGGTTCCTTCGGCATCGACAAGCTCGAACTTCCGCCGGGGCAAGTGGGCGAAGAGGCGGCGGGCGTGCTGAACACGCTCCGCAGCATGACGGTGTCCGTCGAAGGCGCGTACGTCCAGGATCCGTTCCAGATGGAGATGAACATGAAGCTGACGATTCCGGGAGATCTGGCGCTCACGTTTGAAGTGCCGATCATCCTGACGGCGGACAAGATGTATGTCCGGGTTCCCGACATTCCGATGTTCCCGCTCGGGAACGCGGCGGGCAAATTCATCGAGATCGACCTGGCCGAGCTGGCGGAGGGGCAGCCCGTACCGACGCTCGACGTCGAAACGCAACGGAAGCTGTCCGCCGAATTGCTCGACATCGTGATGCGGCATCTCGAGGAGGAGACCTATTTCCGGGAGCTGAAGAAGGACGAAGTGCCGGGTCTTCCCTCGGATCTGAAGGCGGATCGGTACGTGAAGTTCACCATTACGCAGGACAATTTCGATGCATTCATGATCGCGGTCGTCGAGCGGATCGTGCCGGAATACGCCGATTTGCTGCTCAACCATCCGGAGTACCGGGCCGCGCTCGGCACCACGGAAGAAGAGGTCATGAAGCTGAAGGAATCGCTGCCTGATGATCCGGACGCGTTCCGGAAAGAACTGGACGAACTGAAGGACAGCCTCCGGATCGGCGAAATCAGCCTGACGGGCGCGATCAAGGGTGATTATCTGGTCTATCAGGTGCTGAAGGTCGACCTCGATTTCACGGACCAGGGGGAGACGACGAGCGTCGCCGCCACGTTCGATATCCGGTACGACAACATCAACGAGGACGTGACGTTCAAATACGGCATTCCCACGGACACGATCCCGATGGAGGAACTCGGATCGATCCTCTCCGGCGCCGGCCTGTGACGGACGGGCCGCAAAGCGGCAAGGGCCGAACCGCCCGTATGTCCGGCGGTCCGGCCCTTGCTTATTTCCGGTCGTTCTCGAGCAGTTCAACCATCACCTTCAGCTGCGGAAACGTATCCATGTACGCGTAACGGCCGCCGGTGTACTCACCCTTCTGGATGAGCGGCATGCCGAGCCCTTCGAGCTTCATCACCTTCTCCTTCATGCCGTCGATGACGAAGGCGATGTGGTGGGGGCCCTCACCGTACCGCTCGAGATGCTCGCGCCAGACGCTGGGCGCTTCGTCCGGCTCGATCAACTCGATCTGCACCTGCCCGGCGTCGAGGAATGCGAGTTTCGCGCGGGCGGGCGTGCTTGCGCCCCGATATTCGGTCTTCGCAATATCGACGGTGTCCGTGACGATGATCGGGGGCTTCCCGATGCCGAGGAAGTCGGCCCACGCCTGCGCCGCCTTCTCGATGTCGCGAACGAGGATGCCGATCTGCGTGACGACCCTCGTCCCCAGAACGCCCTCTGCCATGGATGATCCCCTCCGCCGCTGCGGGAGATTGGCGCTTGCAAATGCCGGCGCGCGCCCCTCCGCTGCTAAGTTTCAACTCGATGCTACATGCGGGACGGCCGGCTGTCAATAACGGATGGAAAAATAAAAAAATTGCGGGAAAACCCGCAATTTCCGAAATGGAATGGTCGAGACGACAGGATTTGAACCTGCGACCTCTTGGTCCCGAACCAAGCGCTCTACCAAGCTGAGCCACGTCTCGACGGGATGTCATTTGAAACAAGCAATGATGATTTTAACACAGTCAGCGGCCGTTGTAAAGGGCTGTGATCAAAAAATTTTTGCCAACCCGCTGCGTTGCCCGGCCGCCAGCTGCTCATGTTTTCGCCGTTCGCCATGTCGGATATAACCATCCATATTTGGGCGAAACGCTGCTTATACGGAAACCGGAAGCCTGCCCCAGGATCGCGTCGCCCTGCTCCTTGCTCATCCCGGCCATGTTGATGCGGCGGGCCGGTCCCGTGCGGCAATCCCTTTGCTGCATCAAGCGGCAAAGCGGTATAAACAAAAAGCCCTCCCGGCAGGTTGTATCCTGCAGGAGGGCGCAATCTGCGTACTGGCGCGCCACGGTGGGACTCGAACCCACGACGCACAGTTTAGGAAACTGTCGCTTAACGGTGCAAAGCCGAGAAGCCTTGATACGACTGAATTGTTGACCTGCGGGATGACCGACAGATTGCGCCGGCTCCTGCAGTCAAGTGTAATTTTATCAAAATCGAGTATTGGAGGCAACCGACCCATACATTGTCGTTCAGGCTGTGTTCCGAGCATGCTAAGAGCGTATTGGGATGGCAGGAAGACGGCAGACAATGTCCTGTTCAAACAGGCCGCGGCAGCCGAAATTCCGATCTGGTGCGGACATTAACCCTCTTACAAAACCTCGCGCCCTGACCGTGCACCGTAAACGGTAAAACGTTCAAGTTGAAAGGTCGGTTCTCTGTCATAAAATTCCTGCGCATAAAAATTGGAAATCTGATTTATGACTCTTTATAATTTGAGGTGTAGGGTCCTTCAATCGAATCCCTCAAAATGTTCCGCTTTTCTGTTTTCCCTCATTCCATCCTTTCGTCATTTCCCTTCATCACCTTTTGCCTTGCGGCATAAAGGACTTCATTTTCTGATGGTCCACAGTATAAACCGATTCCGAATCCCCACCTCCCCGGCGCTATTTATGACCGTTCGCTTTCAGAACGGTCGATTCACGCCGTAAAAGGAGGAATTAAGACAATGGATTTGGATTTGAACTTGGATATTGATTACGAAGCGTTCTATGAAGAAGCGCTGGGGACGAGGATTCGCTGGAGAGGCAAGGAAGGCATCACGAACTGTCCGTTTCACGATGACAGAAATCCGTCCTTTTCGGTAAACAGGGAAACGGGCGTGTTCTATTGCCATGCTTGCGGAGAAAAGGGCAATGCCTTCACGATGGCCCGGCGCATGCATATGGATCTGTTTGAATTTGAAATCAGCGGCAACTTGCATCGAAACAGGCAAAAGAGAAACGGTGAAAAATTTCGGAATCATGACCGGGAACATGTCTACATGGACGAATTTGGGAACCCGCTGCACCTGATCGGCATCGACGGGACGGGCAACCAGAAAAGCGTCTTTCAATACCACCGCGCGGGTGGGAAATGGCGAATCGGCAAACCCAAACGGGTCGTGCCATACCGGCTTCCCGAAGTCATTCGGGCCGTCCAGGCGGGGGATCCGGTCTATGTGGTGGAAGGCGAAAAGGACGCCGACACGATGCACCGTCAAGGATTCACCGCTACCACCAATCCAGGCGGCGCCGGAAAATGGCCCGAAAGCGACGATTTTAATCGCTATTTCCAGAGGGCGAAGGTGATCATCCTGCCGGACAATGATGAGGCGGGAAGAAAGCATGCTGAAAAAGTTGCGGAGATCCTTCGCAAATGGACCGACGACATCCGGATTGTTCATCTGCCCGGTTTGCCGGAAAAAGAAGATGTAACGTACTGGTTTGAAAAAGGCGGGACCGTCCAGGAATTGAAAGCCATTGTCGAGAGATCGTTTGTTCAGTCTTCCCCCAAGGCAACGAACCAGTATGTGGACCCGGAGAAATTTTTCGCAAACGGAAAATTCCAGCCCGTTGTCCTCGGCCGGGTGATCCTTGAACAATTGCCGTCCATTGCCCATGGGACGGAGATTTACACGTACGAGAACGGCGTGTATCAGGCCGGAGGAGAAGCGAGACTCCAAAGAAAGGCGCTGGATCTTCTGGGAGACAAGTATTTGCCTACCTATGTCCACCAGGCCGTGGAATGGATCCGCACCAAATTGCTCGGGGAGCCCGTCCAGGAATTCAACGTGGAGGATGGATTCATCAACGTTGAAAACGGGCTTGTCAATTGGCGCACAGGAGAACTCCTCCCGCACACCCCCGAGCGTTACTCTTCCATCCGTATTCCCGTGACCTACGACCCCTCTGCGGATTGTCCGGACATCGAAAAATTCTTCTCCGAGATCGTTCCCCCGGATGCCGTTCCTACCCTCTATGAACTTTTCGGGTATTGCCTGATTCCGACGAACCGTTACCAGAAGGCGTTTCTGCTTCATGGCACCGGCGCAAACGGCAAAAGCACCTTGCTCAAGTTGCTGGAGAGATTTGTCGGCCCCCAAAATGTATCCAACGTTCCGCTTCATCGTCTGGAAAAAGATAAATTTAAGGTCGCTTTGCTTAAAGATAAACTGGTCAATATCTTCGCCGATATTTCCCATAAGGGCCTTGATACTTCTTCAACGTTCAAGGCCCTGACCGGGGAAGACCGGATCAATGCCGAATTCAAGGGAAAAGACGGCTTTGATTTTCGGCCCTTTGCCCGGCTCATCTTCTCCGCGAATGTGCCCCCGACGAGCAGCGATGTGTCAAACGGATTTTTCCGCCGCTGGATCGTCATCCCCTTCCCCAATTCCTTTGAGGGCCGCCAGGACCCGCGTCTGCTTGAACGCCTTACGACTCCGGGAAATTTGAGCGGGCTCCTCAACCGTGCTCTGCACGGTTTGCGCCGGCTTGAGCAGAAAAACGGCTTTACCATGGGGCCGTCCTTGCAGGAAGCGCACAAGAAGTATCAGCAAGAGGCCGACAATATTTCCGGGTTTCTTGCCGAATGCTGCGAGGTCGGCCCGAGCCTTACGTATCCCAGGAAAGAATTGTTTCTCCGATACACGGAATGGTGCCAGGAAAACGGCATGAAACCGACGACCAAAAAGAAGTTTAACCAGCGTTTGCTGGAGGAGATTTCGGGGCTCAGAATCGTCCGAAAGTACATGGGACCGGAACTTTGGAACGGCATCACTTTCTCCCCCAAGGAATAAAGAGCGCCCCCATGCTGGGCGCTTCAGACTGTCGACAAAGTCCCTGTCGATAGTCTTTTTTATACAATAAAACTTTACCCATTCACCGCGGTAATATGTTATAATAATGGCAAGGATTCTCTGCGTTGGAGTGATTGCTGTTGCTCAG